>Ga0180301_10003275_pt1 | contig 12675 bp, 12 predicted proteins | sample GuaBasSediGuay16_FD_121797 | JGI IMG/M metagenome (GOLD analysis project Ga0180301, IMG submission 121797) | Subseafloor sediment microbial communities from Guaymas Basin, Gulf of California, Mexico - Guay16, Core 4569-2, 12-15 cm | ecosystem: Environmental > Aquatic > Marine > Hydrothermal...
AAAACAAGCAATTAAAAGAAAAAATTCTTTATTATCTTAAGTGGCTATATGAGGCAAAAGATAAAGAAGAGTTCTTAAGGTGGCTGAATAGATTCCTCATTATCTTTAAATCTTATAAAAACCATCCTGCCTTTAAATATTTCCTTGCTCATCTGGAAGAAACACTACAATTTTATAAGCTACCTTATTCTTTAAGGCCCATAGCCAAAACCACCAACAGATTAGAAAGATTATTTAAAGAGATAAGAAGAAGAGTCAAAGTATTTTCCAGATTTCCTAACTCATTAAGCTGTCAGAGATGGCTATATGCTTTAATAACAGAGGGATTAATCCCTAAATACAGGGGGTTAGCTTTAATAGAAAAGTATAACGATAAAATAAAAAGTCCACAATTTTCTTGACGCTATGCTTTCAGGAAAGCGCTTGACTTAGGAAAGCCCTTGTGATAATTTATTTATACTTACAAAAAGGGGGTAAATTATGAAGAGAATGATTACAAAAAGATTGATATTATTTATATTGTTATTCCTTGTCAGCGGATGCACTGTAGTTATCCAGAAAGGAAGGCGGTCTGACATTGAGAAGATTCAGTCGCTTAAGACAGAACTGGAAGAGCTAAAGAGTACCAAGGAACTCTTAGAGAGTCGCTTGTCCAAAGAGATTGGCGAGAAACAGGTAAGTTTGAAGATGGAAGAGAAGGGCTTGGTGATTACTTTTGTGGCGGAGGTCCTGTTTGATTCAGGAAAAGCTAAGTTAAGACGGGATAGCTTGCCTATCCTTGATAAGGTGGTTAGGGTATTAAAAGAAGATGTACCCGAAAATAATATAGGCATAGAAGGACATACCGATAATGAGCCCATAAAGTATTCTCGTTGGAAGTCTAATTGGGAGTTGTCTGCGCACCGCGCTTTAAGTGTTTTGCATTATTTAGAGTCAAAAGGAATAGACCCTCGCCGTCTTTCCGCTATAGGTTATGGCGAGTACCGTCCTGTTGCTCCTAATGATACTCCTGAGCATAAACAGCTAAACAGACGGGTAGAGATTGTGATTTTGCCTCGTTCGATAAAAAAGATTAAAGAGGCTCCTGGAAACATATCAGAAGAAAAGGTTTATAAGGAGGAGTTAAAATGAAGAATCAACCTTTGTTTGTTTCTATCATTATAGGGATTATTGTGGTTTTTGTTATTGTGGGTGCCTCTTTAGTAGCTAAGCTGAGTAACATCAACAAACTTTACAAGGCTCAGGCTTTAAAAAACATGGAACTTTCTAAGGAAAATGATAGTCTTAAAAAGAAAATTAATTCTCTTATAGAAGAGAATGACAGTCTCAAGAAAGAAAATAGTACTTTAGAGGGAGTTGTGAAGGATCTAAAGGAAGATATTACTGCTAAGACTGTCGAGATAGATAAGCTTAAAAAGCTTAATGAGGTTTTGGAAGAGAAATTGAAAGATGAGCTGATGAAAGAAAGCTCATCTTCCCAAAATCCTGCAAAGCCTATGCAGCAGAAGTAAAGGAGGGTTTAAAAGAGGCGGATTACTTTAAGGGGGGCAACAGCCCCCTTAAATTTTAAGAGATACTTTTATGAAGGTGCCACATCATGTAGCTATAATTATGGATGGCAATGGCCGATGGGCAAAAAGAAGAGGGTTACCACGTAATCTTGGCCATAAAAAAGGGGCAGAGAGGATAATAGAAATTATTGAGTGTTCTAAAGAGATTGGGATAAAGATACTTACCCTTTTTGCATTTTCTACGGAAAATTGGGACAGGCCAAAGAATGAGATAAAACATCTTTTTTCTTATCTAAAGGAGCGTATAGAAAAAGACAAGAAGAAACTTGTAGAAAAAGATATAAGGGTTATATTTATTGGCCGTAGAGATAAGAAAAGAATAGGAAAAGAGCTTTTCGATAAGATTTATGAGGTAGAGCAATTTACCAGGGAATGCAAAAGTATTATTGTAAACATTGCTTTTGACTATGGTGGTAAGTGGGATATAGTTAATGCTGCCAGAAACTTAGCAAAAGATGTCCTTAAGAAAAGAATATCTTTAGAGGAGGTGAACGAGGAGGTATTTGCTCGGTACCTTTCTCTTTCAGAATTTCCTCCTCCCGACATTCTTATTAGAACATCAGGGGAAATACGGATTAGCAATTTCCTTTTATGGCAGTTAGCTTATTCCGAACTTTATTTTACAAAAGTGTTATGGCCCGATTTTGGCAAGAAAGCTTTTATGGAGGCAATAAGAGAATACTCGCGAAGAAAAAGGAAATTTGGGAAGGTTGATGGATGAGTAAGAGGACTATAACTTCCAGTATTCTAATTGTGATTGGAGCTTTTGCAGTTATTTCTTACCCTCTATGCGGTGTTTTAGTTGTTTTGCTTACCCTGATTGCCCTTTATGAGTTTTTTTATATGGTGGAGAAGAAAGGAGTAAGGCTTTTTAAGTCTTTGGGGATATTTATTGGAGGGCTTATCCCCATTACTGTATATTTCAAATTTAATGTGGAAGAAGGATGGCAGTTCCTTTTTGTAGTTATTGGTTTGTTTCTTTTGTTTTTGCTTGAACTTACAAAGAAAGAGCGTCATCAGCCAGTTCTATCTATCTCTGCCACAATTTTTGGTATTGTGTATATTTCATGGTGTTTTAGCTTTGTTATCAAGATAAGGCAACTTCCTCACGGTGCTTGGCTTGTGGGTTTTCTTCTTCTTGTAACGAAGGCTTCCGATATAGGTGCATATTTGTGGGGAGTGCGTTTTGGTAAAACATATTTAGCCAAGAGAGTAAGCCCTAAGAAATCTTTGGAAGGAGCAGTAGGAGGATTTGTTACTGCTGTGATTGTAGGGTTAGCTTTTTCTTCTTTTATTGGAGGGCTATTTTTGTGGGAGAAAATATTTCTTATTATTATTCTGCCCATTATTGGTCAGTTGGGTGATTTATTTGAGTCCTTGATTAAAAGGGATTGTAGAGTGAAGGATTCAGGGAAGATTTTTCCGGGAATGGGCGGAGTATTAGATGTTATTGATAGTATTATTTTTACTGCGCCCATATTTTATCTTTATATTACAATGATGCGTTAGGACTATGAAAAAAGTTTTAATCTTTGGCTCAAGCGGTTCTATAGGCAGAAGCACACTGGAGATTATAAGAAAGAATAAGAGAAACTTTAAGATTTTAGGCTTGTCTGTGAATAAAAATATTGATGTACTCTACAGGCAAATAAGAGAGTTTTCTCCTTCTTATGTTTGTGTTGTAGACGAGAAGGCAGCGAAAAGATTAAAGAAAAAACTTGTGGGTAAGGTTAAGGTATTATATGGTATCGATGGTTTAAGAGAATTCTCTTCTTTATCTGCAGACATTTCTGTAATGGGAATAGTAGGTATTTCTTCTCTTATGCCTTTTATCGTTTCTCTTAGACACTCAAAAAGAGTTGCTTTAGCAAGTAAAGAGGTTCTTGTGGTTGCTGGTGATATCGTTAAAAAAGAACTTAAGAAAAGCAAAGCCGAACTTATCCCCGTGGATAGTGAAATCAATGCTCTTTTTCAGCTTTTAGGATGTATAAAAAGAAAACATCTTAAGAAAATTTATATCACTGCTTCTGGGGGGGCATTATTAGATTATTCTTCTTCATTAAAAAGAGTTACTCCTTCTGTGGTTCTTGCTCATCCTAACTGGCGTATGGGTGAAAGGATAACTGTGGATAGCGCAACTTTAGTGAACAAAGGGTTTGAAGTTATGGAGTCGCATTATCTTTTTGACTTGGATTATAAAATGATTGATGTTGTAGTGCACAGGCAGTCTTACATCCACGCATTTATAGAGACAAAAGATAATATGTTGTTTTCGTGTTGGTATAAACCCAATATGGTTATACCTTTGGCGTTTTCTTTATATTATCCTGAAAGAAACTTGCCGGGCAATGGCCTTGAGGTTTCTTTTTCAAAACTAAATTTGTCTTTTGAGAAGGTCAATTACCATAAGTTTCCTCTTTTTAAGATAGTTCTTGAGGCAGCTCAAAAGGGAGGAAACTTTCCAATAGTGGTTAACGCAGCTGATGAGGTAGCGGTTAGATTTTTTCTGGAGGAGAAAATAAGATTTTATGATATATATCGGGCAGTGGAATACATTTTCAGTAAAACCAGGAAAGATAAAGTGTCAAATCTTAAGGGTGTGTATTTTTGGGATAGATGGGCAAGAGCGAAAACAGAGGAGTTCTTAAATAACCTATGTGGTTAATAGATGCTTTAATTTTTCTTGTTATTTTAAGCGTACTCATTGTTTCTCATGAGTTTGGACATTTTATTGCCGCAAGAAGAAGTGGCATAAGGGTAGAGAAATTTGCTATAGGGTTTGGCCCGGTTATTTTTAAGATAAAGAGAAAAGATACTTTATTTTTGATATGCGCTATTCCTTTAGGGGGGTTTGTTAAGCTGGCAGGCGAAGACAGAAACTCCTGTTCAGGGAAAGAAGATGAGTTTTTCTCTAAGCCCCTAGGTGTAAGGGCAAAAGTAATCTTAGCCGGCCCATTTTTTAATTATCTTCTTTCCTTTATTGTTTTGTGGGTTGCTTTTATGATAGGGATGCCTACTTTCGATACTACCTTAGAAGGAGTGATAGATGATATGCCTGCTAAGCAGGTAGGGCTAAAGAAAGGAGATAGGGTAGTTCAGGTAAACGATCACAAAATAAAAAGTTGGGATGACTTGCGTAGTGAGATAATTCATTCTGAGGGCAAAATAGATATTACTGTAATACGTGATGGAGAAACCTTAAGATTCAAAGTTATGCCGAAGGAAACAGAGTCTAAAGATATTTTTGGACGTTCCGTAAAGCGCCGTAAGATTGGCGTTTATCCTTCTGTGGTAATAAAACAGTATAATCCTGCAGTTGCTCTTATGAAGAGTGTTGAGCGTACCGTAAAACTTACTTTCTTAATTATAAAGGGGTTTTATTATACTTTTACAGGAGTTTTACCCATAAGAGAAGCAGTAGCAGGCCCGGTTAAACTTTTTGAGATAACCTCTGATGTAGCTCACAGAGGTTTCGTGGCACTACTGAGCTTAGTTAGTCTTCTCGGGGTAAGTTTAGCAATAGTTAATATTTTTCCTATACCGGTATTGGACGGTGGACATGTTTTTCTTATATTATTAGAAAAGATAAGAAAAAGACCTGTAAGCGAAAAAACAGAAGATATTCTTACGCGTATTGGGATTGCTATTATAAGTGTAATTATGTTTTTTGTTATCTATAATGATATTACCAGTATCATTTCTCGTAAGTGAAGTTTACTTATGGAAAAAAGGCATAAAACCAGGAAAGTTATGATAGGACATTTAGGAATAGGGGCGAATAACCCTGTTCGCATAAAAGGAATGATTAAAACCTCTACTTCTAATATAAGAGGGGTATTGGCTGAGGCAAGGAGGTTAGAGGAAGAAGGTGCAGAATGTATAAGGATAGCAGTTAAAGAAAAGAGGGATGTTAAGCTTTTACCTAAGCTAAAAGAGAGAATAACTCTACCCGTTGTTGCTGATATTCATTTTCACTATAAGCTGGCTTTATTTTCTATAGAGGCAGGTTTTGACGGGATACGCCTGAACCCTATGAATATTTACAAGAAAAGGGAAGTCGAGGAAGTGGCAAGAGAACTTAAAAAAGCAAAGATTTCTTTAAGGGTAGGAATTAATTCAGGCGGGTTTAAGAGAAAATTCTCTAGTGAATACAGTATGGCTAAGGAGATGGTTAGGGTAGTAAGCCGCTATATCCGCATTATTGAAAGAGTGGGGTTTTTTGATACAATAGTTTCTTTAAAAACATCCAACGTTTATTCTACTTTCTTAGCAAATAAAGAGTTTTCTAAACATTTTGATTACCCTTTGCATTTAGGGATTACTGCCACCGGTCCTTTTATGGAGGGGGTGGTTAAATCATCGTTAGGGATGGGAATGATGCTTTCTTGTGGTTTGGGTGATGTGGTAAGAATTTCTCTTACTGCTCCTTCATTTTGGGAGATAAGAGTTGCTAAATATATACTACAGTTTATGGGTCTTCGTCAGTTTTTTACAGAGATTATATCTTGTCCTACTTGCTCAAGGTGTGAAGTGGACTTGATGAAAATGGTTGAAAGATTTAGAAAAGAGATAGATAAGTCAGAAGACTCAAAACTCCCTTCTAAGGTTGCTATTATGGGGTGTGTGGTGAATGGTCCGGGAGAGGCTCGTCAAGCAGATATTGGTCTTGCTTTTGGCAAGAAGAAGGCGGCAATATTTAGAGGAGATAAGATTATTGGCTGGACCGATGAGAATAAAGCCCTGAATGTTTTGTTAGAGAAGTTAGGAGGAAGTATATGGAGATAAAGAAGATAAAAAAAGATATGCGTAAAGAGATTACTCTCTTTAAGCTTGACGACGAAGAGAAGGTAGACAGGGTTTACCTTGAGAATGTAATGAAAAGTATTTTTGAGAACTGGCGTAGACATAAAAGAATTACCATTGATGAAAATATTCAAAAGAGGGTAATTAAAGAGTTAACAGATGATTTTCTTCATTACGGTCCCATCAGTGAGTTTCTTTCCGATGTCTCCATTACAGAGATTATGGTTAACGGTCCTTACCGTGTGTATGTAGAGAAAAATGGAAGAAAATATCTTACCGATATAAAATTTGATGATGAAGCACACCTGCGGTATATAATTGAGAGGATGATTGCTCCTTCAAGAAGAAGGATAGATGAGTCCTATCCTTATGCGGATTTCTCTTTGCCCGACGGCTCCAGAGTTAACGTCATTATACCCCCACTTTCGGTATATGGCCCTGTTGTTACCATAAGAAAACTGTCACATCTTATAAGAAGCGTTGAGGATTTGATTGATATGGGGACGCTGGACGAGAGGATGGGGAAATTTCTTGTTGCTTGTATTCAAGGCAAAGTTAATATGCTTTTTTCTGGCGCTACAGGAAGTGGTAAGACTACGACTGTTGAGGTTCTCTCTGCTTCTATTGATGAGGAAGAGAGAATAATTACTATTGAGGATGCTTTAGAGCTTACTTTGAATCAAGAGCATACCGTAAGGCTTCTTACACGTCCCCCTAACATAGAGGGCAAGGGTGAAGTAACCATTCGTGATTTATTTATTAATTCTTTGAGGATGAGGCCTAATCGGATTATTCTGGGAGAAATAAGAGGGTCTGAGGCGATGGATTATATCCAGGCTTTAAACAGTGGTCATAGGGGATGTTTAGCTGTGTTGCATGCTTCTACCCCTACGGATTCCATCACTCGTTTAGAGACAATGGCTCTTTATGCCGGTCTTAATTTGCCAAGCTGGGCAGTAAGAAGGCAGATTGCTTCTGGTCTTGATATTATTGTTCAGCACGAGCAGTTTATAGATGGTTCACGTAAGATTACCTACATTACAGAGGTGGTGGGTGTTGATAAAAATGATAATATAATTTTGCGCGATTTATTTCGTTACCAAATAGAAGGGGTAAAGGATGATGGAAGAATAAAGGGGAAATTTATAGCTTTGGATAAGCCTACATTCTACAGTGAGCTGATAAAGAAAGGTATTGACTTGAAAGAGAGTATTTTTAAAGAGTAGATATGCGTCTATCAGAATATTTTATCCCTACATTACGGGAAGACCCTAAGAATGCTGAGTGTGCAAGCCATAGGTTTATGCTGAAGTCAGGATTGCTTTTTATGGTGTCATCGGGTATTTATGCTTATTTGCCTCTTGGATACAAGATATTAAGAAAGATAGAGGATATTATAAGAAAACGGATGAACGAAGAAGGTGCGATTGAGCTTTTTATGAGCGCCCTTCAGCCCATAGAGATGTGGAAACAAACGGGGCGCGATAAGACCCTCGAGGAAGTCATGCTTAAGTTTAAGGATAGAAGGGGAAGAGAGCTGTGTTTAGGGCCTACCCATGAAGAGGAGATTACAGAAATTGCAAAGAGATTTGTTTTATCTTATAAACAGATGCCGCTAATTCTTTATCAGATACAGACAAAATTTAGGGATGAGACGCGTCCGCGTTTTGGATTGATAAGAAGCTGCGAATTTATCATGAAGGATGCTTATAGTTTTGATATAGATGAGAATTCCCTTGATGTAAGCTATAATAAGATGCTAAGGGCATATAAGAATATTTTCAGAGATTTAAGCTTAGAAGTTGTTATTACTGAGGCTGATCCTGGAGCAATGGGAGGAAATTTCTCTCATGAGTTTATGGTGCCTGCCCAGATTGGAGAAGATGTGTTATATTTTTGCAATAACTGTAAAAAATATCTTAAGAGAAATGGTAAATGTGAGACTTGTGGGGCCACTTTAGTGGAGAAAAGAATGATTGAAGTTGGGCATATTTTTAAACTGGGGACAAAATACTCTTCTGCTCAAGAGGCATATTTTCTTAATCATAGAGGCGAGAGAAAACCTATAATCATGGGATGTTACGGTATCGGGGTAAGCAGGCTTTTACCCGCAATTATTGAGCAAAATTATGATGATAAAGGAGTGGTATGGCCTAAAGGTGTAAGTGGCTTTGATGCCACTTTAGTTTTGCTTGAAAAAGAAGACGAAGTTTTATATAAAGAGGCAGAGTCTTTGTACAAAAAATTGACAGGTATTGGCTTTGATGTTCTTTTTGATGATAGAGGGGAGGCTGCGGGAGTTAAATTTCGTGATGCTTATCTTGTTGGTAACCCTTTTATTATTATAATAGGTAAGAAATACAAAAGGCATAAAAAGTTTGAAGTAGAAGTGCGTAAAAATGGGTCTAAGCATATGTTTAATTCTGATGAACTAATTAACTTTTTACAGAGAGAGTATGGTGATAGATAAAGAAATATCAGATGGGATAAGGAAAAGGGTCAAAGCTGTCGTTGAAGAAAGAGGGTTGTGCCTTGTGGATTTTAAGATGTTTCCTAAAGGTCGTTCTTGGGTGATAAGGAGTATTGTTGATTATCCTTCTGGTGGGGTAACTATGGAGGATTGTGCTTTGTTGAACAAAATTATTTTTTCTATAATAGAGGAGGAGAATATGTTGGGAGACGATTTTGTCGTTGAGGTTAATTCACCTGGATTAGACAGGCCTCTTAAGGAAATAAAGGATTTTATTCGTGCCAAAGGTAAACTTGTATGTGTCTGGCTTAAAGAATCTTTAAAGAAGAAAACCTATATAGAAGGAGAGATTACAGAGGTTACTGAGGATGCTTTCTTTTTGAAGGTTAAGGAAGATATTTTTGAGATTCCTTTTAGTATTGTTACTACTGTTAAACAGAAGATAGTGTAAAAATAGTAGATATTAGGAGGCTTAAGCTATGAATAAGGAATTTTTAAGTATGTTAGAGCAGTTAGAAAGAGAAAAAGGCATAGACAAAGAAGTACTCTTAGAAGCTGTTACCCATGCTTTGACAGTAGCGGCGAAAAAAATATCTAAGATTACTTCTCCTGGCGCAGAAGTTAAAGTAGAGATAGATAGAACAAAGGGTGATATTCATGTTTATATAGGTGACAAAGAGGTTGTTTCTAAGGAGTTTGGCAGAATTGCTGCTCAGACAGCCCGCCAGGTAATTATCCAGAAGATTCGTGAGGCGGAAAAGGACAATGTGTATAACGAGTTTAAAGACAAAATAGGAGATATAGTAGGAGGGGTAGTTTATAGGATTGAGAAAAAAGTTGTTATTTTAGACCTTATGGGAAAAGTTGAAGGGGTAATCCCCAAGTCATTTTTGTCTCCTCTTGATAAATTCAGGATGGGGGAGCGTGCCAAGGCACTTGTTTATGAGGTTAAAAAGGAAAAAGGTGCGCAGATTATCCTTTCCCGCAGACACGAAGGCTTGGTGAAGAAGCTTTTTGAGCTTGAGGTTCCAGAGGTTTACGAAGGTATTGTGGAGATTAAATCTATTTCCCGTGAGCCAGGGGAGCGTACAAAAATAGCAGTTTTTTCTAAAGATGATAAAGTTGACTGTGTGGGGGCTTGTGTGGGGATACGAGGTTCGCGAGTGAAAAATATAATAGAAGAACTTCGGGGAGAAAAGATTGATATTGTGAGGTGGAACGAAGATATAAAAGAGTTTATTAAAGCAAGCCTTGCGCCTGCAGTAGTGAGTAAAATTGAGTTAGACCGCGAGAACAAGCGGGCAAAAGTTTTGGTAGCTAATGATCAGTTGTCTTTGGCTATTGGCAAAAAAGGACAGAATGTCCGCTTAGCTTCTAAACTTGTAGGGTGGGAGATTGATGTTCGTTCAAAGGAGGTCTTAGAAGAAGAGACAAAGAAACTTTCTCAGATAAAGAGTATTGGTAAAAAGATTGCTGCTGTTTTGGTTGACGCCGGTTATAGAGATATTGGAACAATAGCAAAGGCTAGCGAAGATGATTTGGCGAAGCTTAAAGGGATAGGAAAGAAGAAGGCGAAAGGTATAATAAAAGAGGCAAAGAAAGTAGTAGGTGAGAAATGAGAATATATGTTTTAGCAAAAGAATTAGGGATTGATTCCAAGGAGCTTATAGAGAAGCTTAAGGAGCTTAATTTCCCCGTGAAAAGTCACATGTCTTCTGTTGACAAGGAGACTGCAGAGATAATTAAGCATGAGATAGAAGAGCTTAAGAGGAAAGAGATAGAAAGTAATGTAATTGAGGTTGATTTTCCCATCTCAGTTAAGGATTTAGCAATGAAGCTGAACAAAAAACCCTCGGAAATTTTAAAGTTTCTTATGGGAAAAGGCAAATTTGTCACTATTAACCATAATCTTGATGAGGAAACTGCTTCCTTGGTTGCCTATTCCTACAAGGTAACCCTTAAGAGGAAGCCTACTTATGAGGAGACGATTTTTAAAGAAGATAAAGAAGAGAAGATGCAAAAACGTGCTCCTGTGGTTACTCTTATGGGGCATATTGACCATGGTAAGACTTCCATATTGGATTATATACGCAGAAGCAAAATAGTAGATAAAGAGGCAGGAGGAATTACTCAGCATATCGGCGCTTACCGTATTAGCTTTAAAAACGGCGAGATTACTTTCTTGGACACTCCTGGTCATGAGGCTTTTACGGCAATGAGAGCAAGAGGAGCAAATGTTACGGATATGGTTATTCTTGTGGTGGCAGCTGATGAGGGGATAAAGCCTCAGACTGTTGAGGCTATTGACCATGCTCGTGCTTCAGGGGTACCCATTATTGTAGCTATTAATAAGATAGATAAACCCAATGCTAATATCGATATGGTAAAACAGCAGTTAAGCAAGTATGACTTAGTGCCTGAAGATTGGGGTGGTAAAACTGTTACTGTAGGAGTTTCTGCAAAAACAGGTGAAGGCATTGACGAACTTTTGGAAATGATACTTCTTCATGCTGAGCTTATGGAGTTAAAAGCTTCCTATGACCGTCCTGCTTTGGGAGTAGTTGTAGAAGCTAAACTTTCTAAAGGGAGAGGCCCTGTAATTACTACCTTAATTCAGCATGGAATACTTAAAGTAGGAGATATATGTGTTAGTGGTTTATGGTGGGGAAGAGTACGTGCTCTTTACGATGATAGGGCAAGAAGTGTAGAAAAAGCTTTGCCTTCTTATCCTGTTGAGGTTATTGGGCTAAACGGTGTTCCTTCACCGGGTGAGTATATTTTTGTTGTTCCTAATGAGAAAGAAGCACGTAGTATTGTAGACAGAAGAAAAGAGGAGGAGAAAAAAAAGAAATTTACCCCTTCTCATATACGTTTAGAGGATTTACATAAAAAAATACAGGAAGAGAACCTTAGACAGCTAAAAATTATTCTGAAAGCCGATGTAGGGGGAACTTTAGAGGCGGTAGAAGAAGCATTAAAGAAATTTTCTACTAAAGAGGTAGAGTTGAATTTTGTCCATCGCGGAGTCGGTTCTATTAATTACTCTGATATTCTTTTAGCTGAAGTTAGCGATGCTGTCGTTGTAGGTTTTAAGGTTGATGTTGACCCTCAGGCCAAGGATTTGGCAAGGAAGAAGGGTATAGAGGTCCGTGTTTATCAGATTGTCTATGAACTTATAAATGATGTTAAGCAAGCGTTGGAAGGGCTTTTATCGCCCCGTTTTAAGAGAGTTTTTATAGGCAGGGCACGGGTTCAAAAGGTATTTAAACTTTCAAAAGCTGGATTTATTGCTGGTTGTATCGTGGAAAAAGGCAAGATTATACGTTCCTATGCTTGCGAGCTTATAAGAGACAATAATGTTGTTGTAAGAAGCAAAATTACTTCCTTAAAAAGATTTAAAGATGATGTCCGGGAAGTTTCTGAAGGAATGGAGTGTGGTATAGGTATAGATTATCGTGATATAAAGGAAGGCGATTATATCGATGTTTTTGTGGAAGAAAAAATAGAAAGAAAGCTCTCTTGAATATGAAGAAGAAAGTTTTAAGCGGCATAAGGCCAACTGGTAAACTTCATCTGGGGCATTGGGCGGGAGTTCTTTCCAACTGGGTTAAGATTCAGAATGATTATGAATGCTTTTTTATGGTTGCTGATTGGCATGCCCTTATGAGTGAGTATAAGAATTCTCATAACATAAAAGATATTATCTTAGATAATGTGGCTGATTGGATTAGCTGGGGCATAGACCCCAAAAAGGCTGTTGTTTTTGTTCAATCTGATATTAAAGAGCACCTGGAACTATTTTTATATCTTTCTTTCTTTACTCCTTTAGGG
>Ga0180301_10003276_pt1 | contig 12675 bp, 7 predicted proteins | sample GuaBasSediGuay16_FD_121797 | JGI IMG/M metagenome (GOLD analysis project Ga0180301, IMG submission 121797) | Subseafloor sediment microbial communities from Guaymas Basin, Gulf of California, Mexico - Guay16, Core 4569-2, 12-15 cm | ecosystem: Environmental > Aquatic > Marine > Hydrothermal...
AAACGTGGGTGGTGAAGGATTTGGTAACAGGCTGGGTTAGGGGTACGATTGAGTTTACATTTAAGTAGAAAATCCGGCACCTGTCGACCTTCTTTACTACACTACAAGGGTTGAAATGCCCCTACGCTGCCCTCATTAAAACTTAAAATCCGCTAATATGATTTACCAAAATAAAATAATTCATTGACTATCAACTGGATTTTTTTTATATTAACTTAAATTTCAATTCTAAACTACCTAACAGATTTTACGAAGAACAAACAAGATCGTGGCGTATGGCAGAACAAACAAAGAAGTTAAAGTCTATGGCTGACAGAAATCTTAATTTACCAAAGGTCTACAATCCCAAGAATGTAGAAGACAAATGGTATCAATTCTGGATGGAGAAAAATTACTTTGGGGCAACTCCTCATTCCAAACGCAAACCTTACACTATAGTAATTCCTCCACCCAACATCACTGATGTATTACACATGGGGCATGCTTACAACAACACTATCCAGGATATCTTAATTCGCTATCATCGGATGCAGGGGTTTGAAACTCTTTGGCTACCGGGTACCGATCATGCTGGAATTGCTACCCAGAATGTGGTGGAGCGAGAACTGCTGAAAAAAGAGGGATTGACTCGTCACGATCTTGGTCGTGAGAAATTTGTGGAACGCATTTGGCGGTGGCGCGATAAATACGGCAACATTATCATCAATCAGTTGAAAAAATTAGGTTCTTCTTGCGATTGGTCGCGTACGCGATTCACTATGGATGAGGGACTGTCTCGGGCAGTAACTGAAGTATTTGTGCGATTGTATGAAAAAGGCTTGATTTATCGAGGCAAATACATCATTAATTGGTGCCCTCGGTGCCAAACTGCTATTTCTGACGAGGAAGTTGTCCACCGCGATGAGGAAGGAACATTGTGGTTTATTCGCTATCCTCTAAAGGGATCGGGACGATTCATCACTGTGGCCACAACTCGCCCAGAGACGATGTTGGGCGATACTGCTGTAGCAGTTCATCCCAATGACAACCGCTTCCAAAAGGTTGTGGGACAAACAGCCATTCTGCCAATTATTGGCCGAGAGATTCCTATCATTGCCGATGAGTACGTTGACCCACAGTTTGGTACTGGTGCGGTTAAAGTAACCCCTGCTCATGATCCTAATGATTTTGAAATAGCGCAGCGTCATAACCTTCCGGCCGTGGTAGTAATGGATGTCGATGGTAAAATGAGCTCAAATGCAGGAAAGTACGCTGGGATGGATAGGTTCAAATGTCGCAAGGTGTTAGTGGAGGACCTTAAAGCGCAAAAACTACTGGAGAAGATTAAACCCTATCAATTGGCTATCGGTCATTGTCAGCGCTGCGACACAGTGGTTGAGCCTTATTTATCGGAACAATGGTTTGTAAAGATAAAACCATTGGCTAAACCAGCGCTGAAAGTAGTGCAAGAGGGACGGATTAAATTTATCCCGGAAAAGTGGACAAAGGTATATGAAAATTGGATGGTCAATATTCGAGATTGGTGCATCTCTCGGCAATTATGGTGGGGACATCGAATACCAGTGTACTACTGTGATGAATGTGGTAAAATGATGGTTAAAGCCTCCGCACCTCAGAAGTGTGACCATTGTGGTAGTACCAGAATTCATCAGGATGAAGATGTATTGGACACCTGGTTTTCTTCCTGGCTCTGGCCATTTTCGACTATGGGATGGCCAGAACAGACCGAAGATTTAGCTTTCTTCTACCCAACTGATGTGCTGGTCACTGCGCCTGACATTATCTTTTTCTGGGTTGCTCGAATGATTATGGCCGGCTTGGAATTTACAGGGAATATTCCTTTCCGCTATGTTTACATCCATGGAATTATTCGTGATGAAATTGGTCGCAAGATGAGCAAATCCTTAGGCAATGGTATTGATCCACTGGAAATGATTGAAAAATACAGCGCCGATGCTGTACGCTTCTCGTTGATTATGTTGACTTCTGAAGGTCAAGACATCAACCTGGCAGAAAGCAAGTTCGAGATGGGGCGCAATTTCTCTAATAAAATCTGGAATGCCTTTCGTTTTCTGGCATTGAATCTTGACCCGGATTTGATAGAGACAGATTTTGATCCTACTATTGAGATTAAGCAGAATTCTCATATCGAACTGGTTGACCGCTGGATCTGGAGCCGTTTTAATCATACCATTGAGCAGACAACACAAGCGTTGGAGAATTTCAAATTCAACGAGGCATTAGATGGATTCTATTCTTTCTTCTGGCATGACTACTGCGATTGGTACTTAGAACTAATCAAACCTCGTTTGTACCAGACTGACAACATCGAAACTAAGAAATTGGTATTGAACTTAGCTCTGAGGATTTTAAAGGATTCTATGCGATTGCTTCATCCAGTGATGCCATTCATCACTGAGGAAATTTGGCAGCATCTTCGTAAAGAGTCGGACGCGCAAAGCGTGATGATTGCCCCCTGGCCAGTGGCAGATTTACAGGCAATCGATGAAACCGCTGAAACTGAGATGCAGCTCTTACAAGAACTGATCAGCAGTGTGCGTAATATTCGGGGAGAGATGAATGTACCCCCGGCCAGAAAGGCTAACCTTTTCATTCAATGTACCGACAACAAGACGATGCAATTACTGCAGAACTATCAGATTTACATCCAGCATCTGGCTGCTGTAGATCAGATTAAGTTGGCAAAATCCTTAACCAAACCACCATTCTCTGCTTCTGCTGTAGTACGAGGTGTGGAACTATATGTTCCCTTAGAAGGTTTGATTGATATTGACAAGGAGAAAGTACGGCTACAAAAGGAGATTGCCAGGTTGGAGGAGCAGGTTAAAGCTTTAAATATTAAATTAACCAACCCGAATTTTCTTGAAAAAGCTCCTCCCGAAGTAGTAGAAAAGGAGAGGGGGAAAAAGGAAAATTTCGTGACCAATCTTGAGAAGTTAAAAAAGAATTTAGCCAGTTTGGCAGAAAGTAGTTAAGGAGGAGGTTAAAATGACTTTTACTCGACTCCCCAAAACAGACCTTTGGCACAAACTTCCAGGCTTTATGCTGGGTGTTTTGTTTTTGTATTTTAACAATGTGTTGGCTCAACCTCGGCAAGTTACTTTGACGGTGTACAACAAAAATCTGGCTTTGGTTCAGGATGTGCGGAAGTTGAAATTACAGAAGGGGGTTTCAGAATTGCGGTTCACCGAAGTGGCAGCCCGAATTGATCCTACCTCGGTACATTTTAAATCCCTTACTGCACCGGGCAGGGTAGAAATTTTGGAGCAAAACTATGAATTTGATCTTGTTAATTCTCAGAAGATTCTTCAGAAGTACATCAACCAAAAGGTCACTGTGTTGCTGTCGGAGGGACGTAGCATTGAAGGTACACTGCTCAGTGGTAGCGGGGACATCGTGTTGGAAACACCAAAAGGTGAAATCCGGGTTATTAGCACCAGCGAGGTGAAGGGATTCAATTACCCTAAGTTGCCTGAGGGATTAATTACTCAGCCGACTTTAGTGTGGACAGTACGTACCGACAAGTCCGCTACCCACAATGTTGCGGTAGAATATTTGACCGATGGCATCAGCTGGCACGCCGAATATGTGGGCATAGTGGATGAAAAAGAAGAACATCTGGATTTGGCTGCCTGGGTGAGTTTAGAAAACCGATGCGGTGCTACCTACCCCGATGCCAAGCTGAAATTAGTAGCAGGCGAAGTTCATCGTGTGTCTCCACCACACATGCCGGAGTACAGAGCGATGAAGGCAATGGCGGAAGCGGCAGCTCCTATTCGAGAAAAGGAATTTTTCGAGTACCATCTGTACACTGTGACTCGCAAAACTACTATTAAAAACAATCAGGTTAAGCAGATTTCTTTGTTTCCTTCCACGTGCATTCCAGTGCAGAAGCAATATGTGCTCGATGCCCTTCTCTGGGGCAAAGCTGTGCGGGTCTATCTTAAATTCGAAAATCGCAAAGAAGTAGGTCTGGGGCAACCGTTACCAGCCGGTAAACTACGAGCTTACAAAGCCGATACCGATGGCGCCCTGGTGTTCGTGGGTGAGGATAGAATTGACCACACGCCAGTGGGTGAAAAAGTGAAAGTTCATGTAGGCAATGCCTTTGATCTAAAAGCCGAGCGCAAGGTAGTACACTCGCAAAAAATCGGCTCTGCTTCTCTGGAACAATCAATTGAAATTTCTCTTCGTAATCACAAAAAGGAAGCGGTAAAAATTGCAGTAGTGGAGCACCTGTCCTATCGAGCGCCAGCAAGTAATTGGAAAATAACCAGTAATTCTCATCCGTTCAAGCAAAAAGATGACCGAACAATTGAATTTACAGTTATGCTCAAACCAGATGAAGAAGTTGCGTTGACTTACACCGTGCAGTACACATGGTGATGATGGGGGAGAGGAGGGTGATTTTTAATTAGCTGTAACTGTTTAGCGATTTGAAGTGGGAGGGCTCTCCAGAGGCCGATCGTATTGCCGTCTGGAGACACCTCCTACGTCTCCGAACTGGAAAATCAGGCGGATAGAATATGGCTAAACAGATACAATTAGCTACATCGTGTTTTTGTGAGATTCCGCGGTGAACTGGTATCGTCAATCTATTCGCTACCTACAAGGGATAGGAGAAAAACGAGCAATAGCACTGGAAAAAGCAGGAATTTCTTTTGTCGAGGATCTATTAACCTATTTTCCTCGTAAGTACCTGGATCGGTCGCAGATTTCTAAAATTCGTCAGCTTCGGATTGGACAGAATGCCACTGTGGTAGGTCAGGTATTAGACTTTCGGTTGTTTCCTGGACGCCGTCCCCGTTTTGTTCTGCGCCTCGCTGATGAGACAGGCGAACTTAACTGCGTCTGGTTTCATGGTGCAAATTACATGAAAAATGTTTTCCAAATAGGCGAGGTACTGGCTGTCCATGGTAAGGTGCGTTTCTTCAGAGGGTATCAAATTTCGCATCCTGAATATGATCGTTTGGGAACAGGCAAGGAAAGCGAATCTTTACATACTGGCAAAATCATCCCACTTTATCCTTCTTCAAAACAATTAAGTGAGGTGAATCTGGACAGTCGTGGATTTCGTCGCTTACTTTGGTCGTTGTTAGGGGATTACTCTCGACAAATTGAGGAGAATTTACCCCCAAAGGTAATTGCCCAATACAAGCTGCTCAGTCGGCGGGCAGCACTTAATGCAGTACACTTTCCAGATTCGATGGAGCAGCTACAGGATGCACAACGACGGCTGAAGTTTGAGGAGTTGTTCTTTCTGGAGCTTATGATGGCTTATCGGCGTTTGCGCTGGCGTCGACCAGAAAAAGGAATAGCTTTTGAACGGGTAGGAGAACGAACACGCCATTTAGTTGAACGATTGCCATTTCAGCTCACAGAGGGACAGAAACAAGTACTCCGAGAAATTGTGGCAGATATGAAGAAACCAATGCCAATGAATCGGTTGCTGCAGGGGGATGTAGGTTCTGGCAAAACAGTGGTTGCCTTGGTAAGTATGCTTATTGCTGTCGAAAATGGCTATCAGGCTGCGTTAATGGCTCCCACGGAAATTTTGGCCGAGCAACACTATTTGACGTTCCATCATTTTCTGGAAGGATTAGGGGTACGGGTGGCTTTGCTTATAGGAAATCAAAGCAAAAAACAACGCCAGGAGATTTTAGAAGGTATTGCCCACGGGAAAATCGAAGTGGTAGTAGGTACCCATGCTCTTATTCAAGAAGGCGTAAATTTCCCTAAATTAGGACTGGTAGTTATTGACGAGCAACATCGCTTTGGGGTAATGCAACGAGCTGAATTGTGTCAGAAAGGTTACCATCCTAATGTACTGGTAATGACTGCCACGCCAATTCCGCGAACTCTCTCGTTGACTATCTACGGTGATCTCGATATCTCGATATTAGATGAGAAACCTGCCGAGCGAGCAACAATTCGCACTACCTGGCGTTTCGAAGATAAACGGGACGACATTTATCTTTTTGTACGTCAACAGGTATTACAAGGTCAACAGGCATATGTTGTTTTTCCCTTAGTGGAAAAATCAGAGAAAATGGACTTATTAGCTGCTACCGAATCTTTTGAAAAATTACGCACATCCATTTTCAAAGATATTCCTATGGCCCTGCTTCATGGACGATTGCGTAGCGACGAAAAAGAAAAGATTATGAACGAATTCAAGGCAGGGAATATCAAAATTCTGGTTAGTACTACCGTTATTGAAGTAGGTATTGATGTGCCCAACGCTACCATTATGGTGATTGAGCATGCAGAGCGTTTTGGCCTTACCCAGTTGCACCAGTTGCGGGGACGGGTGGGGCGTGGTCTGCAGAAATCGTATTGTATTTTAATTGCCAAAAAACCATTGGCTACCGAAGCCTGGAAACGGTTGGAGACAATGGTAAGGACAAATGACGGATTTAAGATTGCAGAGGTAGACTTGCAATTACGCGGACCAGGGGAATTCTTTGGAGTTCGCCAACATGGTCTGCCTAATTTAAAGATAGCTGATATTATCTCGGATAGCAAGATCTTGCTTGAAGCTCGTCGGGCTGCTTTCGAGTTAGTAGAAAGTGACCCAGCGCTTAAATCGGATGAACATCAAGCTGTTCGTAATTATTTTCTCGAACACTATCAGGAAAAAATGGAACTTGGTAAAGTAGCATAATAAAAAATTTGCTCTAACATTAAGGTAGGGAAAATAGCTTATTAATTGACTGAACGAGGAGGGAACTATGGCGGAAAATTTCGATCAAGAAAAGAAAAATGAGGTATTATTCCTTCAGTTAATAATGACATTTGAAACTGCAGCCTGGCAACAGATGGGGAAGTTAAAAAACCCCTTAACTAATAAAATTGAGAAGGATTTAGAGCAGGCTCGTTTATCCATCGACATGTTAGATATGATTAAAGCAAAAACCGAAGGTAGTCGGACTCCTAATGAAACCAAAGTTCTTGAAAGGATTCTTAGCCAGCTTAAAATAAACTTTGTGGAGGAGTTGGAAAAAGAACGCAAACAGAAAGCAGAATCTGAGAAAAAAACAGAGGAGAAGGGGGAAAAGAAGGAACAGAAATCATCTAATGAAAAGTCAAAGGCCCAAAAATCGAAAGATAAAAAAGAAACCAATTAGTTTTTCGGTTATGATCCAGAAAACAGAAACGGAAATCTCAGCAAAAGAATCAACTCGACGACATTGGGAAGATTTTTGGCAACAGAAGGCTCAAATCGAGGAAGTATATTCCAATGTCGATCGGATATATTGTAATCTCAAGCAGGTTACTGACCTCAAACACAAGAAAATCTTGGAAGTTGGTGCAGGTAGTGGACGAGATAGTTTTAAATTGGCTAACGAAGGGGCTACTGTATATGTGTTAGATTTTTCACTGCATGCCCTGGATATTATTCAAAGATTGAATCAGAATAATTCTGTTCGAGTTTTTCCTATTCAAGCGGACGCCTTTTATACTCCGGTATCTGATGATACTTTTGATATTGTTTTTCATCAGGGGTTATTGGAACATTTTAAAAACCCTCTGCCACTACTGAAAGAAAATTACCGGATATTAAAAGACGGGGGATTTCTATTAGTTGATGTCCCCCAACGGTACCATATTTATACGTTGATTAAACACATTCTCATCTTTTTCAATAAGTGGTTTGCTGGATGGGAAACGGAATTCTCCATTAAGCAGTTAAAAGGATTGGTTCGACAAGCCGGTTTTGTGGTCCGACATTGCTATGGAAGTTGGATGCGTCCCAGTTTTTTCTATCGAGTGTGTCGCGAAATTCTAAAGAAAGCAAATATACGCCTACCCCTTTATCCGAGGGGGTTTAAACCCACAAGACGAATTCGAGATATATTAAGGGAACATTTGATTACGCACCGATGGGCTTTTTATACCTTTCTGGATATTGGGGTGATCGGTCAAAAAATAGTTAAAACCAAGTAACATCACTATGAATTTTGATTTGAAATCTCACCTGTTTGCTGGCCCCTGGCCGGGCAAGCAGGTTTTTGATGTTTGATTTGTAGTTTACTGTGTTATGAGCTATCGAATACTTGTAATTAATTGGCAGGATATTCGTAATCCATTGAGCGGGGGCGCTGAAGTCCATTTGCATGAAATTTTTAAACGAGTAGCCCGGAGGGGACATCATATCACCTTACTCTGTTGCGGTCACCAGGAATTACCAGGGGAAGAAGTCATAGACAATATTCAGGTAATTCGTCGCGGGAATAGAAATATTTTTAATTATTTGGTTCCATTTTTGTATCATAACCTTTCCCGTCAAACAAAGTATGACGTTGTCATTGATGATATAAACAAAATTCCTTTTTATTCGCCGTTGTATGTGAAGCAGCCTCTGATTGGGGTTGTTCATCATTTGTTCGGTTCGAGCATTTTTATTGAGTCGACATTACCTGTTGCTTTATATGTTTCGCTGGCAGAGAAGCTAATTCCGTCAATTTATCGAAACGTCCCATTAGCAGTTGTTTCTAATAGCACTAAAAACGAGCTAATCAGAAAAGGAATCCCTGAGCAAAACATTCATCTAATTCCCAATGCAGTGGATCAATTTGCTTATCAGGTGATTCCAGATAAAAAGTCGTCAACCCCATTAGTTGGTTATTTGGGCCGAGTCAAAAAATATAAAAGTATCGATCATCTCATTATGGCATTCGCTGAGGTTCACAGACAAATTCCTCAAGCTAAATTACTAATTGTTGGTGACGGGGACTATCTTGTTGATTTAAAAAAATTGGTGTCTCGGTTACAACTAAGTCAAGTTGTCACATTCGCAGGAGCAGCATTTCAGAAGCAAAAGGTTGATTTTCTCAATCAAATGTGGTTTATGGTAAATCCTTCGCCAAAAGAAGGTTGGGGACTTACTGTAATTGAAGCCAATGCTTGTGGCGTTCCAGTTATCGCCGCTGATTCTCCGGGTCTTAGAGACTCAGTAGTTGCCGGGGAAACAGGTCTATTTTATTCCTATGGTGATTATCATCGACTGGCCGAACTGATTATTCAACTTATCAAACAGCCGAAGTTGAGAAATTCATTAGCCCAAAAAAGTATTGAATGGGCGAGGCAATTTAATTGGGATGACTCAGCTACGAAAATGTTAACCTTAATCGAAAATGTGTTGTCACGGAGGAAAACAAATGTCCAATGACAGTCGTTTAAATCGTATTTTTGCTTTCTTAGTATTTGTTGTTTCTACTTCTATTTATCTGAAAACTATTGCTCCTACTACTCCATTTTGGGATTGCGGAGAATTCATCACCTGTGCTTATATTTTGGGTATTCCTCATCCGCCCGGTGCCCCGTTTTATGTTCTTTTAGGACGAATTTTCTCCATGCTACCACTGGCCAAGGATATTGCAATGCGGGTAAATATTACTTCATCATTGATGAGCGGGATTACGGTTATGCTCACTTACCTGATTATTGTTCGGCTTATAACAATGTTTCGAGGAAGGCCGCGAGATGTTTATGATCAGATAATTCTATATGGAAGTGGCATTATTGGTGCATTAGCCTTTGCTTTTACTGATACTTTTTGGTTCAATGCTGAAGAAGCTGAAGTTTACGCAATTAGCATGTTTTTTACCTCCTTCGTAGTTTGGCTCATACTGGTTTGGCGTGAGAAGGCAGATGCTCCCTCAAGCGACAGATACATCTTGTTGATTGCGTACTGCGTTGGGTTGGCAATAGGTGTTCATTTGTTGAATATACTTGCGTTACCAACCATATTTTTGATCTTTTATTTTCGAAAACACAAATTAGAATTTTCCAGTTTTATTGTATTTATTTTTATTTCGCTATTTATATTCTGGGCTATTTATCCCGGAATTGTAAAATGGCTTCCCAATATGTCTCTGGCGATTAAAAATGCTACCAGTCCCCAATTTACAGCAATACTTGTTATTGTTCTTGGTGGTTTACTATTTTACAGTCTCTACAAGGCAATCAAAAACAAAAACCGGATAGCCGCATTGGTGTTGATGTCCTTTTTGTTAATTATTGTTGGTGCTTCTACTTATACAGGGGTTTATATTCGTTCGAACTTAAACCCACCAATTGATGAAAATGATCCAGAAAATATGGAAAATATGGTTAACTATCTCAATCGAACCCAGTATGGTGATTGGAGTATTATTGAACGTCGAGCCCCACTTTGGGAATACCAAATCAAGAAAATGTATATTCGTTATTTTGGTTGGCAATTTATTGGCAAGGGTACTACTCTGGACGCAAATTTGCGCATAGCAGAAACAATTAGTTTCAACGGTTTGCTGGGATTACCATTTCTGGTGGGGATTATCGGAATGTTTCACCATTTCGAAAAAGATTGGAAACATGCGCTATCAATTATGTTGCTGTTTATTATGACCGGGATAGCTATTGTTATTTATCTTAATCAAGATGATCCCCAACCCCGTGAGCGAGACTATGTTTATGTGGCATCGTTTTTTGCTTTTGCCCTCTGGATCGGGATAGGGGTTAGCGCTATAGCTGGTCGACTGAAAGACTTAATCTACAAATTCAAGCCTGGACAGAAAATAATTGCTTTGGCAACCTGTTGTATTATTCTTTTTGTAGCACTACCGGTCAATCTTTTTTCTTTCAATTATCATTCGCACGATCGCACTGGTAATTATGTAGCCTATGATTATTCCTATAATATTCTACAAAGCTGTGAAAAAGATGCTATTCTGTTTACCAATGGCGACAACGATACCTTTCCCCTGTGGTTCTTGCAATATGTAGAAAATATCCGGCCAGATGTTCGAGTCGTAAATCTTTCACTTTTGAATACTCCCTGGTACATTATGCAATTGAAACATCAACAACCAAAGGTTCCTATTAGCCTTACTGACGCGCAAATCAAAAATATTGGTGGTTTAATCCCCTGGGCAGAGAAGAAGACAATAGAAATTCCAGTACCAGATTCAGCATACGAGCGCGAAATGCAGGATATGAAATCACGAGGAGAGTGGGATAAGGAGCGATCACGTCCCGGATTCATTTCAATTGTGGTTGCCCCAACTGTTGTGGGGCGCGCTATCCGTGTTCAGGATTACATGGTTCTTAATATTATCTATACTAACAAATGGCGTAAACCAATCTATTTTGCTCTCACGGTTTCTGATGATAATAAGGTGGGATTGCATCGTTATCTGCGTATGGATGGAATGGCTTTTAAACTATGTCCATATCCTGATCTTCAGATTTCGCCGACACGTTTGCACAAAAATCTTTTCCAGGTCTTTCTATTTCGCAACCTTAATAACCCTCATGTCTATTTGGATAACAAGACCAAAGGATTATTGATCAATTATCGTTCTGAATTTTTACGCTTAGCAAACTATTACCTCCAGCGTGGCGAACGTGAAAAAATGCTACAAGTTTTAGACCGAATGGAACAGCTTATTCCAGAATCGCTGATTCCAATCGGCGACAGTCGTATTGTGCTTTCGATTGGTAGAATGTACGAAGCGGCTGGACGCTCTCAAGAATACGAACGCAGATTGAGAGCGGTCATTGAACGTGATCCTAATATGATGCAGGCTTATGCCTTGCTACTGGAATTTTTACGTCAGCATCATCGCTATCAGGACGCAGTAGAGCTGATGAAACAATGGTTACGTCTAAACCCGGGGGACCGTAATGCACAAAATATCCTGGCGGAGTTACAAAAACAGTTAGCTGCTACTCAAAAAAGCACAACAGGTTCACAACCCAACACCAAGAAGAACATTAAGTAAGGATGTTAACGATATTTGATTTTACATAAAAGCAATTTATCGGATCTGAAGGGAGCTTTGCGTTGACTGAGGTGAGCACAGATACAAATCCCTGTCCATTTTGTCAATCAACAAAAGTATCGCTATTTCTTAAGGTTTTTGATCGCTATGCACTATCAGAGGAAGAAAATTACACCTTAGTAAGATGTCAGAAATGCAAATTAGTTTATCTAAATCCATTTCCCAGTGAGCAACAACGCTGGCAGCATTACCCTCAGGAATCATTAAATCAGTTTCAGACATTTCAAGTTGCTCGTCGGGATTTATTGCAACGGCTCTGTACATTTTTTTTGCCTTATGGCATTCGCTGGAAACGTAAGTGTGCTGAAAAACTGGTAGGGGTAGGACGCATATTAGACTATGGTTGTGGTCACGGTGATTTCCTGTTCAATATGCGACGTCACCAGTGGGAAGCTTATGGCATCGAAAAAAGTCGCAAGGAAGCTGAGTTTGCACGTCAGACGTTGGGCCTTCGAGTTTTTCGCAACTGGAATGAGCTTCCTTCCAAGTTTAAGAACTATTTTGATGTGATTAGCTTTTGGCATACGTTTTCGTTGGATGATCTGCCGCGAGAGACTCTGGAACAGTCTCGATCCTTGCTGAAAGCAAATGGTTGGTTGATTATCGCGCTACCGAACCTCCTATCGCTCGATTTCGCTTTGTATCATAAATACTGGGTAGCATTGGATGTACCGCGACGAGTTTTTCATGTCACTCCAAAGCAACTGATTCAATTTGTACAAAAATCAGGATTCAAGCTGTCAAAAAAACATCATATTCCGACGGATGCATTTTACAATTGTCTTTATAGCGGGAAATTGCTTCTTAAAAAAGATAGATCCCTGAG
>Ga0180301_10003277_pt1 | contig 12670 bp, 14 predicted proteins | sample GuaBasSediGuay16_FD_121797 | JGI IMG/M metagenome (GOLD analysis project Ga0180301, IMG submission 121797) | Subseafloor sediment microbial communities from Guaymas Basin, Gulf of California, Mexico - Guay16, Core 4569-2, 12-15 cm | ecosystem: Environmental > Aquatic > Marine > Hydrothermal...
GGACGAGCGGGAAGACTCGGGGCGGGAGGGAGTACTCCTCGATGATCCGCTCGGCGTGAAACGGCGCCGCACCGAGGAAGCAGCTCCCCAGACCGAGGGAGGCTGCCGCGATCACCATGTTCTCCGCCATGTACGCCGCATCCTGGATCCCGAACAGGAGGATCGCCGGGTCACTCGTCGCCCGTTCCCAACCCCGCTTCCTCATCACGAGCTCGAGTCGGTTGACATCGACACAGACTGTGAACAGGAGCGGAGCACCAAACGGGTTCTCCCCTCGATTCCGCGACAGAAGGAGGCTCCCCAGCTGGCCGGCAAACGGGGCCTGCTGACCGGCGCGGACGATCGCCTCGATCACCTCATCGCTCGGCTCCTCGTCGGTGTAGCTCCGGATCGATCCCCGGTTCATGATCAGATCGAGCACATCGTTTCTCAGCATCTTTCCCCCTTTCCGTAAATCGTCGTTCCGTCCGTCCCTGGGTACTAGAACCGGCGGAAAAAAGCAACCCCGTTGCACGATGGCCTCGGAGGGGGGTAGGATCTCCGATCACAAGGGGATCGAGGGATTCCGATGGAGGAGGGGATCGGATGCGAGCTTTACTGGAAGGGATCGCAAGGGGCGCGGAGGGGTTCGTCGAGCTCCGCTATCATGCCCGCACGACGAGGCGGATCTCGGTCCGGAACGGTGACCTGGAGGAGTCGTCAAGCGTCCGATTGACCGGGGTCGGCGTCCGCGCCCTGGTCGATGGGACGTTCGGTTTCGCCAGCACATCGGACCTGAGCGAGGCGGGGATCAGAAAGGCCCTCGCAGCCGCTCAAGGAGCGGCCAAGACGGCGGCGCGGGCGAAGCGGGAGAAGATCGTGCGTCTAGCCGAGGGGGCTCTCGCTGTGGGGACGTTCCCCGTCCCCACGGACGACCCTCTGGAGAACCACCCGCTGGAGGAGAAGCTCAACCTCGTCCTCTCTCTCGATGCGCACGTCAGGAACGGCGCGAAGGAGATCGTCTCCTCATCGGTGATGTTCTCCGAGTTCGAGGACGAGAAGGTGATCGTCACCAGCGACGGCGCATCGGCCCAGCTGTTCGATTCGAAGCCGGATATCCGGGTGATCGCCATCGCCGAGAGGGATGGCGACCAGACGATGGGGTTCAGCTCGGTCGGCGTCACCGGCGGGTGGGCCGAGCTCCTCGGGCGGAGAGCGCCGGAGGAGCTCGCCGAGAGCGCCGTCCGCCGCGCCGTCGACCAGCTCAGCGCTCCCTATCCTGAGGGCGGATCATCGGTCGTCGTCCTCAACCCGGAGCTCGTCGGGATCCTCACCCACGAGGCGATCGGCCACACGGTCGAGGCGGACCTCGTCCTCGGCGGGGCGGTGACCGCGGACAAGATCGGCCATCGGGTCGCCTCAGACCTCGTCACCCTCTGCGACAGTGGCCGTTCGGAACACCTCCCGCACGCCGTCGGTTCCCTCCCATTCGACGATGAAGGGATCATCGCCGACAGGACGGTGATCATTGAGGAGGGGATCCTCCGCTCCTACCTCCACAATCGGGAGACGGCGGCCCGGTTCGGGGTGGAACCGACCGGGAACGGTCGCGCGTTCACCTACAGCGATCCCCCGATCATCCGGATGAGGAACACCTACATCGAACCGGGCGATACCCCGCCCGAGGAGCTGATCGGCGGGATCGAAGCCGGCTATTACCTCTCCGGCCTCGGGATGAGCGGCCAGGCCGACTCGAACGCCGAGTTCATGTTCGGGGTGAGGGAGGCGCGCCGGATCACAGGCGGGAAGATCGGCGAGCTCGTCCGGGGGGTGACGATCTCGGGGAACGCTTTTCAGGTGCTGCAATCGGTCGACGCCGTCGGAGACGACTTCGCCTGGGAGAACGGATCCGGATACTGCGGTAAGGGGCAGCCGGCGAAGGTCGATGCCGGTGGGCCTCACATTCGCTGCACACTGACGATCGGAGGTAGACAGGGATGAACATCGAAGGTCTCATCGAACGCTGCGAGGAGGGTCTCGAGTACGCCCGCCGGTTCGGGGCCGACCGGGCCGAGGTCTACGGGGAAGAGGGGAGGAAGCTCTCGGCGACGATCGAGAAGGACGATCTTCAACTGTCCGAAAGCCATTCGGAGACGACGATCGGGGTCAGGGCATTCGTCGGCGACCGGGTCGGGTTCGCCAGCACGAACGACCTCTCCCGGCTAGAAGAGGCGTGCCGGGACGCCGTCGTATTGGCAAAGGCCTCCCCGGGCGATCCGCACAACGTCCTCCCCGAACCGGCCGAGATCGAGCCACTCGATGGGATTTACGACCCGGCTGCGGAGGGGTTCACCGAAGAGGAGGCGGTCGCCGCAGCGATCCGGATGCTCGATCTCGCCCACTCGATCGACCGGAGGCTGATCCTCGGCGACGCCGAGTTCAGTGCCGAGGTCTTCGGCCGGGCTCTCGCCAACACATCCGGCCTGAAGGCGAGCGAGCAGGGGAGCATATTCACTTACTTCGCCCTGGCAACGGCGAAGGAGGGGGACCTCGTATCGAACTTCGATTTCCAATTCGATGCCTCCCGCTCGGTCTCCGAGATCGACGTCGAACCGATCACCCGCCGCGCGTGCGAGAACGCCCTCGGCTCCCTCGGGGCGGGGAAGGGGAAGAGCTTCAACGGAACCGTCATCCTCTCCCCGAACGCGGCGTTGGATCTCCTGATCGGGCTAGTCCTGTTTCAGACGAACGCGAAGAACTGCCTGAAGGGGATGAGCCGCTGGAAGGACTCCCTCGGGAAATCGGTCGCCGTCTCCTCGCTGACGATCGTCGATGACGGCCGGCTGAGCGGGGGTGTGGCGAGTTCGTCGTTCGATCGGGAAGGGGTCCCGCATCGGAAGCTCCCGTTGATCGAGGAGGGGATCCTCTCCTCCCACATGTTCAACTCCTACACAGCGGATGCCACGGGCACAGCGAACACGGGGCATGGGTCAGGATCGGCGCGTTCCTTACCCGGGATCGGGCCTACCAACCTCTCGATCCTCCCCGGGGAGGGGACGAAGGAGGAGCTGATCGCCGGGGTGAAGGAGGGGCTGTTCGTCACCCGCTTCTCGGGGAACACGAATCCGGTCTCGGGCGACTTCTCCGGGGTGGCGAAGGCGGCGTACCTGATCGAGAACGGGAGGCTCTCCCGGCCGGTCGTCGGGATCCTGATCGCGGGGAACGCGTTCGACGCCCTGACACGGATATCCGGGGTGTCCGAGGATCGGGAGCGGATCTACAACTTCACCTTACCCTACCTCCGGGTGGAGGGGGTGTCGGTGACCGCGGAGTGACCCGGGCCTCCTCAGAACTCCCCGCGGACGGTTAGGGTCTCCTCGATCAGCGCTATCCCGTCCGACGCCCGGCCCTGAAGGGGATCGATGTCGCCTTTGACGAGGAGGACGACCGTCCCGCCCCGGACGACACGGGCGATCCCGTAGCAGAGCGTCCGATCCGGAGCGGAGTAGTCGATCCTCACCCTCCGGAGCTCGGGGTTCACCGGCTCCATTTCGGAGAACGAATCGTAGCTCCTCGTAAGGCACGGATCCGCCGCCTCCCAGGCGGTCTCGATCGCCCGGACGGCAGCCATGTCAGCGACGGGGACGATCCAGGCCTCGACCTCCTCGAGCGGGCCGGTCAGATGGAGTGCCCCTCCCTCCTCCTTCTCCTGCCAACCGGGAGGGAGGACCAGCTCGAACCGACCGTCGGGATCGGTGTAGGTCCTGCTCGCGATCCGCACAAGCGCTGAGATCTCGACCGGGTTCGGCACACCGCTGTTGACGTAGACAACCGAATATGCGGTGAGGATGATCCCGATCCATAGTCCAACGAGGATCATCGCGTTTCTCATACTCGCACCTCCCCTTCGCCCCCGGGTTCCGGCCCGGTCGGGCGATCCCCTCTTTCATCGATTCTAGTGCAACCCTCCCCATAGGCCAAGCACGGAAGAGCGAGGACGGTTGTCAACCCTGCTGGTCGGTACTACAATCCTTATCGGGTGAGGTGGATGAAGAGGGTTCCTGATCTGTTGACGGTGTCGCGGGGGCTGATCGCTCTTGCCATCTTCTCGCTCGGGTTCGTGGGACGCTCGGCGTTGAACGCCGTCATCCTCTTGACGATGCTCGGCTGGACGACCGACATCCTCGACGGCCGGCTGGCGCGGAAGTACAAGACCGATTCGACCTGGGTCGGTGAGCAGGAGTTCACGTTCGACATGCTGATGGTCTTCGCCGGCCTCTGCTACCTGGTGATGAGCCGGTTCATCCCGTTCATCCCGGCCCTCCTCTACGTCGCCGTCGCCGCGGCGTTCATCGCCTACTTCCGCTCCAAGTCGATCACGATGTCGTTCGCCTTCCCCGTTGTCGCCCTCCCATTGATCGTCGCCTACTTCGAATCCCCGGGGGCGGCGATATGGTACGCCGGCTGGATCGTCGCCGCGCTGATCTTCGATTGGAAACGGTTCAAGGGCGTGGTGCGGGAGTTCATCAACAACGCGAGAAGCATCGGAAAGCGCTAAAGGAGCCGGTCGGGGCAGTCCTTCCCCAGATGGGCGTACGCCCCTTCCGTCGCCACCCGGCCCTGCGGGGTCCGCTGGATGAACCCACGCTGGAGGAGGAATGGCTCCACGACGTCGGTGATCGTATCCTTCTCCTCGGATAAGGCAGCAGCAAGGGTCTCCAGTCCGACCGGCCCTCCTCCGAACTTGGTTATGATGATGTCGAGGAGGGCGCGGTCAAGCTCGTCCAGTCCGATCTCGTCGATCCGGAGCATCTCGAGCGAGCGGCGGGCGATCTCGAGGTCGATCTTCCCTTTCCCCTTCACCTCGGCGTAGTCGCGCGTCCGCCTGAGGAGGCGATTGGCGATCCGGGGGGTACCACGGGCCCGTTTGGCCAGCTCCTCCGCCCCCTCTTCGGTCACCTCGATCCCGAGGAGCCTCCCCGAGCGGATGACGATCTCCTTCAGCTCGTCGAGCGAGTAGAACCCGAGCCGGAACGAGACCTCGAACCGGTCGCGCATCGGCGCCGATATCAGGCCGGCGCGCGTCGTAGCGCCGACGAGGGTGAACGGGGGGAGGTCGATCCGCAGCGACTGGGCGTTCGGCCCCTCGCCGAGGATGATGTCGATCTTGTACTCCTCCATCGCCGGGTACAGGATCTCCTCCACGTTCCGCCGGAGGCGATGGATCTCGTCGATGAAGAAGAGATCGTGCGGCCGGAGGTTCGTCAGGATCGCAGCAAGATCCCCGGCCTTCTCGATCGCCGGGCCGGAGCTGATCCTGATGTTCACCCCCATCTCCGCGGCGATGATCTGGGCTAGGGTCGTCTTCCCCAATCCCGGCGGGCCGTGCAGCAGGACATGATCGAGCGGTTCGCTCCTCCCCTTGGCGGCAGCGATGTAGATCCGAAGCTTCTCCTTGATCTCCTCCTGCCCGATGAATTCGGCGAGAGAGACGGGGCGAAGGCGGCTCGGTAATGCCTCTTCTTCCAGCTGGAAGCCGACAATCCGCTCACTCCTCATGGCGAAAGATTGTACAGGTCGGGCCGCCGCCGACCAACCCGACACCGGGCCCCTCTGTGGTAATATCCCGCGTGATGAAGGGAGAGACGGTTCTCACTATCGGAACGTTCGACGGGGTCCATCGCGGCCACCGGGCGATCCTAGAGAGGGTGAGAGAGTGCGCGGAGGCCCTCCGTATCCCAAGCGTCGCCTACACCTTCGAGCTCCCGCCCCGCGCGGCCATCGAGGGGAGGAACCCTCGCCTCCTCCTCCCCCCGCAGATCCGCTACAGGCTGATCGGCCGCTACGTCGATCGGGTCGTCCCCACCTCCTTCTCCGATGTCCGCTCCCTCAGCCCGGAGCGGTTCATCGCCGAAGTGATCGTCGGCGAGCTCGCCGCGAAGGCAATCGTCGTCGGGGAACGGTTCAAATTCGGGAGGGGAAGGGAGGGGGATATCGAGGCCCTCCGCGCCGGCGCCTCCCGGTACGGCTACACGGTGGAGGGGGTCCCTCCGGTCACCGTCAGGGGGGAGGTAGTGAGCAGTACCCTGATCAGGGACCTCGTCACCGAGGGGCGGATCGGCGAGGCGAGCCGGCTCCTCGGCCGTTTCCCGGCCCTGTTCGGCAAGGTGATCCGGGGGGATCGGATCGGCGAGATGCTCGGCTACCCGACGGCGAACCTGCGGATCCCCCCCGAGATCCTCCTTCCCGCAAGCGGGGTCTACCTGGCACGGGCGTTCATCCTCGAAGGGTGGGAGGATGGCCTCCTCTACATCGGGACCCGGCCGAGCGTCGGCGGGAAGGAGCTCCGTTGCGAGCTCCATCTCTTCGGAGAGGTTCGATCCGATCTGTACGGCCTCGACCTGGAGATCCACATCCTCGAGCGCCTCCGGGAGGATATGACCTTCCCATCGCTCGACCATCTCCGCGTCCAGATCGGCCGCGACGTCGAGCGCGGCCGGGCGAGGCTGAGGGACTACCCGCCTATCCCGGAGCGGATCGGCGGTTGAAAAGCCCGTTTCCCTAACCTACCATTACCTCGATGATCACGTTGGGGATCGATACCTCCGAGCGAGACGGCGGGGTCGCATTGTACAGCGAGGGCGAGATCGCCGAAGAATTCTTGTTTGAGGGGCCGCTCCGTCACGCCGAGTCGCTCTTCCCGGCGATCGAGGCTCTCCTCGAAAGATGCCGGATCGACAACGGGAGAATCGGGCTTGTCACCGTCAACCGGGGGCCGGGATCGTTCACAGGCCTGCGGATCGGGCTGGCGAGCGCGAAGGGCCTCTGTCAGGCGCTCGGGGTCCCGCTCGTCGGGATCGACGGGACGGTCGCCTACCGGGCGGCGATCCCTGAGGAAAAGCGCGTCTGCGTGATCATCGTGAGCCGCCGTGACATGTTCTACGTGCGGTGGTTCGCCGGGGACCGACCGAAGGGGGAAACCCGGATCCTGCACGAGCACGAACTCGTGGAGATCCTGAACAGAGAGGAGAGGGAGCTAACGTTGATCGGGAGCGGCACGCCCGCCATCTATCCGCAGGTGCAAAACCGATCGATCCGATCGGCCCCGGACGAGCTGAACAGGGTGTCACCGCTTGCGATCGCCCGGCTCGGGGCCGCCGACGGAGGGCCGGACCGGCTGTTCGAGCTCGAACCGGTTTACGTCGAGACGATCCTCGCCTAGACATAATCGATATCGATAAGAGGTGAATCAGATGGCAAGAGTCTGCGAAATCTGCGGGAAGAGACCGGTCGCTGGGAACGCGATCAGCCATTCCGCCCGCCATACGCGCCGCGTCCGCGCTCCGAACCTGAAGCGCGTGCATGCGATCGTCGATGGCCGCCGGACCTGGATACACGTCTGCACCCGGTGCATCAAGTCGGGGCGCGTCGTCAAGGCGGGATAAGGCCGGGCCGCCCCCAAGTAGGAATCCGAGGAGGGATGGATGTCCACCGATAACGGAGGGGCGATCCCCGGTGAGGTGGTCTCGGTCGAGAGCGGGAGGATCGAAGTCCGCCTGGACACGGGCCAGGTCGGTGTCCTATCGGAAGCGGACGGCCTCGCCCTGGAAGTCGGGTACAGGGGGGTCTTCCGGATCGAGCGGAGAAGCGGAGAGGGGGAGATCCTCCTCTCGCTCTCCCAGCCGGCCACGAATACCCCCTCGCCGGCGTTCGACCGCGAGTTCACCCGGCTGCGGGACGCCCTGGCGAATCACCGTCCATCGCCGATCAAAGAGAGGACCGTGAAGAGCCCGCTCGGCGAAGAGCGGATGGAGGATTGGATCGAGCGCGTCGACCGGGCGGTCTCCCGCCTCCGGAAGCATCGCGCGAAACGGCTGAACGATCGGATCTAGTCGAGGGAGGGTCAATGCCGAGTGGAAGAGTCCTAATCGACGAGGAACGCTGTAAGGGATGCGGTCTGTGCATCGCTGCCTGCCCGCAGAAGGTCCTCGCCTTCTCTGGGAAGATCAACAGGAGCGGGTACAACTACGTCCACATGGAGCATCCGGAGAAATGTGTCGGATGCGCGTTCTGCGCCATGACCTGCCCGGACGTGGCGATCGAGGTCTACCGCGAGAAGGTCGCGGCATAAGGGGGACCGATGGGTGAGAGGAAACTGATGCGGGGGAACGAGGTGATCGCCGAGGCGGCGATCCGGGCCGGCTGCGAGTGCTACTTCGCCTACCCGATCACCCCCCAAGCCGAGCTCCTCGAACACATGGCGAGGAACATGCCCCGGCTCGGCCGGACGTTCGTCCAGGCGGAGAGCGAGATCGGGGCGATCAACATGCTCTACGGGGCCGCGGCGGCCGGGGTGCGGGCGATGACGTCCTCCTCGTCGCCGGGGATCAGCCTGAAGCAGGAAGGGATCTCCTACATCGCCGGATCGAACCTCCCGGCGGTGATCGTCAACATCATGCGCGGCGGGCCCGGGCTCGGGGACATCGCCCCGGCGCAGGGGGACTACTTCCAGGCGACGAAGGGGGGAGGCCACGGGGACTACCGGATGATCGTCCTCGGTCCTTCGACCGTCCCCGAGGCCGGTGAGCTGACGATCCTCGCCTTCGACCTCGCCGACAAGTATCGGGTACCGGTGATGATCCTAGCCGACGGGATGCTCGGCCAGATGATGGAGCCGGTCGAGCTCCCCGATCCGGTCGATCCTGCGACCCTCCCGAAGAAGGACTGGGCGCTGACCGGGGCGAAAGGGCGAGACCCGAACATCATCTTGAGCTTCGATCTCGATCCCGAGGTCCTGAAGCAGATGAACCTCGTCCTGCAGGAGAAATACAGGAAGATCGAGGATAACGAGGCCCGCTACGAGGAATACCAGACCGACGATGCCGACATCGTGATCGCCGCCTACGGGACGGTCGCCCGGATCGCCAAGACGGTCGTCCGCCGGGCGCGGGCCGAAGGGATCAAGCTCGGCCTCTTCCGGCCGATCACCCTGTGGCCGTTCCCCTACGAGCCGCTCCGCGAGCTCGCCTCCCGGGTGAAGACGGTCCTCACCGTGGAGATGAGCGCTGGGCAGATGTGGGAGGACGTCCGGCTCGCCGTCGCCGAGCGGGCGGAGACCCCGTTCTACGGGGAGATGGGAGGGGTCGTCACAACACCGAAGAAGATCCTGAGCGAGGTGAGGAAATATGCCCGTTAACACGGAGAACATGGTCAAGGTATTCGGCCGGCCGGAGTCCCTGACCGACGCGCGGTTCACCTACTGTCCCGGCTGCCACCACGGGATCCTGACGCGGATCATCGCCAAGGCGATCGACGAGCTCGGAATCGCAGAGAGGACGGTGACGATCGCCCCGGTCGGCTGCTCCGTCTTCGCCTATCTCTGGTACAAGTGCGACGCTGTTCAAGCATCACACGGGAGGGCGAGCGCGGTGGCGACCGGACTGAAGCGGGCGAACAAGGACCTCATCGTCATCTCCTACCAGGGGGACGGGGACTTCGCTAGCATCGGGACGGCCGAGTCGATCCACGCGGCGAACCGGGGGGAGAACATCACCGTCATATTCGTCAACAACCAGATCTACGGGATGACCGGTGGGGAGATGGCCCCGACGACCTTAGTCGGCCAGCGGACGACGACCACCCCGGACGGCCGCGATCCGGCCTACTTCGGCTACCCGATCCGGTTCTCAGAGCTGATCGCCACCCTGGACGCTCCTGTCTACGTCACCCGCCAGGCCCTGTACGACACGCGGCGGATCATGGACGCGGAGAAGGCGATCAAGAAGGCGATCTCATACCAGGTCGAGGGGAAGGGGTACTCGCTCGTCGAGGTCCTCTCCACCTGCCCGACCAACTGGCACATGAGCCCGCTCGAGGCGAACAGGCACGTCGCCGAGGTGGTGACCGAGGCGTTCCCGCTCGGCGACCTCGTGGATAGGGGGGGATGATGGAGAGATCGGTGATCATCGCAGGTTTCGGAGGGCAGGGGGTGATCCTCGCCGGGAAGATCCTCGCCCAGGCCGGGATGGACCACGGCCTGGAGGTGACGTGGCTACCATCATATGGCCCGGAGATGCGGGGGGGGACGGCGAACTGCACCGTCGTCCTCTCAGAAGAGCCGGTCGGCTCCCCGATCGTCGACGAGCCGACCGACCTCGTCGCGATGAACCTCCCCTCCCTCGACAAGTTCGAGCCGATGGTGGCAAGGGACGGGACGATCGTGATGAACCGGTCCCTGATCGAGCGGGATCTGGAGCGGACCGACGTCCGACCGTACCTCGTCGATGTCCATCCCCTCGCCGAGGAGGCGGGGAGCTCCCGGGCGATCAACATGGTCGCCCTCGGCGCCTACCTGAAGGCGACCGGGGTCGTACCGCTCGAGGTCGTCAAGGGAGCGATGGCGCGGATGCTCGAGGAGGGCGGTAAGGGGAAGTTCGTCCCGATGAACGAGAAGGCGCTCGAGCTGGGGTACGAAGCTGTCTGAGCGGATCCTATCGCGGGAGGAGGTCTTCTCCGGGCGGATCCTCCGCCTCGTCGTCGACCGGGTGACGCTCCCCGATGGACGGGAAGCGGAGCGCGAGCTCGTCCTCCATCCGGGGGCGGTGGCGATCATCCCGATCCTCGATGATGGGAGGATCCTCCTCGTCCGCCAGCACCGGCACGCCGCAGGAAAGGAACTCCTCGAGATCCCAGCCGGGAAGCTCGACGTGGATGGGGAATCCCCGCAGGAGTGCGCGGCGCGCGAGCTTACCGAGGAGACCGGGTACGAAGCATCCGAGTGGGAGGAGCTTCTCACCTTCTACACCTCCCCGGGATTCACAAACGAGACGATCACCCTGTTCCGCGCGACCGGCCTCCGGAAGGTGGGATCATTCGCACCGGGGGAGATCGCCGGGATCGAGCCGATCGAGCCCGGATCGGCCCGGAGGATGGTCGCGACCGGAGAGATCGCCGATGGGAAGACGATCATCGCCCTCTTGCTCGAACGATGAACCTCCAGCCTCGAGCCGGCCAGGATCAGTCGAGCTTCTTCGCCTACGGGAGGGATGAGGACGGGCATTACCGGTTCGATCCCGACCTCCTCCCGGCGAACTTCTGGCTGATCGGAGGGGGGGAGATCGGGGGGAAGGCGCGCGGGCTTCTCTTCGTGATGGACCGGATGAGGCATGGGGTGCGGTTGACGGACTTCCCACATTTGATCCGCTTCCCCGACTCGGTCGTCCTGACGACCGAGGTGTTCGACGAATTCATGGAGCGAAACCGGCTCGGATCCGACGTTATCGCCGGATGCCAGGGAGAGATATCCCTCGACGAGCTCGAGGAGCGGATCATCGGTGCGACCTTCCCGAAACGGTGGGAGGAGGAGCTGTCCTCATTCCTCGAGAGTGAGTCCCGTCCCCTCGTCGTCCGCTCCTCATCGATAATGGAGGACAACCCCGACTATTCGTTCGCCGGGATCTACCTCTCCGACTTCCTCGCCAACCGCGGAGGGCTGGAGGAGCGGCTGGAGGAGCTGAAGAGGGCGGTGAAGCGGGTGTACGCCTCGACGTTCGCCAGGAACGCCCGCGCCTACCGGAAGCGGCACGGCCTCGACTGGCAGACCGAGAAGATGGCCGTTTTGATCCAGAACATGATCGGCCAGCCGTACCCGCACCGCCTCTTCTACCCGCTGATCGGAGGGGTCGCCTTCTCGCGCAACTACTACCCATGGACCGAGCGGCTGAAGCCGGAGGATGGGATCGTCCGTCTTGTGGTCGGGACGGGGACGCGCGCCGTCGGCCGGGAGTATGCCCGCGTCTTCTCGCCGGCGATGCCCGGCCTCCGGCCGGAGGGGAGCGACCCGAAGACGATCCTCCGCTACTCGCAGGAGACGGTCGACGCCCTCGACCTGAAGGGGGGGAGGCTCGTCCAGCGGCGGATGAACGAGCTCGACAACCCGCTCTTGTTCAAGGTCTGCTCGATCGTCGGCGAGGACGGGACGATCCGCGAGCCGCTGTCGGCAGCCCCGCTCGGCGAGAAGGAGCGGCTGCTGGCGACCTTCTCCCGCCTGATAGAGGGGGATTCGATCATCCCGTTCACCCCCCTTGTCCGCCAGCTCCTAAATGACCTTGAAGGGATGGTCGGCTCGCCGGTCGACATCGAGTTCGCCCTCGACTTCCCCGCGGACGGAGAGACCCCGCTCTTCTACCTCCTGCAGGCGCGGCCGCTCGGAAACCGGCCGGAGCACCGGAGGATCAAGATCCCGCGGATCCCGAAGGAGCAGATCGTCCTCTCCGCCCTCCACGTCCTCGGAAACGGGAAGATCGCGGGGATCAACCACCTCGTCATCGTCGAGCCGTCCTCCTACCGGCTGGAGGACGCTTACACGATCGCGCGGACGATCGGCCGGATAAACGAGGGGCTCGTCGAGTCGAACGAGCCCTACGTCCTGATCGGCCCGGGGAGGTGGGGTTCGACCAACCCCGGCCTCGGCGTCCCCGTCAGGTATGGGGAGATATCCGGGGCGGCGGTGATCGTTGAGATGTCGACCGCCTCGTTCGCCCCCGAGCTCTCCTACGGGACGCACTTCTACGCCGACATGGTGGCGAGCGGGATCCTCTACCTCCCGCTCCTCGAGGACGAGGGGGACTATCTGAACCGGAAGCTACTCTCCGAGCAGAAGGTCGCCTACAGCGACCGGTTCGTCACCCAC
>Ga0180301_10003278_pt1 | contig 12670 bp, 11 predicted proteins | sample GuaBasSediGuay16_FD_121797 | JGI IMG/M metagenome (GOLD analysis project Ga0180301, IMG submission 121797) | Subseafloor sediment microbial communities from Guaymas Basin, Gulf of California, Mexico - Guay16, Core 4569-2, 12-15 cm | ecosystem: Environmental > Aquatic > Marine > Hydrothermal...
AGATAGAAGGCTGAAGCCTTAATCAATAATCCGATGATTATGCTCCTCCTTCCACCTATACGTTGCGAATAGATTCCGCTGAACAATCTTGCAAAGCATCTTACAAAGGATCGCAACGAATAAGCTAAACCTATAAGTGCAACATCTCCTCCAAGAGATGCAATATAGCCTGGTAAAACCACATTCATACTTATTAAAGCTGTAAATGAAAGTGCCAGAGAGAGGACCGCTACATCTCTGAAATCGGCGAGCATACTGATCTTAAATCGCATTGAATACAATTCCACTTTCCATAAAATATAAAGTTAACTGATCCAAATTTCCCTGAAACTTTAACATATCTTTGGAATAACATTTTCTATAAATATTTCTGCTTCCCTTGTATTCGGAAAGTCTAGAAATCTAAGTATGAAGTATGTCACCCCAAGCCTTACATATTCCTTTAGCTTTGCATCAACCCTCTCAAAATCTCCAATTATATAGTTTTCCTCATATCCTCTCCTTATAAATGGACTTTTCTCAGCAATCTCCTCAGCCATCTTCCCATCGTCAGCTATAGCAACCATGGTTGAGACCGTTTTAACTATCTCTTCGGAGTCTCTTCCAACCCTCTTGCAATGCTCTTTCAGAACTTTAAGTTTATGTTCAATTATGGTTGGGGATGCGTTTGGAATATTCCACCAATCAGCATGTTCAGCTACAACCCTTAAAGTATACTTTTTCCCTCCCCTCCAATCATTAGTGGTGGAATCGGATCCGGCTTCGGCATACAGACGGCATCTTCAACCCTATAATATTTACCCTTAAAAGTCGCTCTCCCCTCCCTCCACATGGCCTTTATGATTTGAACAGCCTCCCCAAGTATCTCTATCCTAATCTTGGCCGGCGGAAACTCATATCCATAGGAGTAGTATTCATCCCTCTTCCATCCCGCCCCAATTCCCAGGATGAATCTTCCATCACAAAGGTTTTGGAGATTTGCACTCATCTTCGCCACAAGAGCCGGGTTTCTAAAATTGTTGCAAAGGACTATGCTCCCCATCTCAGCTTTCTATATATAGTTGAAAAGTATGCTATAGATGTGAGACACTCCAAATTGGGCGTACATTTATCTACAAAGTCGGCCTACGGATATAAATGATCGCGGATTCATGCTGAATCGAAACTTCCCTCTAAATTTCTAAGGAAATTATGTATCTGCATTATGAATTGGTTGAAGCTACTCCCATCAATTGGAAATGCAGGTATTCTCAAACCGAAGTAGATATCGACCATTCCAACACCCTATAAATAATATTTGTCTTCCCTTCTCCTTAAGGTTATCTTTCCCCGGCATTCATCCATTTAGAAGGATTTCCATAAGCCCGCACCCAAATATTAACTCCACTCTATGCAAAATCTTTTAAATATAAATCTAACCTATAGTTGTCAGTGGTTTCATGAAGAAATTTTTCACTCAAATATTTATATTTAAATGCTTCTTCAATGAGAATTTTCTTTAATTGTTGATGAAGATTTCTAAGTTAACTTCTACTTCTTAAAGAGAGTTTCATTATTGGGATTATTTTAAGATATTTTAATGCAATATGTATTGAGAGGTTTTCAATTGAGTTGTTTTGATGATAAATTTGATAGTGTTCTTATGTGAAATTTTAGGGGAATCTGGTTTGATTTTTTGATCAATACATATGTTATATAGTGTTGAGATTATATTTTGGAGTATCTTCATTTGTCTTTTAATATTTCTTCTATTCTTTTATTGCTTGTTAATACTATCAGATATGTTTCTGTCAGTAAGATCTTCCTTTTATATTTAAATTAGCTTGTATGAATTCATGGTTAAGTTTACTGTTTGATTTGAGATAATATATTTTAGTAGCTATTTCCATAGTGAGATTGCTTATCGTTTTGTTGTTTTTCTTTATTGGCTTCCTCCTTTTTCCAGTGATTATTGTTACCCTTCTCATTTTTAGGTTTTCCATGGCTTTTAATGTTGAAGAATAAAGCTACATATATATTGCTTCTTAATTATGTGTTGAATTGTGTTTCGCTATGTTTTTATCATTTTCTCTTAAGCTTTATATTCATTTTATTTGCTTATTTAGGTTGAAAGAGATGAAGAGCTATAGGAACCTATTAGGGCTTCAAAAGAAACTTTACAATATGAAAATATATGGGAATAAGAGTTTATATGAAATCTTAATTTTTAAATCTCTGGATAATAGCTTATGGTGGTTAATAGATAACGAGGTATATTCTAACTTAACTTTCAGTTTAAAAAACAAATGGATGGGGCGAATTTCTAAATTGCTTGTAAATAAAGAGTTTAGTTATAATCTTATGATTGGTTTGTCGATCATTAGATTTATCTTAATTATTTTTATGATATGTTTCTTAAAGCTTCTTGGACTATTCTTTAGATTTACTAATAGAAAATTATATACCCAAGGAAAATTAAAGGTGCTTTTTACAGGTCAAGATATTGCGTGGAGGTCTTTACCTAAGTATGATGGACGATCAGTTGTTTTTGTAAAGGGTGATGCTCTTTTCGAATATGTAATGAGTGAAATCAAGAAGAGAGGATATATAAGTATCTCTACATGTCCTCTTTCTCTTAAACAGTATAGGCCTTTCTCATGGTTCAGTTCGATAAGAGTGTATTTAGAGAAGATGGTTCTATGGGATAAATTACATGTTCCAAGTGAGTGGTATTTTAATGTACATGTTCTTTATTTAAGACTACTAATGTTGAAGTATTTATTTTTGGTTCGGAATAAACTTAAAAGAGTAAACCATAGTATGTTAGTTAAAATATTGTTTGACAAAATAGTTTTTCCATATTTGCCCTTAGCTTTAGAATATCTTGCGTACAATTTCTATCTGCTAGATAAGTTGAAGCCTTGTGCAGTTGTGATAAGGAATGAGTATGGCATGTGGGAAAGGAGTCTTATCTTAGCTTCAAAAAAGTTAGGGATTTTAACAATAGGTATTCAGCATGGTATAATTCATGCGCTTCATAGAGGTTATAGATATGATTCAGATGAATCTCCACTATTTGTTGATGAATTCGTAGTTTATGGAGATAAATTTAAGGATCTGATAACTGAAAGTAATGGTGCATTGGCTGATAAAATAGTGGTTATTGGAAGTCCTAGATATGATGGCACATTAACATTATCACATAAAGTTTCGTCAGATGTATTGAGAAGGATAGTGTTTTACAAATGTGGTCTAAAGGATGTTTTTGATAAAAAATATAAAATAATGCTTTGGACTACGCAAACCCATGCTTTTAGTCGATCTACAGCTAAGAGGTATATAGAGGATGTTTGCTTGGCCATTAACGATATAAACAGGGAGTTTAATGATAAACTTCTTCTGCTTATAAAGCCTCATCCCGGAGAAAAGGGAACCAAGAACCTGTATATGTCAATAATTAAATCTCTTAATTGTAATGCCAAGTTGCTATCAAAAGATTCCAATGTTTATGAATTAATGATTGTTAGCGACATTCTCTTAACTCTTAACTCAACTACGGCGTTAGAATTTAAAGTTCTTGGGAAAGATAACGTCGTCTTGTATAACCCGATTAATGATAAGTTGGCATCATATTATGCTAAAGAAGGAGTGGGCGTTGAAGCTAGGAACGTTAAAGAACTTAAAGAAATCTTATTGCAATTTGTAAAGTGTAATTTGCCTTTATATTCTAAGAGGAGTGGTGACTTTGTAAATTATTACTTTAATAGTGTAGGCTGTGAAGCAACCAATTCAATAGCAAATTTAATAATTGAAGCTTGTAATAAGTTTTACATAGGTTAAGATAATTTTAATGTCAAATCTAAGTGTAGTCAACTCTTTACTTTAATGTATATCAAATTCGAAAACTATCTTAAGATTTTTATTTTAATTCGTACTTTCGAGTCAACTTATAATGATTTTCGATGCTAACTATAATCTTTGATACTGATTACTGGATGGGAAGATAAAGCATAATAAGATATTGAATTTTTATATTGTAGTGAGGAATATGTATAAGGGTCTCAGGGTTCTAGCTGTAATTCCTGCTAGGGGAGGTTCTAAAGGTATCCCTAAGAAAAATTTGAGAATTATCGCTGGAAAGCCCTTAATTGTATATGTAATTGAGGCAGCGAAAAAATCTAAGATTATAGATAAGATAGTGGTTTCAACTGAGGATGAAGAGATCGCTGACACTGCATCGCTATGGGGCATAGAAGTGATTGATAGACCTTCAGACCTTGCAGATGACCATGTTACACTTGATCCAGTGATATACCATGCAGTTAAATTTTTAGAGTCACAGAGTGAATTTTTCGACTTAATCATAACTCTGCAACCTACATTGCCTCTAATATCGTCAAAAACCATTGATAAAGCTATTAAAATGTTGGTGGATGGAGAATATGACTGTCTGATTGGCGTTTCAGACGCAACACATTTGTACTGGACTGAAAAGAATGGTTCTTTATATCCTTTATTTAAAGAAAGGCTGAATCGGCAGTTTTTAGATCCTATATATAAAGAGTGTGGCTTTTTCATTTCAATAAGGAATGTTATTACACCAAATTCACGAATAGGTGGTAAAATAACTGTTATGGTGTTACCTAAGTCTGAAGCTATAGATGTTGACACTTATGAAGACTTATGGGTCGTTGAGAGGTTAATTAAGAAGACAAAAATAGCTATTAGGATTGATGGCGATTACGACATTGGGCTGGGACATGTCTATAGAATGCTATCATTGGCTTGCCGACTCTTTCATCATGAAGTGAAATTCTTTATGCTCAAAAATAGAGAGCTAGGTATAAGAAAAGTAAAGGAAAGTAACTTTCCCTTTGTATTGATTGAAGATAATGAAGATTTCTTGAAAAAGCTTACTGACTACAAGCCAAACATCGTCATCAATGATATACTCGATACGAGTAAGGATTATATCCTTATGTTAAAGAAATTAGGAGTTTTTGTTGTTAATTTTGAAGATCTTGGTGAAGGTGCTGAATATGCTGATCTTGTTTTTAATGCATTATATGAAAATACTGCTCCATTAGAGAATCAATATTTTGGTTATAGGTATGTGGTTTTAAGACAAGATTTTTATTATTATCCCTTTAAACAGCCATCGAAGGATGTTAATAATATTTTGTTAACTTTTGGAGGTGTAGATCAGAATAATTTAACGCTGAAGACATTGATGGCGCTGGAGAACATAGGCTATGATAAAGAAATCACTGTGGTTTTAGGCTTAGGCTACGGGTTTTATGATTCTTTGATTAATTTTACTAAGAAAACTAATTTAAATATTAAAATTTTTAAAAATGTTAGAAGTATGGCTAAACTTGTTTATAACTCTGATATCGCAGTAACTTCAAAGGGTAGAACAATATATGAAATTGCTAGTTTAGCCGTTCCATGTATTGCAATAGCGCAGAATGAAAGGGAAATGCGTCATTTATTTGCAGAAGTATCTAAAGGTGTACTGAGCTTGGGTTCTGCATATAGCGTTACAGTAAATGATATTGCTATGGCATTAAGACGGCTTATAGATGATTATGAATTTAGGCTTAAGTTACATCAAAGACTTAAAAGATTTAATTTGAAGCAAGGTATTAATAATGTTATTGATATATTGTTCGAAAAATATTATGGGTGGGTGAAATCTTGAAAACTATAAAAATTGGAGGTAAAATCGTTAGCGAAGATAGCGAACCATTTATAGTAGCTGAGATAGGCGTGAATTTCTATGATATTGCAAGGAAATATAATATTGATTTAATTGAAGCAGCTAAATTGATGATTAGAGAAGCTAAAAATGCTGGTGCAGATGCAGTTAAATTTCAAACCTATAAGGCGGAGAGGTTAGCGTCAAAGTTTTCACCTGCTTATTGGGATCTAAGCAAGGAGCCTACACCTTCCCAGTATGAGCTGTTTAAAAAATATGATAAACTTTCAGAGGATGATTGGATCGAACTTGCTAATTATTCCTCGAAGTTAGGAATAATCTTTCTATCAACCCCCTTCTTCGAAGAAGCTGTAGACTTCTTGTATAAAGTTGTTCCAGCTTTTAAAATATCTTCTTCAGATATAACAAATATTCCATTCATAAAATATATAGCTAGGAAGGGTAAACCCATACTTTTATCTACAGGGGCTTCCACACTGAGTGAAGTTAGCGAAGCTGTAAATGCTATTTTCAAGGAGAACAACCAAGATGTTGTTATTATGCACTGTACTCTTTGTTATCCTACTCCCTATGAGTATACTAATTTGAATATGATTAAATACCTCAAAGCAGTTTTTCCTAATTGCCTTATAGGCTATTCTGACCATACTATCCCTGACGAAAGTATGCTAGTGCTTACTTTAGCATACCTCTTTGGCGCAAGGGTTATAGAAAAACACTTTACTCTCGATAAAACACTACCTGGAAACGACCATTATCATGCAATGGACCCTAAGGATTTGCGCAAATTCAGAAGAAACCTCTCTTTGATTCAGAAGATTGCTGGAGAGTACGTTAAGAGACCTGTTAATTGCGAAAAGTCCGCTAGAAAGTATGCGAGAAGAAGCATTGTAGCCAAGCGATTTATTAAAAAGGACACAATAATTACTGAAGACGATTTAGAGTTCAAGAGACCTGGTACTGGCATACCTCCTAAATTTGTACATTTAGTAGTTGGAAGAAAAGCTAAAAGAGATATAAATCCTGATGAAATATTAACATGGAATGACATCTGTTAATATTTGCAGAGTGAACATTACATATTTACTTAATGCAATTTATAAAGTTATGTTAAAATAGTTCACAGCCTAAAGTCCTAGTAAAATATTATCTGTTAGGATTAGCTAAATTATTTCATTAGTTTCATAGAATGATGTTGTAAAAGAGTTAATTTTTTTACTATGAATAGTGCTCTTTATTTTTTCTCTAGTATCAAACTATTAATAACTTGTTATTTTGGCTTTTGGAAAGTTTTATTACCTTATAGAATGAAGTGATGTTTTAGATACTCTTGGACGATATGTTAAAATGGTCATCCTTAAGGAGGGTCATGATGTTTTTAATATCTAATAGGCCCTTTAAGTCCAGTGAAAGAGTTTTCCCCAAATTATACGTGAAGGGAGATTACATTAAGCTTGGAGATTTCATTTTTTTTATTTGTGGTGAAATTTTTGAGCCTTTCATGCTAAATGATGCCCTGTCCAGTCTTATGGAAGACCCGGAAAACATAAAAATTTTTTTGGGAGAATTTTCCTTGGCCTGGTCGAATGGTTTGAAGGTTTGGCTTGCGGTTGATAGATTAGGTCCAAGACGGCTTTACTATTATCTTAAGGGGGATCTTTTTATTGTCTCCACTAGTTTTTGGGATATTCTTAAGATTATTGAACCTGAAGAGGAAGATTTGGATGGATTGGCTTTAAAAGAGTTGGTTGTTCTTTTCAAACCATTTAATGGTAGAACTTTCATAAAAAATTTAAAGTATCTTATGCCTGGGGAAATTCTTGAATATGATCTAATAAAGAATAATGTTCGTTCATGGACTTATTATGATTTTAGATTTACCCCTGAACATAGCCTTACTGTTGATAAGGCTGTAAGGAGATTTGAATCTGCTATCGATAAGACTATCAAGGTTGCTGTGTCCAGGAATCGTGAGAAAATATTTGGTGTGCCAATAAGTGGCGGTTTAGATTCTAGAATTATTCCCTATTTTCTAAAGAAGTTTGGTGTTAAGAGTATGGTCGGCTATATTATTGGTAAGGAGAAGCCACACAAAATTTTTCCTTCCTATGATCATTTAAATGCTAGTAGAATAGCTAAAATTTATAATATACCCCTAGTTTCGATCGATTATGATCACGAAGATTTTGAGCATAAAGCAATCCTTGACATTAAGGCTGAGCCAATATATACAAGTAATATTTTAAAATCGACATATTTTTCCTTTTTTGACTTAATTGTAGGTGGTGGATATGGCACTATAATTGGAGGACATATTCTTTCGAAAAGAATTTTAAAGATGAATTTGGAGGAGCTTGTCGATTTCTTAATCTCTCATTATTCTCTTTTAAAATATCGTTCTAAACCCTCTCTTCTACAATTCCTTATGAGTCTTCTAGGTAGGGGTGGAGGCCAACCTATTAGACTTAGAAAATCCATTCCAGGTGTTATATCTGAAGAAGAGTTTCATAAGATAAGAATAGAGTTTAAAAATTATGTGGAGAGCGAATTAAATAAAGGTAAGAAACCAGGCGACATAGCCATGAAATATCATCTTTCGTTGTCTCATGCATGTGGTGCATTTGAAAGTCTTAGCTGTAATGTGAAGAGTTATTCAATATATTATCCATATATGTTGAATGAAATTGTAAAATGGCCCTTAAATTTACTTATAGGTCGGAAGGTTCTTAGAAGATTTATATTTGTTCGGCTTCCTGAACTGTCTAAAATACCTAGCCAAGATCCTGATGTGCCCCTATACTTTGACTTTGTAAGAATTAATGGGTTGAAGAGATTTCTTTTAAAATTACTTCATTATGTTATGTTTGTTCTACTTGGTAGAAGTTTAAATTATAATAAGTGGATCAGATCTAAAAAGTTTAGAAAATTTGCGGGAAATGTTATGAGTAGACCAAATCCCCTTTTTAGAAAATTTTTCTTCATAAAGTCTATAGACGTACTTCTTAAGGATAAAAATATCAACCCCTTTATTATTGAGACACTTATTAAAGTAAAGCTTATGTTAGACATCATTTATTACAGGGAGTATCATAGAATTCTCGATTAGCTTCTTTGTAGTAACTTATTGAGCTATACGTTTACCTTTGACTTATTAAGCTTTGAGATCATTTTTATTAATATCTTTTAAAGATTTCTTTGTGGGATGAACGGCTCTGTAATGAAATTTGAGAAAATGATCGTTGAAGATTTGCAGGGTGAATTCGGAGAGAAAATCCTTTTAATTAGACATGATGTTGACAATATTTTCGATATTTATTCACCTAATTCTTCAAAATTTAAAAAATTTTTAAATTATTTAGCAATTCTCTCATTTTCAAAATATGGTTTTTTAAGATCCATTCTTCCGGGTTATCTGCATCACCTTTGGGATGTTCTCGACGTGGAAGTTAAATATGATGTGAAGGCTACTTTCTTTTTTAGGGTGGTTACAGCTCCAACTATGAATCTTAGGGATGCATTAATTACCCGTGGACATGAAATAGCATATCATTCCGATAGGAATAGTCGATTTGAAGATTTCCTATTAGATTTAAAATATCTGGAGCGAGCTGTGAAAATTACTGTTAAGGGATTTACAAAGCATGGCTTTAGCCCTGTTAGAAGTGGTGGAATGTGGAATGAAAAATTATTTATAAGTTATGGAGTGAATGCCGGCCTTAAATATCTTGCCCAAGGTTCAGGACATCCGGATTGGGAAGTTCCGAGAAAAGTTAAAGGTCTCTGGGTTTTTGGCCACCATATAACACTTAAAAAGATCAGTTTAGCTAGTGCTGAGAAATATGTGAGGGCAAGGGCTTTACCATTAATCCTCGTGCATCCTGAGGACTTATTCATTAAGGGGGAGATGGAAAAGTTTGAGAATGTTGTCAGCAGGGGTAAATGTGTAACTTTCATTGAACTTATAAGGGTTCTGGAAAAACTATTAAGGGAATATGTTAGGTGATAACATAAAATGATGAGTTACAGTGTTGTTATTCCAGCTAGAAATGAGGCTGAAAACATAATATATACTTTGACTTCTATTAAAAATCAAACTTTAGAACCTAACTCCATAGTGGTGGTGGATGATTCAAGTAGTGATAATACAAGTGAGATCGCTGAAAGTGCAGGTGCAAAAGTAATTAAAATTTATAGAAAAAGTAAGGTTTCGGCTTTAGGAACACCATATCTAGCTTATGTTATAAACAAAGGTTTAGCCTTCTTGGAGAATGAGAAGATATCCTATATATTGATCAGCGGAGCTGAATGCATTTATAAAAATGATTATGTGGAACTGTTAATGAAAAATATGATTAGAGATAAGGTGGTTGTTGCCTCAGGTATTATTGAAGGTGAACGTACATCGCAATTAGGAGTGAGAGGTGCAGGCAGGCTCATAAACTTTAAATGGTTTAAATCTGTTGGATTTAGATACCCTTTAAACTATGGTTTTGAATCATGGTTAATATTTAAGGCGCTTTCAACCGGTTTCAAAGTTAAAGTTTATCCTAACATTAAATTTCACATTTTAAGAAAAACTTCCATGAACATTTCGAAGGCTTATTTTTATGGTAAAGCTATGAAGGCCTTGAATTATACCTCACTATTTCTACTTGGAAGAGTTTTGAGGATGCTTGTCAGAAGAAGAGTAAGTGAAGCGAAATATATGTTGCTAGGTTATGTTCATGGAGAATCAAACTATGATGATTTAAAAAATATAGTTAAATATGTTCAGGCGAGGAGGCTCCTCTTATTTAGATTGTGAAAAATTTATTTGTGAACATTTATCATTTGGGGATAAGGATGAATGTACAGCTCTGTGATAGATTTGAGTGGCTTTCTCTAATTGGAAGAAGCAAGTATGCTCTACCAGATCATCTTTGGGCTGAGAGGAATATTCACTTAAAATTTTTTAAACGTGGTGGAGGGTTTATTGCCTTTAACTTTAACCGTAAAGTTTCTCTTGGTTTACGCTTAATTTTAAGTTTTGGGTTGAGGAGAAGTGGAGGCTTCTTTGTAGATAACCTCTCTAATTTAAATAAAATAAATTATGTAATCAGATCTTTTAGATCTGCCTTTGATTTATTTAATTTTACATTTAAACTACATTACAATGTTAATCTTGCTTCAGCAATTGTCAAAGCAATAAATAAATACAGCAATATATATTTCTCTGTTCTTCATGCTAGGGTTCTAGAATTAAAAGGAGGTTATAATTATATTTGGAGAAGAAAGTTTAATAAGAAGGCTAGAAATTTAGCTAGGAAATTCAGAAAGCTTGGCGGTGCTGTGAGGTCGGTTTGTAATCCAATAAAACTTATAGATGACATTATGGAGTGTAACTTGAGCAATCCCTTTCGGCAAGGTCGATATCTTCCCCAATCCTATCTTGACAGAGCACTTGTAATTAAAGGTTTAAAATCGAGATTTTATAATGAGCGCTTCCACCATTTTATAGGTGCTTTTCTAGACGATAAACTCGTTGGATATTCTTATCTCTCCATTTTAAATGGCTATGGTTATATTTCCCGTTTTCTAGTGCATGAAAATTATAAAGGATATGGTGTAAGTGAGGGCCTAATGGCTAGCATCATAAAGTTCTTATGTGATCATGGTGTTGAGAAGGTTCAATATGGATATTGGGATCCGAAATCTGCTCCCGGAGTTGATCATTTTCTAAAGCAACATGGATTTGAAGATGGTCCTGAACTGGCTGTATTCATTCCTTTCACCACTAAAGGTTTTTCCATGCTTAGGTCGAGAATGTTTTTAGACAATGTTTATCATAACGTTCCATTTCGCGATGGATTTAAAAAAATAATGTCCACCCTTTTCAAGAATAAATATCATATTTTTTTGAACAGCCTTCTGTTTAGATCTTAACGATAAAATTATAAATTTTCATCTTTTAAATTCAATTTTAATAATGATTTTGCAACCCATTTATGGCACATTTTGATTAGAGTTTTCATGAAGAAGTCTTTTGCCCTAGCGTTTTATGTTCATTCTTATCTTTCCAATGATACTTCCAATTTTAACCGTCTACTCGACTCCTGTTCAATGGTTCTAGTGATTATAATGTTCAGTGGATAGAAGATATAACTGTATTCGATATAGATGTAAATGGGGACTATTCAGGTTTAAAGTATGTTTGAATCTACAGCCATAAGTATGGTATGTGCTTATGGATGCTTATGAGGTGTATAGTGTAACTGTTCCAATCACAGCTGGGAGGATTTATGTAGGCAGCGTCTTCATGTGTTATTAGAAGAGGGATGTGAACTTTAAGTGTATACTATGGTTGCAGATCCAGATGTAACCGTTAAAAGCTTTTCATGGGTTACTGTGAGTGATAGCACAATGATATTTGTGATAAATTTTAACTTAGCAGAACTTAAGACTTAAATGTTACAGGTATAGTTGGGTCGAGCTGGACCTATGGTTCTAATAGTAAGGTTAAGGCAGATGAGTTTATCATTTTTTAATAAAATGTTCCCTTTTATTTTAGGTTATGTGTAGTGGTCTTCCCTCTGTTATTGCTTGAGCCACCTTTCTTCTAGCGTTCTTTAGAAGCCTCCATATGGTTCCTCTTGAGACTCCCATTCTCTGTCCAGCTTCCTCTTGTGATAATCCCTCTAAGTCTATGAGTCTGAGTACTTCCAGTTCGGCTGCTTCTATCAATATTGGTTTTGGGTTTAGATGGGGGTTTGGTATGAACCTGTTTATGGGTGGTGTTCTCTCTAGAATTATTGGTTTGGGGATTCTTCCTCTTCTTCCTCTTCTCCTTCTTCTATGCCACATTGGTTCTCCATATGTCATTTATTCTCATTATGATCTTATTAGGCGTAACTCTTATATATTTCTGTGCATATTCACATAATTGAAAATGTGCAATAGCACAAAATGGAGGTGAAAATATGGCTTGGGGTAGAG
>Ga0180301_10003279_pt1 | contig 12669 bp, 14 predicted proteins | sample GuaBasSediGuay16_FD_121797 | JGI IMG/M metagenome (GOLD analysis project Ga0180301, IMG submission 121797) | Subseafloor sediment microbial communities from Guaymas Basin, Gulf of California, Mexico - Guay16, Core 4569-2, 12-15 cm | ecosystem: Environmental > Aquatic > Marine > Hydrothermal...
GTATCGGTTCGGGGGATTTCGCAGGATTCGTCCCGTGGATTGCGCTTCTCGCGCCGGTGATTATCGCCGTTTCTGCGTTTTTGATATGGTTCGGCTGGAAACTCGGCCCGAAATCGCGGCCTCTCGCGCTGGCTGGATTGGCGGCGTGGATAGCCTCGCTCTCCCTCGAACAAATGATTATGGGCTATCATATTCCGATGGCGGAATGTATCGCAGAGGAAGGCTGCGAGATGGTCGGCACGACTATGTTCGCGTTAGCGTTCGCGTTGAAAATCAGACAGGCGAAGCCCGATATATGAAATATCACCCGAAAATAGTGTTGATTTTTGTCCTAATTTTCTATATCATCGATGTTGTATATGCTGATAACTCCGACAAAGCGACTATGGACGACATTATCGACAGCCTGACGATAACTATCGTGTTCGACAATTACCCGTTCGCCGAGGGCCTCGAAACCGGCTGGGGATTTTCGTGCCTTGTCGAGGCGGACGGTCATAAACTACTTTTCGATACCGGCGAGGACGGGGCGATGCTGATGCACAATCTCTCCGGCCTCGATATCGACCCGAAGGCCATCGAGTTCGTGATGCTCTCGCACGACCATTGGGACCATACGAAAGGCCTGCCTGCCTTTCTCGACAAAAACCGGGAAGTCAGCGTCCTTGTTCTGAGCGCTTTTTCGTGGGGAACCAAAAACGAGATAACCAAACGCCGCGCGACTCTCCGCGAAATCGACGAACCTATTGAGATATTCCCCGGCGCGTTGACCACCGGCAAAATGGGGACAGACATACCGGAGCATTCGCTGATTCTCAAAACGAACCGCGGCGCGATTGTAATCACCGGCTGCGCCCATCCGGGTATTGTGAACATAGTCGAAAGAGCGAAAGAGCTTTCCGGGATGGAAATATTTCTCGTTATGGGCGGCTTCCACCTGATGGCTATGTCCGAAACGGGCGTCCTGCAAATCACGGAGGATTTCAAGCGGTTGGGCGTTCGCTATGTGGCGCCGACCCACTGCACCGGCGACCACGCCATAAGAATTTTCAACGAAAGATTCGGGGATAATTGCCTGCGGCTCGGCTCGGGACAGATAATAAGACCGGGGGAATTGAAATAGCAGTGGAAGTATACGGCATACACCAGCTTCGACGGGGGCAAACACCTTTTCTGAAATGTTATTGCAAGGTGGCGGTGTTTTAATATTTGCAAAGATTTCCAATTTGAATTTCTTTATGATGAAGAAATATCGTTCTTTCTATCTCTCTATCCGAAACCTCGAATTTTTTAGCATAATATCTCAATTTCATCAGCTATACAGATTGTTAAAATCAAAATTGGTTCCATTTGCTCTGTCTTTCACAATACTATACAAATGAAGGACTTGCCACACCATAATATCGATAACTCCATAATTATTAAGGTCATATAGAAACATAACCGATAAAAACAGAAAGAATTAACCAATGCAAAAGAACAACCCGTTTTTCAGTAATCTCATATTGTTATCGCTATTCGTTTTCGCGGTAGTCGGCTTCGCCGAGACAATCACTATAATCGACCAAATCGGGGGCTTTACAAACGCTCAGGCATGTGTCGGGTATAGCGATGTGGTTTATATTCTGGACCATTACAAAGTGATGACATATAATCCCATAACTGGCGCTTTTCTCGACACACTCGACCTCGGCGAATACGTCCGAGATATAGATTTCTCCGGCAATCGGGCTGTGGTGGTCGGTATCAGCCACGTTTTCCTTATCGATGTGTCCGACCCATCCTCCCTGTCAGAAATCGACGCCGAAACGTTCGGTATGGGCAGTATAGGTTGGTGCGCGGATATTTGCGGAGATATGGCCTATGTCGCCGCACAGAATGTAGTTCCGATTTACGAGATATCGCCTACCGGGCTTTCTATTCGAGGTAATTATTACCCTCCCGGTTCTTTCCCGATAGCCCGCGCGGTGGCCGTTCGCGATACCACTATGTATGTCGGTCTGGACCTTTCAGGAATAGCGGCGGTTAACGTTTCCAATCCCGCCACGCCGACGCTCCGTATGATGGCCGACACACCCGGCTATACGATAGATTTGAAAATCGCTCCCGATGATATCCTCGTCTGTTCCGACGGTTCTTATTTTGGAAGAGACACCGCAAGCGTCCAGTTTCTAAGCATACCCACTTCATCGACAATCGACAGTATAGGGACATGGGCGGTTACAGGAGGAGATTGTCTGGAGAGTTATATAGTCGGTAACCGGCTCGCGCTCGCAGACGGCGAGGGCGGAGTTCGTATAATCGATTTCTCCGACCCAACCGCGCCTTATCAGGTCGTCCATCAGCCGACCTCGGATAATATCAACGGGGTTTTCGTCAGCGGGGATACGGTTTTCGCCGCCGGAACCGACACATTCTATATTATGACCACCGACGCATTCGTCGCCGATACCGATACGGTAATAATAGTCGAGCCGCCCGTTATCGACAGCGTCCAGCCGCCCGAGGGGATAATTACCGCCTGCGATTCTATCGTCTTCACCTGGTTCTTTAGCGAAGGAACATTCCCTGTCGACCCATTAAGTGCTGTCATACTCGCAAATGGTATAAGCTATACGCCGTTCGACTCGGAGGTTATTGTCGGACCGGGTTATACCGGCCTCGAATTAGCTACGCCCCTATTCGACACCGGCGATACAGTTTACGCAAGTCTGGATAATCTCGCCGATACCGCCGGCACGCTGGCGACCGGTCTCGGCCTTTCGACATATCTGGTTATCGACAATTCACCTCCCGAACTGAGCGGGATTTCGCCACTGTCCGGAGATTCAGTCCATCCGGATTCGGTCGTAATCTATGGCCAGATAGCCGACAGTCCAGCCGGTTTCGACGAATCGAGTTTCCGCGTAATCGTCGATGGAATATCCTACAGCACAGCCGGGATGTATCTCGACTATACCGCGCCGGATTTCGTCTGCACACCGATGGGGTCATTCGACTGGGGCGACACCGTCGTTGTCTGTATCCGCGCCGAGGATAGCGTGCCCACAGAATACTGCGGCCCGAATGCCCTCGATACCTGCTGGGTGTTCTATATCCGCGGCTCCAGTATCCCGGAAAATCGATTCCCGGGCGATTACGAGTTTTCGGTCTATCCGAATCCGTTCAATGCTTCGTGCCGGGTCCGAGCTGTCGGCAAGGTTGAAGTATTCGATATTAACGGAAGGTTGGTTGCGTCGATGAAAAATCCGATTATCGACGACCGAACACCGATTACCGATTTTATATGGAGGCCACCCGCTAATGTCGTATCCGGTATATACCTTGTTCGTTCCGAAGAAACCGGAGATATAGTAAAGGCGGCATTAATAAGGTAATGCATTGTTTTATTTCTTCCGCTATTTAGTCCCGGCTCGATGGATATTCCCTGCAATAACTGGTATTTGCAAGAGGATTTTTAGCCGGTTGACATAACGTTGCGGGGACATTATCTTTCTGAACGATAATTACCCATCTATGTCGAAAGGGTTTTTATGAAAATACTCGTGGTGGGCGGCGGCGGGAAAGAGCACGCAATTGTCTGGAAACTCAGCCAAAGCCGTTTTGTGGAGAAGGTCTACTGCGCACCGGGTAACGCCGGGATAGCTCGACTCGCCGAAAATGTTAATATAGCGGATACGGATATCCGCAATCTGGCCTCGTTTGTCGAAAAAAACGGTGTCGATTTTACTGTAGTCGGCCCCGAAGCACCGCTTTCCGAAGGGATAGTGGACTATTTTAACGACCGTAAACTCAACATTTTCGGCCCGACGCGGAAAGCCGCTCTAATAGAGTCCAGCAAAATTTTCGCCAAGGACTTTATGAAAGAGTTCCGGATACCGACCGCAAGTTTCGTCAGTTTCGATAGGGCTGAAGACGCAATCCATTTTCTCGAACATCATAGCCTGCCGCTCGTTATCAAGGCAGACGGCCTTGCCTCGGGCAAAGGAGCTACAATAGCCGATACGCTCGAGGAAGCCAAGGACGCCGTCCGCAGGGCAATGATAGAACGTGCGTGGGGCGAAGCCGGTCGACGCATTATTATCGAGGAGTTCCTGCCCGGGCACGAAGTCAGTCTGCTCGCTTTCACCGACGGTAAAACCGTTTTACCTATGGTTACGAGCACCGAATACAAACGAGTTTCCGATGGCGGGCATGGCCCAAATACAGGCGGTATGGGCACGATTGCGCCTAATCCAAATGTCGACAAAAAAACTGTCGACCGCATAGTCGAAGAGGTCCTCAAACCTACTGTCGACGGCCTCCGATATCGCGGCTCGCCGTTTAAGGGGGTTCTATACGCCGGTATTATGATACGCGAAAACGATTTCAAGGTGCTGGAATTTAACTGCCGCTTCGGCGACCCGGAAACGCAAGCTGTATTGCCTCTTCTCGAATCAGACCTGATGGAAATAATGTTACATATCCACCACGATAGACTCGAAGAGGCTGAAATAAAGTGGAAGGAAAATATATTCTCGGTTTGCGTAATAATGGCCAGCGGGGGTTACCCGAAACGATATAAAAAAGGTTTCCAGATAAAAGGACTCGATAAAATAAACGATAACCAAACGGTGGTTTTCCACGCCGGAACAACGAGAGTCGGAGAAAAAATCGTAACCGACGGCGGACGCGTCCTCGCGATAACATCCTGGGATAAAAACCTGAAGGCCGCGCGCGACCGAGCTTACCGGGCTGTCGAAAAGATAAGTTGGGAAAAGGAATATCATCGAAAAGACATCGGAATCGGGTTCATTTAAGGATGGTCAATTATGCCAAAAATCGCAATTGTCGCCGGAAGTAAATCGGATGCGGAAATGGTCGAAATAGTCGAGAAAACTCTCGGTTCCTTCGGAATAGAATACGACAGTTTCTTTATCTCGGCACATAGAATGCCGGAACACTGTAGGGATTTCGCGCTTTCCGCAAAAGAAAAAGGATATAAATCGATTATCGCTATCGCCGGGCTTGCCGCTCATCTTCCCGGGGTAATAGCGAGTATGACCGACCTGCCTGTAGTCGGGGTGCCCATTGCGGCCGGAACCCTAAACGGTATCGATGCTTTGTTGTCGATGGTGCAGATGCCCGGTTCGACGCCGGTGGCCACTATGGCAATCGGCAAGCACGGCGCAAAAAACGCCGCAATACTGGCAGCGCGGATATTAGCTCTCGAGGATACAGAAATCGCAAAAAAGCTCGTCGAATATCGCCGAAGTCTCGAAGAAGGCGGTAAGTAATGGGCAAATTCGTCTATGGCCCGGTTCCGTCGCGAAGACTCGGGCGCTCTCTCGGTATCGACCTACTTCGTCCAAAAATTTGCACGGTCAACTGTGTCTATTGCCAAATAGGTTCCTATCCTCCCTTGCCTCCGGTGCGTAAGCGGTTCGTTAATCCCAAGGATATCGAACGCGAATTGGCCGAAGCGATTCGTCCCAAACCGAGAATAGACTATATCACTTTTTCCGGCAGTGGCGAACCGACACTTTCGTCCGATTTGGGCAGACTTGTCAACTTCGCTAAATCATTAAGAAGTGCGCCGGTTTGCGTTTTGACCAATGGCACGCTCTTGTCCCATCCCGATGTCAAAGAGGAACTCGCCGCCGCCGATGTAATTATACCCAACCTCGACGCTGCAAACGCGAGAGTATTTAAAAAGGTCAATCGTCCCCATCCGGATATAAAATTCGACGAATATCTCGAAGGTCTCGAGACTTACGCGCGAGAATTCAGCGGCAAATTTTTTATCGAAATCGTTTTGGTAAAAGGGATGAACGATTCCGAAGAACACCTCGAAGAACTGGCCGCCCGGATAGAACGAATCGACCCCGACGGTGTGTGGATTGGCACCGTTACCCGTCCTCCAGCCGAAACCGTGGCAAAACCAGTAACTAAAGAAACCCTCGGTAAAGCCCGAAGAATAATAGGTGAACGCGCACAGACAATAAGCGCTTTCCACAGTGACGATACAGGGAGTTTTTACGGCGAGTTAACGGAGAATATATTAGCACTCCTAATACGCCGCCCTGAAACGGTGGAAAACATATCGAAAAGTCTCGGCGCGAACCCCCACGAAGTAACCAAGGTTATCGCGCAGCTTGTCGAGGACGGCACAATTCGACGCAGAGACATGAGCGGAAAAACGTATTTTGAATATGTAAAAAATTAACAATAAGATTCTAATAAAAAGGTGTCGAAATGTATGATGAAATATTAACCCAGCTAATTATAAAAAACGACACAAAGGCGTTGCTTCTCGTCGCCGATGGCATAGGCGGAACCACAGTTGGAGGTCGCACGGAACTCGAAGCCGCTAGAACGCCGAACCTCGATACTCTCGCCAAAAAAAGCTCTCTGGGACTTCAATACCCCGTCGGGTATGGCATTACTCCCGGCAGCGGCCCGGGGCATCTGGCTCTTTTCGGCTATGACCCTATCAAAAACCAGATAGGCAGGGGGATTCTGGAGGCTCTCGGTAGCGGGATGGTTGTAAAGAAAGGAGACCTGGCCGTTCGCGGGAATTTCGCTACTCTTATAGACGGCAAGATTGCCGACCGGCGCGCCAACAGGATATCCTCCGAAGAAAGTGAAAAACTCGTAAGACAAATCCGTGAGAATGCGACCGATATCGACGGCGTGCGTTTCGATATCAAGGTCGCCCGCGATTACAGGTTCGCCGTGGTTTTCCACGACCCCGAACTTAAAGACAATATCGAGGACGCCGACCCGCAACATACCGGCGTCCCACCTAGACCAGCAAAAGCGCGCGACAAAGAGAGCGAACGCGCCGCGGAAATAATCAATAGATTTATCGATAAGGTTACCGAAATCCTCGAGGGTCAGATGCCGGCTAATACCTGCCTTGTCCGCGGCGCAGCGAACACGCCCGATATCGTCCCTTTCGAGGACAGATTCGGGATGAAACCGCAGGGAATCGCCGTTTATCCTATGTATAAAGGACTCGCGCGGTTGGTCGGGATGGATACGCCGCCGGGGCTCGAAACCTACGAACAGGAAATCGAACGCCTCAAAGAAACGTGGGCTGATTATGATTTCCATTTCCTGCACTTTAAATATACCGATTCCGCAGGCGAGGACGGCGATTTCGACCGCAAAGTCGCTATGATAGAGGAGTTCGACTCCGGCCTGCCCGAGATATTGAAAATCGAACCGGATGTTTTAGTAATAACGGGCGACCATTCGACGCCAAGCAGCTTAAAGTCCCATAGCTGGCATCCCGTTCCGATACTGATTAACGGCAGATTCGCATTTCAGGACGACGCCGGTCGCTTTACCGAACGTGAAGCGGCCAATCACGGCATTCTCGGACATATCCCCGGAATGGCTATTATGATGTATATCCTCGCTAATTGTGAGCGACTCCGGAAATTCGGTGCATAATCTTCAGGAAGATATCATCGAAGGTTTGTCGATAGCGAGTCCGCTTTCGATAAAAGAGAGACTCTATTTCTGGGCGAAACGCTTTATTAGCAAAATGTATATCGAAGCGCCTTTGGGTGAAGGAGTCAATGCGCCCCGTTTCCGCGCGGATGGATTCGATTGTATGACCTATGTCGAAACCTGTCTGGCCCTGGCTATTTCCGAGTTGCCCGAAGAGGTTATAGGAAACCTCGACCGAATTCGCTACATTAACGGCGAAATCGGGTTCCACACAAGATGCCATTTCGTTTCTGCCAATTGGCTGCCAAACAACAAATCGTTGCTCAAGCGCCGCGACGAAATCGCGGATGAAACGGTAACCCGCGTTATCGACCGTGGCAAATTTTTCGCTGAAAAGGGTTTTTCGTTGCCAGACGACCATCCTCTCGCCCAACCAGAGAAGGTTACAATGCCGTTTGCCTCGAAAAAAGCCGTTCTATCGATGGAAAACGAATCGGTTAGTAGCTCTGTCGCACTCTTTGTGGCCGATTCCAACTGGCTTATAGTAAAACATGTGGGGCTGGTCTTTATCGAGGCCGGAGAAAAGGAGCTTTATCACTGCTCATCGAAAGCAAAAAAGGTTGTGCGCGAGCCGTTAAATGGTTATATTACGGTTCGGGAGGATATCATCGGAACGATATTCCTTTCTTTGGTAGATTAGATAATTGAAAGAGCTGTAAATTGTTACAGCTGTCATCGGACTTTGTGGGAACGCATCGACCAATTTTTTTAAATTTAATTTGACATCGCCACCTCCCATCAATATAATCTTAAGGCTCTGGACGGTGAACCCATAACCTTCAGGATGTGAGGAGGGGGTATGGAACGAGAATTCCCCACTTGTCTGAAATGCAATGTCGGCAAAATGTTGCCGCTCTCTGATTATGGCCGCGACGGCGCGTCTATCCACTATAAGGTTTGGGTTTGCTCAAACCCGGATTGTGGATATTCATTGAGAATCGATAACGGCGAAGTGAGCATTGGCAAATCTTTAGGTTATTCGAACAAGTAGTCCGGAAAAATAAACGGGTATTCACCAACCAGAGAATGAAGAACCGGCTACTTAAAAACGCACCTGCCAAGCTATTCGCGCTCATAGCTGCTTGCGTTCTATGGCTTCACGTCGCAACCGAGCAGACGTATGAGCATACCTTCTGGTATCCTATTATATTAGAGGGGCTTCCGGATGAATACGTTCTGGGAGCCCCTCTTCCAGATTCGGTCGGCGTGATTCTGAAGGGGCGCGGCAAAGACCTTTTCAAACTCCTTTTTGCGGAAGGCGCACTCGTTATCGACGCACGCGGTTTTAAGTATTCTGAAAGGTTCTTCGAGCTGCATCAGGCCGAGTTGAGAACCACAGAAACCGATTGCGAGGTCGTGGAATTTGTCGGTGATGACAGAGTTCGCCTAGTTATCGACCGCTATGCCGACCGGGAAGTCCCCGTAAAAGGCGACCTGTGGCTAGAACCCGCCGAGGGTTATATGGCGTCCGCAGATAAAGTCCAGTTCGACCCGCCCGGAGTAATTATTAGCGGACCCGAAAGTCGGATTAGCCTTATCGAATATGCCTACACAGAACCGGAAACCCTGAGGAACTTGAACATAACGACCACAAAGGTTTTTGATATTAAAAAGAACGACGATTTGTTCTCTTATACGCCCGATAAGGTCTCCGGAACGATATTCGTCGAGCCGCTGCAACAGGTCGAGTTTTCCGACATCGCGGTCCAGGTAAAAGGAGGTAAACTGCGAAAAGGCGAAAAACTCCAGCCCGAAACGATAGACCTGGTTTTCACTGGAACCGCCGAGGCTGTCGAGGCTCTCGAACGGGGGGAAATAAGCGTTTTTGTGGATTATATCGATGTCCAAACCCAGGGAAATCAACTCAGACCGGTAGTCGTTCATCCGCCGGGAGTAAGCGTGGTTTCTATGAAACCGGAGTATTTCACTTTCGAAAGCGAATAGAGACCGTAAAGCTCGCTAATGTAAATTCAGACATCACGGAATCAGATGGTAGTATTGGGAATCGAGACTTCCTGCGACGACAGCGCGGTCGGTGTTTGGTGTGACGGCGGGATTCTCGCCAACGTTGTCCATACCCAGAAAATCCACGCGAAATGGGGCGGAGTTATCCCCGAATTAGCCAGCCGCGACCATATCCTCACGATAATACCCTCGATACGCGAGGCGCTAAACGAGGCCGAAATCGAACTCGACGCCCTCGATGCTGTCGCGGTATGCGGCGGCCCCGGGCTTTTAGGTTCGCTTCTGGTCGGGCTTTGCACAGCGAAATCTATTGCTTGGGCACTCGATATACCATTTATCGCCGTGCATCATCTCGAGGGTCACCTTTTCGCGGCGCAGATTGGAGACTATATCCGCCCGCCATTTCTCGCCCTTATAGTCAGCGGCGGACATTCGCATATATACTCCGTTCCCGAGCAGGGGAAATACAAGCTTCTTGGGCGAACCCGCGACGACGCCGCCGGGGAGGCTTTCGATAAAGGTGCAAAAGCGATGGGTCTATCCTATCCGGGCGGGCCCGCAGTCGAAAAAGCCGCGAATAACGGCAACCCGACCGCTTTCGATTTCCCGAGAGCAATGCAAAAACCGGGCGAACTGGATATGTCGTTCAGTGGACTCAAAACCGCATTACTTCTTACGCTGGACAAAATACCTAAAGAGAACCTACCCGCGAAAATCCCCGACCTTTCCGCAAGCTATCAGGAAGCTATCGTGGATGCCTTGATATGGAAACTCGCCGAGGCCGCAAAGGCCGTTTCGATAACCGATATAGTCGTAGTCGGCGGTGTAGCCTCGAATAAGAGATTCAGAGAAAAACTGACCGGCCGGGCCGAAAGCGAGAACTGGAACGTTCGTTTTCCGCCTCCTGAATTATGCACCGACAACGGCGTTATGATAGCCGCGGCGGGCGCTTTTCGTTTGAAACGCGGAGAGCGGTCGGGCTGGAATACGACCGCAGTCAGCCGCTGGCCACTGGGGAATATATAAACAATAGGAGTATATTATGTTAGAAGAAACCACGAAATTTTTTAAAGAAGCCCAAATCAAGGATTTGAGAAAGAACCTTAAGGATTTCTGCAAAGCACTGGGACAGAGAGTCCCGCGTGAAATCGACACACAACTCAAACTTGCACAACAGATAGCGGAAAACGGTTTAGCAATCGAACAGGAAACACAGGATTTATCTATCACGGAACTGCAGGAGCTTATACACACGGTTAAAAGGGCATCTCAGCTTAGGAATAAAGAAAAGAGACTGCTCAAGTTCCGCGAACTAATTGAATCTTCTATTGGACAGGCCGCCGAAGGGGCGCTTGCGATGCGGGGCAAGGATTTGCTTTTGCATTTCTCTGCCGAGCTAATGTTGGGGGATTCGTTCTCCCCCGATATTCTCGACAGCCATTGCTCCGCTTTCGTCGAAGATTTCCTTATCGATTATGTCTCCTATCACAACAGCTGGCACGCTGAACGCAGGTCTGTTGGTAAACGCTATTTCGACCTTCGTCGCCGCGCGAAAGCGCTATTCGACCTGAATACTATTCCGCAGCTCGGCGAGCCACTCGGCGAAAAAATCGTCGAAGAGGTCATGAATATGCCGTCGAATCTGCCGGAATGCGGTATATTAGAGGTCTCGGAAATCGGCTATGCGCCGGTTTGCCCTAGATGCGGTCTGCCCTATCGAGCCGCTTTATCATGGAAGAGGTTTTTCGAATTGGAGAAAGCAATCGCGCCCGAGTTAGAGATGAAAGTCGATGCGCTCGCACGCTCGGTAGCGGGCAAAAAAGTAAAACGTATCGAGAGCGACCCTCTACGCGCGTATGTCGGCGCGGTCGGTGTGAGCGACCTCGATAAGCTATGCGTCATCCTCACCGACGATGTCCTATCGACGATTAAGAAGGTTTTAAGTTAACGGATAACCGGTCTTCGGAACAACGCGCTATAGAAAACCTAACTACGCGCTGGGTAACCGCAAAAAAGATAAAGAAAACAAAGAGATTTTAGGGCGCGGTTACAGCTCCCTTTATTTATTCTATGCGAACATCGGGCTGGCACGCTCCGTGCAAAGTCCTTATAAGGATTAACGAACATATTATAGCGGACGCACGGACTCCCGACTACCCCGAGACCTCTCCCTCGCGCCAGCCCCGGACAAAACAGTCATACGAGAATGTCTGACGAGCCGATAGAACAAGCATTCTTGCCTGTTCCGACCTCGCGACCGGAGTCGTGGGCTATCGACCTTTTTTTATTTGCGATTGCTTTAATTTAGCATATATTATATAAGCAAGGAAATATGATAAAAAGGTAGCTATGGCCGGATTTTTCAGGAATATATTCCGCACGTTGAACGAGGAGAGGGTGAAGTATCTCGTTGTCGGGGGGTTGGCGGTCGTTCTTCACGGCGCACCGCGCTTCACTGCGGATGTGGATATGATGGTCGACCTAACGGAGAAAAATGTACTTAAACTCTGGAAAGCTCTTATTAAGATTGGATATAGACCCCGTATTCCTGTGGAAGCAAAAGATTTCGCCGACCCCGCGAAAAGAAGAAGTTGGATTGAAGAAAAGAATATGAAGGTTTTCCAATTCGTCAACCCGGATAGACCTATAGAAGGGGTAGATATCTTTGTCGAAAACCCCATAGATTTTGCCGAAGCGTACTCTCGCAGAAAAGAGGTGCAACTCGGAGACATCGCTATCCCTATTGCTTCACTGGACGACCTTATCTATTTGAAGAAAGAGGCGGCGCGGGCGAAAGACCTGGCGGATATCGGGGCGCTCGAGGATATAAAAGAGCAAAACGATAATGAATAATAAGAATAAATATTGGGATTTCTATTACAATTACGACGAGCAAACGCTGGCACATTTCATAAACCTATCGGCGGAGGAGAAGCTCGGTTGGCTCGAGGAGTTTCTCGAATTTCTCGAGGAGGCGATGACGCCGGAGGCCAAGCGGATATGGGCAAAATTCCGCAGCGGGGAGCTGGGATATCCGGCGAAAAAAATGTAGGGGTGGTTCGTGAACCGCCCGCTTGGAATGATAAGGAGAAAATATGGTTTTTCACGTAGTGCTTGAAAAGGCTGAGGACGGCTGGATTGTCGCCGAATGCCCGGCATTGCCCGGATGCGTTTCTCAAGGCAAGGATGAGAAAGAAGCCCTTGAAA
>Ga0180301_10003280_pt1 | contig 12669 bp, 13 predicted proteins | sample GuaBasSediGuay16_FD_121797 | JGI IMG/M metagenome (GOLD analysis project Ga0180301, IMG submission 121797) | Subseafloor sediment microbial communities from Guaymas Basin, Gulf of California, Mexico - Guay16, Core 4569-2, 12-15 cm | ecosystem: Environmental > Aquatic > Marine > Hydrothermal...
AATAATATTTGATTAAAATAAAAAAAAGAGGTAATGAAAAATGAGATATAAAAAATATTTAAGCATGATTGTAGTAATAGTATTGCTGTCTACGTCTCTATCTGCTGTTGCATTAGCTAAAAAAACTCGTGTTTTAAACGAGGATAATATAATAAGAGATACTGGTACTATAAAACGTCTTAAGATTTCCCATTGCATTGTGGGTGATAGAGGGATATACCTGATACATGGTGACAGAGGGACATATTTCATGGGTAAACTTTTTAAAAAATATTTACCATTGAATCTACCTGAAGAGTTTAAACAACATAATTTAAAAGTAAATTTTACAGCAACAGTTGTTTATAAAAGACTTGTTAGTTTAATAGGTATACGTTATATATTTATATTCCATGCTTTACCTATAGAGCTTATACATATAGAAAAAATAAATGATGTTGAACCTGAAAACCATCCGCCAGAGGCCAATTTTGTTTTTGAACCTGAGAACCCCTTAGTTGGTGAGGATGTTAACTTCATGGATAAATCTAAGGATGAAGATGGATCTGTTGTTGCTTGGAAATGGGATTTTGGTGATGGTTTTGTTAGTGATGAGCAGAATCCTGTTCATATGTATAATGTGGCTGGTTTGTATAAGGTCACTCTAACTGTGGTTGATGATGATGGTGCAACTGGTACAGTGATTAAAGAGGTAAATGTTAAAGGTGAAGAACCAGTGAAACCAGGTGTTATAGCAGGTGTGGTTAGAGAAGATCCAATACTACCAGTATTCCTATTTAAACCAATACCTGGTGCAAAAATAGAAGTTTATACCTCTGGAGAAATAGAACCCATATATGTGACATACACAGATGAACGAGGACTCTATAAAATTGAAGTAGAACCAGGGGTTTATGATGTAAAAGCAAGTAAACCAAGATATAAAACCGAGATGGTAAAAAACGTGGAAGTTGAATCAGATGAAGAAGAAACAGTTAACTTCGTATTAGAAAAACAATGTGTAGCATTACATTTTGATATACAACTAGAAAAAAAGGAATATAAACCTGGTGAATCAATAAATGTAACTGCTATATTAACAAACAATGATGATCATCCAGTAACAGTAAACATTATGAAACTTGAATACGGGACACTAGATTTTGTACTTAAAACACCAGATGATAAAAAAATACATTATATTGGTGAAATACAAGGCCCCCCAGAGACAATTGAACTGCAACCTGGTGAATCATTAAAAGAAAAGGTAGATCTCACTAAGATAGAACTTGGCTATATAAACCATAGAACTGGTGAAAAAATCAAATACGATTTAAACACACCTGGTGGGTACTACATAGTGGGAATATACAAAATAGGTATCAGCCCATACATCAATGAGAAATGGTTTGACTTCCTATTTTCACCAATGTACAAGTTTAGAGTCATTGAAGAATAAAAAAAACATAGACTATAACAAACTAAACTAAAAACCCTATTTTTTCTTTTATATAATCCACTACGTCTTCGATTTTTTTCCTAACCTGTCTTGTTGTATCACGATCCCTGATAGTAACAGTGTTATCCACTATTGTATCATGATCAACTGTTACACAAAACGGTGTACCTATTTCATCCATACGAGCATAACGTCTACCGATACTACCACTATCATCGTAATACGTTATAACACCCGCGTCTCTAAGATCGTTATCTATTTTTTTAGCTATTTCAACTAGTTTATCATCGTTAACCAATGGAAAAACACCAGTTTTAACAGGTGCAATTCCTGGTTTCAACCTTAAAACCCTATACTCTTCTTCTTTTTTCTTAGTCTCCATATAGTTATGCTCCAGGATCATATACAAAATCCTATCTATACCATAAGAGGGTTCTATAACATGTGGTATAAATTTTTCACCTGATACTTTCTCCTCTGTTTCAACTATTTTATAACAATCCTTAGGGATTTCTATTTTTTCACCATCAATATTAACAGAGATTTCATCTACCTCACTGGTTACATCTATGTTTTCCAATAATGTTTTTATCCTCCCTGCTTTCTCTTTAAACAAGGGACCTAAAGTACTCATATTTGGTACTATTTTTTTCTTTTTCACAGTTTTTGTTTTATCATATCTACGTAAAGCATACATGTCTACACCAGAAGATTTTATATGTGAACTAAGATCATAAGCTGATCTATCAGCTATACCTACGCATTCCACCCAGCCGAAACGTTCGCTAAAAAGCTCTGCATCCCAGCATTCTCTTGCATAATGAGCAAGTTCATCCTTTGCATGTTTACGGAAACGGAATTTTTTGGGATCTACACCCGCGGATAATAAAAACTCCTGCGTTAGATACATATAATAAGCAAGCGCCTGATTATCGACTACCTTGTTTTTAACGGCTTCCCTTAGAGATAACTTCATCTCTTTCTCGTTATCAAATAAAAACAATTTTTTGTCTTTGACCTTTTCAAAGTCTGAATGGGTTTTATTCGTTGGGTCAAAAAATATTTCAGCTTCAGCCATAGAAAACTCTCTCAACCTGATCATACCTTGACGTGGTGAGACCTCATTTCTATAACCTTTTCCTATTTGCACAACACCTATGGGGAGTTTTTCACGTGCAAATCTGTAGAGAAAATGAAAATTTGTGAAAATACCCTGTGCGGTTTCTGGTCTGAGAAAAGCTTTTCTACCTTCGCCTATGCCTATTTTTGTTGAAAACATTAAATTAACAGGGGAAACATTTTTTAAAACCATTCCACACCGGGGGCATCTTAACAGGTTTTTCTTCAATGCTTCTTCGACACTAACTCCTTTTTCTAGGATATCCTCAACTTTGTAAAACTGTTTACATTTTCCACAATGCACAGTTAAATCTGTGAATTCATCAACATGACCAGATGCTTTCAACACCTCATATAGTGTTATTATTGGAGTATTAATCTCAATACATCCATCTTTTAAAACATAAAACCTTCTCCATAGGTTTTCAATATTGTTTTTAACCTGTGAACCCAATGGTCCATAGTCATAAAAACCTGCTACTCCTCCATAAATGTCAAAAGATGGATAGATAAAACCTCTTCTTTTACATAGCATCATAATTTTATCATAAACATCTTGAGGCATAAACATGAATCTCCAAAGTTGCTTTTCTCTTTTTTATTTTTTTAAAAAAAGAAATAAGATTATAGAATTTAAAACATACAGGCCATAAGATCAATATCTGTAACCATACCAACTAATCGGTCATCAGAGTCAACAACTGGTACATGGCTAATATGATGTTTAAGCATCTGTTCAGCAAGTTCATGGACACGTGTGTTTTTAAAAGCTTTAACAACCTCAGTAACCATAACCTCACGTACCGGGACAGGCGGTAGGGTAACCTTAGATGTAGCATAGTGTAGCCTCACTGCGTCTCTAATACCTTCCCATGTCCAGTCATCTTCATCACCACCCATACCTAGATCTGTTGAAGAAACGCTTTCACGTATATGGCTGAGTTTAAACAAGTCACCATCAGTTACAATACCAGCGAGTTTACATTCATCGTTTAACACTGGTAAAGCATTCTCATGTGTAACATTGATGATCTCCATTACAATGTTTATAGGTGTCTCCTGATAAACTGGTACTACTATGTTAGTGAAATAATGTTCAACATTTTCATCGATCTCCATAGGTAGATTCCTTAAAATGTCAGTTGGACTTATAATACCCACTAACTCTTTTCGTTTATTAAGAACAGGTAAACCATGAATCCTATGTTCATATAACAATTTAGCAGCCTCTTCAACATCTTGATCTCCTTCAACAAAATGAAAATCCTTAGTCATAATAAGAGCAAGTTGATCCTCTTCAGGGTTTTTAAAAATGTCACTCCTAGTTACAACACCAGCTACTATTTTACTATCCTTTTTTAAAATAGGCATACCTGAAACATTATGTTTCGCAAGGATACGAAGAGCATCTCTAACACTACCTGGAACATAACCCACTATTAAATCCTTAGACATCACATCCTCTACTTTCACTTTTCATCCCTCAAATTTTATCCTGCTTCTTCTTTTATTTTCCTTCTTCTAAACCAGAGATATGTACAAAGGCTTTAATGATTTCTCATGTAACACTACAAACTCTGCTTTGGAATTGGGACAGAGAATGTCACAATCTAAATTTAAAACTTTCCTAGCCCTATATGTAACCATGTTTAAAAGTTCATCTGTTGAAAACACATCAGAGTATTGATTTTTTAAAAATTTTACTTCATCAACTATCACCGGTGAGTTTAACATACCATTATCAGTACCAAGTAATATATCAACACCAACCTGTTTCATAACCTTTATATTAGGTTTTAAACCAAAAAACATGTTAGAACGAGGACATAAAACAATAGGTATATCATTATCCTTGACACGTAATAGATCATCCCTATTTGCTTTAACCATGTGAACTAGGAAATCAGGTTTCAAATCAAGAATAAGATCAATATCTTCTCTCACCCGTTCACAAGCATGAAGAGCAAAAAACTTTTTCCTCCTTTTTGTATGCTTCGCGATTTTCTCCAACTCCGTATAACTCCAGTCAGAGATACTACTAACACCAATACCATGTGAACACCTCAGTAGAGAATCAATTTCATCGCGATCATAACATAAACCCTGTGGTCTAGACAAAACTACTGGGGAAACCTTATAATCATTTAATGCTTGTTTCAACAGTGTAACACCATGAACACCGCCTTCTCTAAAATCACAAAAAACAAATGTGCCAGATTCTATCATAATGTTAATAGAATCTTTCATACCTTCTACTATTTCCTCATCAGAAGCATTACTTAATAGTTGATGTTTCAAACCATCTGGTGGACCAACAAGTGATTCTACATCCCTTGGTAGATCAATGTTTTTCTTCCTAACAAACGAGTCACCAATATGGGTATGAATATTTACTAAACCAGGTATTATCAGTCCTTTACAAACTGGTTTAACTGGTGACCGATCAGTACCAGTTTCAACTATTCTACCATTCTCGAAACCTAGGTAACCTTTTTTAAAACCATCAATTGTAAGTATTGCTCCTGCTACATATTCCATTGAAATAAAGTAAATAAAAAAAGAATGTTTAAACCTTAACCTCCTCTATTTTTATTTTTTTAATGTTTTCACCCATTCATAGACTGGTTCAACAAGTTTTTTAATCCGTTCTTTCTCCTCATTCATCGGGGAAGGTTCCCAGCTGTCAGCTGGTTCAAAATACCAATCCGTAACGGCACCTATTCGTTCTTCTTTTGGTTTAAAAACAATTTTTAGAGGCATATCAAACTCTACATCCCATGGATCTATACCATGGAGTTCATTCGCAATAGCGACTTTGCTATCACCTATAACAGCGTAAACTAAAACAATAGGTAACCTTTTTAGAGACGATCGTCCACTCCAACCAGCGACAGTCCAAGTATGAACCCTCGCTGTAAGTGGCATTTCGACCCACTCTGTACGTTGAAGGTTACAATCTAGATTCCAACAATGAGTCCTAGGTGGTACCCAAGTATCACCACATCTTGGGCAACGTGTACCAAGGATTTTACCATCTAATAACCCTATAAAAAACGGGCTATTCCAACCATGTCTAATTGTATAAAGTTGGTCATAATGTAAAAACTGGTTCATCACCTTTCTATCATCAGAGATCTCATGACCAACAAAAGCAAGACCAGTTTCTTTAACACCTTCTGGCCTATAAGATTTTTTTTCTGTAAAAACAGGTGCATCAGCATATTTTTTCTTATTCTTAGCAATTATTCTACTCATATTTATTCAATGCCTCCTTAAAATAAAATTAGAAATACTAGTACCTGTACCAGCGTGACTGTTAACTATCCCACATTCGGCATCGGGTACCTCAGTTTTTCTACTAAGATGTTTCTTTGGGATCAAACCAGATAACTGATAGAAACACTCAATAGCACTCATAATACCTGTTGCACCAACAGGGTGACCATACCCCATTAGTCCACCGCCTGGGTTCATAGGTATTTCACCATGCATATGTGTACTCTCATCACGTAAAAACTGTGCAATATTATTGGTATCAGCTAAACCAAGTGCTTTATAAATCTGTGCTTCAGATGTTGAAAACGCATCGTGTATCTCACCAAAATCAATCTCTTTCAACGGGTTTTCGATACCAGCCATCTTATAAGCCTGCTCAGCAGAGTTGCGACAAGCAGCAAACTCAGTCATCTCAGGATAACCCTGTCCATATAACTCATTCCATCTTGGGAAATTCAACCTGTCACCAGCACGGATTGTACAACTAGAGAGACCTATTCCATCAATAGTTACATATCCATCTGGGTTTACTTTTTTAGCATATTCCTCTGAGCATACGAGTAGAAAAGCAACACCTCTTGTCATCAAGCAGCAATCATATTTTTTAATAGGATAAGAAATAAGACGTGAGTTCATCACATCATCTACAGTTATATATCTATGTTCGTTTCGGTACCACTGAGCTTTTGGGTTATCCATAGCATTATTCCTATTTTTAGCACCAATAGTTGCAACATCTTCTTCAGTGACATTGTTGTCTTTCATCCATTTATTTGCCATGGCAGCATAATAAATCGGGTAGATTCCACCAACCATGAGCTCATATCTGATATCAGATGCCATAGCTATAAACTCACTACCCTGCGACTGGGATACAGAATCCATAGTCTCCCAACCAACTATACCAACGACATCATGATGACCAGACATAACTGCTAGAGCAGCAGCATATAATGCTGAACCACCCGTGTTACCGCCATTCTCTACTCTATAATGAGGAACACCTACAAGACCAAGATGATCATGGATAATCCACTCAGAAGAAAGCTGATGACCAAAATGTACAGAGAAATGAGAATAAATCATCAAATCGAGATCCCTGAGAGAAAAATCAGGTATATCCCTCTGGGTTTCTCTAACACATTCAGCTGCTCCACCTTCAATGCTTTCAAAACCTGTTGGTCCATAATCAAAAGGAGTAGTAGCTCCACCAACTATACATACTTTTCTTGACACGTCTAACACCTCTTCGACATGAGACGAAAAAATATTTTACCCTTCTATCTCATTGATTAGATGTAATGAATAGTTAATTAAAAAATGTTATCGTTTATCGCCGTACTCTTTCCATTGTTTTTAAAATCAATTTTTTAAACAGCGTTTTCTATTTCTTTAATAGCCCTAGGGTTCTCGATAGATGAAAGATCACTTATTTCTTCACCGAGAAACGTTGCTTTTATCACCCTTCTAACAATCTTTGCAGAACGTGTCTTCGGTAGATCTCTAACGAATTTTACATCCCGTGGTTTTAAAGTTTTACCCATAACCTTTACAACTTGATTTTTCAGCTCTTCTCTCAGTTTTTCATCTGGTTTATATCCTGGTTTAAGAACAACAAAACTAACGATATCCTCACCTTTGATTTCATCAGGTACACCAATAGTTGCTGCTTCAGAAACCGCAGGGTGTTCAATGAGTGCTGCTTCTATCTCAGCAGGACCAGTTCGTCTACCTGCTACTTTGATAGTGTCATCACTACGTCCATGAAGGAACCAAAAACCATCTTCATCAATACTAGCCCAGTCACCATGGTACCAGATACCTGGCCATCTGGACCAATAGGTTTCAAGATACCTCTCAGGTTCATTCCAGAAACCACGAGTCATAGAAGGAGCAGGTTTCTTAGCTACAAGATGCCCCATCTGGCCACGTACAGGTTTACCCTCGTCATCAAAAACATCAATATCCATACCAAGACCTGGACCACGTAGTGTACACGGTTTAAGCTCAGTAATGGGTAGAGGTGAAAGGAAACAACCTACGATTTCAGTTCCACCTGATATATTAATTATAGGTATTTTCCTTCTCCCAACTTTTTCAAAAAACCAGTTCCATGAATCAGGATCCCATGGTTCACCAGTAGAACCTAACAGCTTTAGAGAACTGAGATCATGTTTTTCTACCCATTCCTCACCATATCTCATCAGCAGACGGATAGCTGTTGGTGAAATACCGAGTTGTGTAATCCTATGTTTCTCAATTAGCTTCCAGAGTTTATCAGGCTGTGGGTAGTTAGGTGCTCCTTCATAGATAACAATGGCACCAGCGAATGTGTGAACACCTATAATCATCCATGGTCCCATCATCCAACCGATATCAGTGAGCCAGAAAAACACATCGTTTTCTTTAACATCGAAATAATATCTTAGTTCTTTTGCTATTTGAGCAAGAGCACCACCATGTGTATGAACAGTACCCTTAGGTTTACCTGTTGTTCCAGAGGAGAATATTATCATCGCATAATCCTCAGAGTCCATCTGTTCTGTTTCGTATTCATCAGATTGATTATTTACTAACTCAGTCCACCAGATATCCCGGTTTTTTTCCCAGGGGATATCGATTCCTAGTCTCTTATAAACTATAACATGTTTTAGGCTTTTAACAACCTCAGCAGCCTTGTCTGCTTCTTTTTTAATTTCAACAGTTTTTCCACGTCTTATCGTCCCATCTGCAGTTAGAAGAACCTTTGCCTCTGCAATATCCAAACGTGATGCAAGAGCATGTCCTCCAAAACCTGAAAAGATTGGTATAGCGATTGCACCAGTTTTAAGTACCGCTAAAAAACCTATTACTATCTCTGGTATCATTGGCATGTATATACCAATACGGTCTCCTCTTTTTACACCAAGTTGTTTTAAAGCATTTGCAAACTTGTTAACCTCTCTATATAGTTCATAGTATGTTAATTTTCTATTATCTCCTTTTTCATTCTCCCAAATTATTGCTATATTATTTTTTTTATCGGATTCAGCATGTCTATCAAGTGTATTATGCACTATGTTGATTTTTCCATTGATAAACCATTTAGTCCATTGTATTCCTTCCGAATCATCATAAACCTTTGTGTATGGTTGATACCATTCAACATCTAAATCCTTCATTATGGCATCCCAAAACCATTCAATATTTTCTGTTGATTTTTTGATTAGTTCATCATAGTTTTTTATGTTATGTTTTTTCATAAAACGTGTTATGTTTGCGTTTTCGATATATTCTTTAGATGGTTTCCATACAATTTCGTTTTTCATTCTGCCTCCCTCATTTTGTTAGGTGGTTCCCTTTATAGATATACTATATTGAGGTTACAAAACTATATTTTTGTAAGTGTAATCCTTTACTAAATGTTTTTGTTTTCATAAATATTTTAGAAACCCTAAAATAGTAATATTTGTTTATTGGTTTCTAATTTAAAAGGGGGTTTTTTGAAGAATGAAAAAAGAATTCCAGGAAGGAGATATAAAGATAACAGTTGATTACGATAAATGTACAGGGTCTGGAGAATGTGTAACTGCTTGTCCTGTGGATCTTTATGAGGTTGTTGATGGGAAAGCAGTTGTAAAAAATGTTGGTGAATGTATCGAGTGTTGTGCTTGTGTAAGCGCTTGTCCGAATGACGCGATAGAGCATAGTTCCTGTTAGAGCTATCATTTTTTTCCTTTATTTGTTCTATTTTTCTATATTTTTTAGTTAACATGTTTAGGGTTATAAGAAATATAGGGTTTTTTGTTAGGTGATGTTGATGTTTGGTTTTTTATCAAAAACTTTAAGTACCTACTTTGTATTTTATGTTAAATTGTAATAAGTACAAATTAGTAATAATTACACTATAATGGTGGATTGCTTGGAAAAATACGTAAAAATCCTAAAAGAAAACAACATAAAAATAACATCTCCAAGACTAGTAATACTCAAATATCTAAGTGAAAACTTATCCCATCCCACAGCAGATCAAATTTATACTGATCTAAAAACAAACAATCCATCGTTATCAAAAACAACGGTCTACAACTCACTTGAAACACTAGAACAACATGGTATAATTCAATCAATAACAATATCAGGATCAGAACTACATTACGACTTAAATCGTGGAATGCATCATCATTTCTACTGCAAAAAATGCGGAAGAATATATGATATACCCTTATCTTGTCCAAATATTGAAAAAATGTCAAACTATGGTCATAAAGTCGAAGAAGTACACGGTTACATAAAAGGAATATGTAAAGAATGTCTAAAAAAGGGAGAATCTAAAAAATGAACCTCAACGCTTTACATAAAATCTCATATGGACTCTACGTGGTTTGTTCAAAAAATGGTGATAAAAAAAACGGGCAAATCGCAAACACAGTATTCCAAGTTACATCAGAACCACAAACAATTGCAGTCAGTATTAATAAACAAAACCTTACACATGAATATATTGATAAAAGCAAGGTTTTCACAGTCTCTATCCTATCAGCAGAAACACCCATGAAACTCATAGGAACTTTTGGATTCAAAAGCGGTAGAGACATCGATAAATTCCAAAACGTTAAATTTAAACTCAGTAAACATAGCGTTCCATTAATACTTGATTATACTATTGCCTATTTTGAGGCAGAGGTAATTAATAAAATAGATGTTGGTACTCATACTATTTTTGTTGGCAAGGTAGTTGATGCTGAGGTATTATCTGATGATAAACCTATGACATATGAATATTATCATCAGGTTAAAGGTGGTTTTTCACCAAAGACTGCACCTACTTATAGCAGTATGGTTGATAAACCAAAAAATAAGGAGGAAAAAAAGATGGAGAAATATGTTTGTGATGTATGTGGATATGTATACGATCCTGAAAAAGGTGATCCTGATAACGGGATAGAGCCGGGTACTGCTTTTGAAGACCTCCCTGAGGACTGGGTTTGCCCTGTATGTGGCGCTGGTAAAGATCAATTTAGTAAGGAGTGAAAAAAATTGAATAAAGTTGAGATAAAACCCGATATTTATTGGGTAGGCGGTATTGACTGGGATATTCGTAATTTCCATGGCTATAGTACAAACCGTGGCACAACATATAATGCATATTTAATAATAGATAAAAAAATAACATTAGTAGACACTGTTAAACACTACCTTTACGATGAAATGATGGATCGAATTAAAGCAGTCATTGATCCTTCAAAAATTGATTATATAGTTAGCAATCATGTTGAAATGGATCATTCTGGTTCTCTACCCAGACTTCTTGAGATTGTTAAGAATGCAAAAGTAATAACATCAACCCGTGGAGAAAAAGGACTACTTAGGCATTATAAAAAAAATCTAAATTTAAAAGTAGTAGAATCTGGTGACACCATTAGTATCGGTAAAAGAACACTTCATTTTGTTCATATTCCCATGGTTCATTGGCCTGATTCTATGGTAACTTACATTCCATCTGATAAACTGTTACTTCCAAATGATGCATTTGGGCAACATATTGCTAGTTCAGAACGTTTTGATGACGAAATAGAATGGGGAATACTAAGAGAGGAGGCGGCGAAATATTATGCAAACATTGTAATGCCTTTCGGGGATCAAGTAAAAAAAGCTCTTGATGTTGTTTCTACCTTAGAGAGTGACATGATTGCTCCTGGCCATGGAATAATCTGGCGTTCACATATACCTGAGATTCTTAAGGAATACAAAAGATGGGCGAATTATGAATCCACGGGACGTGCTGTAATCATTTATGACTCTATGTGGGGTTCAACTGAGAAAATAGCAAAAAAACTAGCTGAGGGAATAGCTGAAGTAGGGATACCTGTGAACATAAGGAATCTTAAAACATGTCACATTTCTGATGTTATAACTGATGTACAGGATTCAAAGCTGGTTTTGATAGGATCCCCTACTCTTAACAATGGCATGTTACCATCTGTTGGAGGATTTTTGACATATCTCAAAGGACTTAAACCTAGAAACCGTGTAGGTTTTGTCTTTGGATCATATGGATGGGGTGGTCAGGCTGTTAAGGAGATACAAAAAATCCTTGAAAGCTTGTCTTGGGATTTACCTTTCGATAGTGTTAATATAAACTATATACCAAATGAAGACGAATTAAATAATTTAAAAAATATTGGAAATAAGTTAGGAGAGTATATAAAGAAGTAAGATGCGTGTAAAAAAGGAGGAAAAAAAGAAATGTTGAAACCGAAAATAGAAAAAGCAATTAATAAACAGATAAACGCAGAACTCTGGTCTGCATACGAGAGTATTTACACCTCCTGCAGATTTACCCATGTACAGTCAGGGGGTAAACGCATAACTTTATTTCCTTATCTGTTAGAAAATTTGTGACTGGAGGTTAAAAAAAATGATTGGAGAAATACCAAAGGATATGATTGATGCTGTTCTTGAAACAATACCTATAGAGTTTTCACTTCTTGATAAAAACGATAATGTACTTGGTTGGAATAAACATGAAACCCGTATATTCAGAAGACCAAAGGGTGTAATTGGTAGAAACGTCCGTAAATGTCATCCTAAAAAAAGCCTTGATAAAGTGGAGAAAATTTTAAGTGAAATGAAAGAAGGCAGACGAGATAAAGCTACATTCTGGATTGATCTCCCACTGGGTGAACAGGGAGAAAAACACAAAGTATTGATTCAATATTTTGCAGTACGAAATGAAAAAGGTGAATATCTTGGATGTCTTGAGGCATCACAAGATATCACTGATATTCAAAAAATAAGTGGGGAGAAAAGACTCCTTGATTAAAAAAAATTTGAATTAGAGGTGAGAAGTAGAT
>Ga0180301_10003281_pt1 | contig 12667 bp, 13 predicted proteins | sample GuaBasSediGuay16_FD_121797 | JGI IMG/M metagenome (GOLD analysis project Ga0180301, IMG submission 121797) | Subseafloor sediment microbial communities from Guaymas Basin, Gulf of California, Mexico - Guay16, Core 4569-2, 12-15 cm | ecosystem: Environmental > Aquatic > Marine > Hydrothermal...
CAAAAAATACACAATTTTAAATTGCTTTTTTAAGGCGTCTAGTACTATTTTTTAGAGCTTCCAATACTTGAGAAAGGTTTATAAGGAGACTGTTGGTGTTCTTGTAGGTTATTAAAAATTAAGTTGATATGTGAATAGTATATGAATTATACTGTCGATTATGATAAAAAAAAGAAAAAAGCGGAGTGGCCCGCTTTCATAAATATAAGTGAATGGAAACAAGAACACCCCGTAATATATTTAATCCAAGAACGTTGCAAAGCTTGTGGTTTCTGCATAAATTACTGCCCTGAACAGATACTTGAATTCTCTTCAGATATCAACCAAAAGGGTTATCATCTTCCTAAACTTAAAGAAGGTAAGGATTTTTCTAACTGTGCAGAGTGTCATTTTTGCGAGTTAATTTGTCCTGAATTCGCTATTTTTGTAAAGGTTCCGGAAAAACAAGAAGAGGAGGAGAAACAAGGTGAGTAAAATAATTCAGAAAGAAGAAGATAGAACTGTTTTATCTGGTGAATACTTTACAACAGGAAACCTTGCTGCTGCAGAAGGAGCTTTGGCTGCTGGATGTAAATTTTTTGGTGGCTATCCTATTACTCCTAGTTCGGAGATTGCAGAACATATGTCTTATCGTCTTCCCCAAGTTGGAGGGCATTTCCTTCAATTCGAAGATGAAATTGCTTCTATAGTATCAATTCTTGGAGCAAGTTGGGGAGGATGGAAATCTATGACTGCAACTTCTGGGCCAGGTTATTCATTGATGTTGGAAAATATTGGTCTAGGTATAATGACTGAAACTCCTTGTGTTATAATAAATGTCCAACGAGGAGGACCATCTACTGGTCTACCAACACTAGTAGGTCAGCAAGATATCCAACAGACAAGATGGGGGTCACATGGAGATTATGAAGTAATAGTTTTAGCACCAAATAGTGTTCAAGAATGCTTTGATTTAGTAATTGTTGCTTTTAATTATGCTGAAAAATATAGATTACCTGTAACTTTGCTAATGGATGAAACACTTGGTCATATGAGTGAAAAGTTGATTATACCAAAAAAAGATGATATCAAGATTATTAATAGAAAGAAGCCCAAAGATGATCCTTCCAGTCATCTTCCCTATAAAGCAGATGAAGATCTAGTACCACCAATGGCTACAGCTGGAGAAGGATATCGTGTTATAACCACAGGATTAACACATGATGAAAGAGGATATCCTGTTTTAGATGCAGAAACCCAAGAAAAACTTCTGCGAAGATTAATTAATAAAATAAAAAAGAATAAGGATGATATAATTTTACTTGAGGAATATAAACTTAAAGATGCTGAGCTAATAATTATCTCCTTTGGTATAAGTGCACGTGCTTCGAAAGGAGCAATTGAACTTGCAAGGAAAAAGGGGATAAAGGTTGGTCTTTTAAGACTTATTACCATCTGGCCATTTGCTGATGAACATATAGAAAAACTTGCAGAAAAAGTTGATAACATCTTGGTTGTTGAAATTAATTCTGGACAAGTTACAAGAGAGGTTCAGAGAGCTGTAAAGGGTAAAGCTAACGTACATGGAGTGCTTAAGCATGGAGGTGCCATTCATACACCAGAAGAAATCTTATCTGAGATAGAGAGGAGAGTAAAATGACTAGTGAATTATTAAAAGCTGAAGAACATCCTTCAGATGTATTTCTAAGACCCGGTAGAATACCTCATATCTGGTGTCCTGGGTGTAGTTTAGGTTCAATAACGAATGTGATTATACAAGCAATAAAACAAAGTGGAATTGATTCTAAAAAGATAGCTATAATTTCTGGTATTGGTTGTACAGGAAGAGCTGCAGGCTATCTAAATTTTGATTCTTTTCACACAACTCATGGTAGAGCTATACCTTTTGCTATAGGATTAAGCGTAACTGACCCTGAGAGAAAAGTTATTGTTATTTCAGGAGATGGAGATTTAGCTTCTATCGGAGGTAATCATCTGATTCATGGAGCTAGAAGAAATGCAGACATTACAGTTATTTGTGTAAATAACTTTCAATATGGAATGACCGGTGGGCAAGTAGGTCCTACTTCCTACGAGGGACAATTTCAGACTACTGCCCCATATGGAAATGTTGAGCATCCATTTGACCTACCAGGTTTAGCTTATTCATGTGGGGCAACTTTTGTAGCAAGGTGGACAGCTCTTGATGTCAGAAGAATGAAAGAAACAATTATTGAAGCGATTCTACATAAAGGATTCTCTTTTGTAGAAATTTTGGGCTCATGTCCTACAACTTATGGTAGAAGAAATCAATTAAGAGAAGGTTTAGAAATTTTAGAAAATTTCAGAAAGAGGACAGTATTGCAACATGGAGCTGACCCAACAAAAACTGAAATCTCCAAAGATGGACCTATAATTGTTGGAAAATTTGTTGAAATAAAAGATAAATCAACCTTAACAGATAACTTGCTTAAAGTTCAAAGAATAGCAAAAGCAACAAAAACAAGGGGGTTATAAAATGCCAAGAGTAGAAATACGTTTTGCTGGTTTTGGAGGACAAGGAATCGGTCTTCTAGGAAGATTAATGGGTGAAGCAATTGCTTTGTATATGAAAGAAAAAAATGCTATAATGACTCAGAGCTATGGACCTGAAAGTAGAGGAGGAGCCAGTAGTTCTGATGTTGTGATTGATGAAGGAGAAATTGCCTACCCTAAAGCAACTCATTATGATTATTTAGTTGTTATGTCAGAGGAAGCCTATCATAAATATATCCCGAATTTGAAAGAAGGGGGAACATTATTTGTAGAAGAGAATCTAGTAATCCTCGATGATCATGCTAAAAAAGCTGGAAAAATCTTGAAAATTCCTGCAACTAAAATAGCTGAAGAAATAGGAAGTAGTTTATATGCAAATATTGCAATGTTGGGTTTTTTCTGTGCAAATACTGATATAGTATCTGAAGATGCGCTAAAGAAGGTGATAAGAGAAAAAGTGAAAGCACGTTTTGTAAAGAATAATCTTATTGCTTTCGAAAAGGGGAAAAACTATAAGGGATGAAAAAAGAAATGGATGAGAAAAAGAAAGTTGGAGTATTTGTTTGTCATTGTGGAAGAAATATCGCTCAAACTGTTGATATAGAAAAACTAATGGAAAAAGTCAGAGAAAAGTATGATGTTGAGCTTGTAGAAGATAATATGTATATGTGTTCTGATCCAGGACAAAATTTGTTAAAAGAGTCAATTCAAGCAAAGAATTTAAATCGAGTTATTGTTGCTGCTTGTTCTAGAGATATGCATGAGCCAACATTCAGAAGTGCAGCTCAAGAAGCTGGTTTAAATCCTTATTTAGTTGAAATTGCTAATATTAGAGAACAAGTTAGTTGGGTTCATGATGACAAAGAAAAAGCAACAGAAAAAGCTTCAAAGATAATAGGTTCAACAATTGAAAAAGTAATAAGAGATGAACCTTTAGAACCTCTTAAAATACCTGTTGTTCAAAGAGCATTAGTTATTGGAGGAGGAATTGCAGGAATACAAGCTGCTCTTGATATTGCTGATGCAGGATATGAAGTAACTTTGGTTGAAAAATCTCCTACTATTGGAGGACACATGGCACAATTAGCTGAAACATTTCCGACTTTGGATTGTAGTCAATGTATTTTAACACCAAAAATGGTTGCTGTAAGTCGACATCCAAAAATTAACTTGCTGACAACCAGTGAAGTTGTAAGTGTTGATGGGTATGTTGGAAACTTTAAAGTGCAAATAAGAAAGAATCCGAGATATGTAGATGTTGATAAATGTAATCTCTGTGATGATTGTACAGCTGTATGTCCTGTAGTGGTTCATGATGAATATAATCAAAGTTTATCCCCAAGAAAAGCTATCTATATCCCATTCCCTCAAGCTGTACCTGCATCGTATGTTATTGACGAGGAAACTTGTTTGGGAATTGATCCTCTGATCTGTTCAAAATGTAAAGATGTCTGTTTAGTTGAAGCAATAAATTTCGATATGCAACCAGAAATAATTGAAGAAGAATTTGGTGCCATAATTGTTGCCACTGGATATGATACCTATCCAATAGAAAATATAGGTGAGTATGGTTATGGTGCTCATCCAGATATTATTTCAGGACTAGACTTTGAAAGATTATTATCTGCAAATGGACCAACACAAGGTGTTATAAGAAGACCTTCAGATGGAAAAGTCCCAAAAACTGTAGTATTTGTTCATTGTGCTGGTTCTAGAGATCCTGCTAAACATTTACCTTATTGTTCTAAAATATGCTGTATGTACTCTACAAAACATGCTTTGCAGTATAAACATCTTGTTCATGATGGAACTGCGATTAACTTTTATATTGATGTAAGAACAGCAGGAAAAGATTATGAAGAATTCTATAAACGTGCTGCAGAAGAAGAAAAGGTGATTTATGTAAGAGGAAAGGTCTCTGAAATAATAGAAGACGGAGATCAGCTTCTAGTAAAGGCTGTGGATACATTATTGGGAGAAGCAGTAGAAGTTCATGCTGATCTAGTTGTTTTAGCTACAGGATTAGTTCCAAGTAAAGGAACACAAGAAATTTCACATCTTTTGAAATTATCTTGCGATAGTAAAGGATTTCTCAAAGAAGCACATCCAAAATTAAAACCTGTAGAATCAGCTCTATCTGGTATTTTTATTGCAGGAACTGCTTCTGGTCCAAAAGACATTCCAGAGACAGTTTCTCAAGCTTCTGGGGCAGCAGCAAAAGCTGCAACAATTCTGGCTTCTGAATTCCTTGAAAGAGAGCCTCAAATCGCACAGGTAGATCCAACAACTTGCGGTCTGTGTCATACTTGTATTAATGTTTGTCCCTATGGAGCGATCTATTTAGATGAAGGTGTGGGAAGAATAACTGTTCGAGAAGCACTATGTGAAGGATGTGGAAGCTGTGCAGCTGCTTGTCCTTCTGGTAGCATTGAATTAAAAAACTCTACTTCTGAAGGAATTAGAGCGCGGATTAAAGCATTGTTACAAGGGTGAGAATTATGAGTACATCAAAACAAGAACAAGAATCAGGTATAAAAAACCCAAACCCGAAGATAGTCCTTTTCTTATGCCGTTGGTGTTCTGGAAAAGGAGCAGATTTAGCAGGAACATCAAGATTAAACTATCCCCCTAATGTTCTGCCAATAATGGTCAATTGTACATCGAGAATTGATCCTAGATTTATAGTAGAAGCTTTTCTAGATGGAGCTGATGGGGTTCTAGTTACAGGTTGTCACTTTGGTGATTGCCATTACAAGACTGGCAATTACAAAGCATATAGACGTCTCTCACTAGTTGCAAAATTATTGAAACAAGTAGGAGTTAATCCCAAAAGATTTAGATTGACTTGGATATCAGCAACAGAAGCGACAAAATTTGTGAAAGTGACTACTGAAATGGTAGAAGATTTGAAGAAACTTCCTCCTTACTGGAGTGATGAAAATGGAGGTAATAGTGATGAATAAATTAAAGGTCGCAGTAGCTCTTGGAGCAACTTGCGCTGGTTGTGACGTAGCTATCCTAGATTTAAATGAAAAAATACTAGATGTAATAGAAATAGTAGATTTTGTTTTTTGGCCTACAGCAATGGACTTTAAACTGGATGATCTAAAAGCACTAAAAGATGGTGAAGTTGATGTAGGTTTGTACCATGGGGCTATAGGGACAGAAGAAGATGAAGAAATAGCTAAAATATTAAGAAAGAAATCAAAAATAGTTGTAGCTTTTGGAGCTTGCGCTAATTTTGGTGGGATACCAAGTTTAACAAATATGCCTTATGAATCAAAGATGTTTGATGTGGTTTATAAAGAAAGTCCATCTACTTCAAACCCAGAAGGGACTCTACCACAAAAAGAAACAGAGATAGAAGGAACAAAGTTGACTTTACCAGGAATTAGAAAAAGAGCAGATTCTTTAAACAGTGTTATTGATGTCGATTATTATGTCCCAGGTTGTCCTCCTATGGTTCCTTTGATTGAACAAGTAGTTGATGTCTTAAGAGTATTTGTTGAAAAAGGCACTTTACCTCCTAAAGGAGCAGTTATTGCTGGGCAAGATACCTTGTGTAAAGAGTGTGGACGAACTAAACCAGAAACTATTTCTTACAAAGAATTTGTGTCTCCACAAGAAGTAAAAGAAATTGATCCTGACCTTTGTCTACTCTCGCAAGGAATTCTCTGTTTAGGGCCAGCAACACGTTCTGGTTGTGGAGCCTTATGTACAAAAATGAATGTTGGTTGTAGAGGATGTTTAGGACCAACAGACAAAGTCGATGATCATGGTCTGAAAATGATATCTGCTCTAACTTCACTTTTGGAAGTTGAACATGAAGAAGAATATACAGAGGAAGATTTCGATAAATTATTAGAAAAAATACCTGACCCATTAGGGACATTTTATCGGTTTACTTATGGAGTATCCATGATCTCTAAATTACATCCAGATAAGGAGGAATAAAAATGAATCAAGAATTAAATCCAAATATAGTGACTATTGAACCAGTCACAAGATTAGAAGGATTAGCAAAAATAACTGTACTTCTTAATGATGAAGGAAATGTAAAAGATGCTTTTTACCAAGTAGTAGAGCTCAGAGGGTTTGAACGCTTTGTTCAAGGAAGACCAATTGAAGAAGTTTTGAGAATTACGCCAAGAATCTGTGGTGTGTGTCCTATTCCTCATCATCTTGCACCTGCAATAGCTGCAGATAGAATATATGGTGTTGACCCTCCAAAAACTGCAAAACTATTAAGAGAAATGATGGCTTTAGGCCATATTGTTCATAGTCACATTTTACATTTCTATGCTTTTGCTCTTCCTGATTTTGCATTAGGGGAAAAGAAGGAACCAGGTACGCATAATATAATTGGTTTAGCTAAGACATTTCCAGATGTTGCCAAAGCAGCTATTAAAGCAAGAGGAGATGCTCAAAAAATTCAAGCGATGATTGGTGCAAAAGCTACTCATCCTGTTACAGTCATCCCAGGAGGAATAAGTAAGGGAGTAACAAAGGAAGATACAGAAAAAATGTTAGAAATGAGTAATAATATCGTAGAATTCGGTAAATTGGGTCTTAAAGTCTTTGAAGATTTAGTAGTTAAAAATAAGGATCAGATGGCTCTTATTAATAGTGATGCATATAAAATGGATACCTATTATATGTCAATTGTAGGTCCAAAAAATACGCTTGATTTCTATAATAGTCAAACAGTCAGGGTAATTGACAGTAAAGGAAAAGAGTTTGCAAAATTTGAATCTGATAAGTATCTAGACTACATAGATGAACATGTAGAACCTTGGTCATATCTAAAGTTCCCCTACCTTAAACAGATAGGTTGGAAAGGACTTGTGGATGGACCAAATAGTGGTGTATTTAGGGTTAATGCCTTAGCTCGATTGAATGTTGTAGATAAGATAGAAACCCCTCTAGCTCAAGAAGCAATGGAAAATATGTACGATGTTCTTGGCGGAAAGCCTGCTCATCATACTCTCGGTTTTAATTGGGCTAGACTAGTTGAAATCCTTTATTGTGGTGAAAAAATGGTTGAATTAGCTCAGGATCCTGACTTCTATGGTCCAAAATTCAGGGAACAGTTAAGTAAAGACATGATTACTGGTGAAGGAGTAGGGGCAATAGAAGCACCAAGAGGAACTTTGTATCACCACTATAAGACTGATAAAGAAGGAAAAGTAACCAAAGCTAATATCATAGTAGCTACAACAAATAATAATGCTGCAATATGCTTGAGTGTCAAAAAAGCTGCTCAAGAAATGATCAAAAAAGGTCAATATAATGATGATGGACTAAATAAAATTGAGATGGCTTTTAGAGCCTATGACCCTTGTTTAGCTTGTGCAACTCACGCTATGGTTGGACAGATGCCACTAAAAGTGGAAATATATGATTCTAAGAAAAATAAGATAAGAGAGTTGACACGTAAACTATGAAAATAGCGATTATCGGCCTAGGAAACCCTATTGTGGGGGATGATGCTGTAGGAATAAGAGTCTTAGATTATATAAAAGAAAACAAGACTCTTCCTTACTTTGTAGACATTATGGTCGATGTAAGCCTTTCTGGGATAGGTTTAGTTGAATTATTCAGAGGATATGATAAAGTAATAATAATAGACTCAATGCAATCTAATCAATTTGAGCCTGGGACAGTTTTAAGACTCAACCCAGACCAATTTGTAAGTGCGCTACATGTTTCTGATTATCATAATATGGATTTCTTTACTGCTTACGAATTTGGAAAAGAAATTTATGATGATCTACCATCAAACGAACAAATTGTTATCCTCGGAATTGAAATTAATTATATCACTGTATTTAGCGATCAGCTATCTCCAGAAATAAAGTCAAAGTTTAATGAAATAGTAAATGATGTTTATCAATTTATTGAAAAAGAAATAAATCAAGAAAAGGAGATTATACGCAATGTCCTTTGAGTATATAAAAATAGGAAAAGAAGAAAAAGAATTCATAAGTAAAATAGAAGATATCAGCGGACAGAACCTATATGCATGTTATCAATGTGGAAAATGTACCGCTGGATGTTCTTTTAGTAATCAAATGGATCTTACAGTAAACCAAGTTATTCATAGATTACAACTTGGACAAAAAGAAAAAGTGCTGAGTGCAAAGAGTCCTTGGGTTTGTGCAAGTTGTCTGACTTGTACAGTAAGATGCCCACGAGATATTGACGTAGCTGCGATAATGGAGTCAGTAAGAGAATACATTCTACGTTATGAACCAGAGAGGATAGAAAGAATGAAAGTTACAGAAGAAAAAGCTAAAAAGCTTCCTAATATAGCCCTTGTAGGTAGTTTTAGGAAAAATACTGAATTATAATAGGTGAATTAAATGAAATATTCATATTTTCCAGGATGCAATCTCAAAACAAATGCAAAGGAATATGAACATACAGCTGTAGAAGTTTCAAAAATATTGGACGCTGAGCTCGTAGAAATGCCAGTGTTTAATTGTTGTGGGACAGTTCATAGTATGGTTTCAGATAATACTATGAGAAGAGTGGCTCCTGTACGTATTCTTTCAAGATCTGAAGAACATCAGAAAGAGTTAGAAGATACAAAAAATACCGTTGTAACTCTTTGCTCGATGTGTAGTTCAACACTAAAAGTAGTGAATGAAGAAGTAAAAGAAGACGAAGAAATGCTACAAAAAATAAATTGGCAACTTGAAAGAGATAATCTAAAATATTCTGGCCATTCAGAAGTCAAACATTATTTAGAAATACTTAGAGATGAAGTTGGTTTTGAAGAAATCATTAAAAAGGTTAAAAAACAACTTAAAGGAATGAAAATTGCTTCCTATTACGGTTGTATGTTGTTGCACCCAGACAAAGCTAAAATCGATGATAGTGAAACACCTACAGTAATGGAAAGCCTTACTCTTGCACTTGGAGGAGAAGTAGTTGATTGGCCTTATTTTAAAACTTGTTGCGGTTCTTATCATGTTGTAGATAAAGAAGATATCGTAAACAATCAAGTTTTGAAAATAACGGAGGGTGCAAAAAAAAGAGGAGCTAATGCTATAATTACTGCTTGTCCTTTGTGCGCTTATAATCTAGATAGTCAACAAGTATTTTTACAGAAAAAAGGAGTAATTAAAGAAACCATACCTGTCTTCTACTTTACTCAACTTATGGCAATAGCTCTAGGGATAAAATTGAAAAATTTTGAAGATCATCATGTAGATCCTAAACCTTTACTAAAAAGTCTAGGATTAATTTAAAAAAAAGAGGAATAAAAAATGGCAAAAGCAATATCAATGAGAGAAAAAAAAGAAGAACTTGACACAGTAACCATATATATTATGGGTCAAGGATACAAAGTTCCTTCTTCTTTAACCATAATGAAAGCAATGGAATATGCTGGTTTTAAACTTAAAAGAGGAGTCGGTTGTCGTGCAGGTTTTTGTGGAGCATGTGCAACCGTTTATAGAAAATTAGGCGATTACAAAATATATGCTAACTTGGCATGTCAAACTAAAGTTGAAGATGGGATGTATCTCACACAATTACCTTTTGTTCCTGCAAATAAAGCAGAATACAATCTTGATGAGATTAAACCTTCAATTTCAACAATGCTCCGTTTCTATCCAGAAATAGCAAGATGTTTGAGTTGTAATGCTTGTTCAAGAGTATGCCCACAAGATATACAAGTAATGGATTATGTTCAATACAGTTTGCAAGGGCAAATAGATAAAGCAGCTGAACTAGCTTTTGATTGTATTCAATGCGGTCTTTGCGCAATTCGTTGCCCAGCAGAGATTCCTCAATATCATGTGGCAACATTGGCACGAAGATTACATGGTAGATATCACATGATTGCTCCTGACACTCTAGAACAAAGAGTAAAGGAAATAGAAGAAGGAAAATACGAAAAAGGATTTGAAGAGTTGATGTCTCTATCTGAAGAAGAATTAAAGAAACGATACGTTGCAAGAGACTTTATTGATCAGAAAAAGGCGTGAGTAAAATGATTAGAGGATATCCAGAAAGTATGAGAAAAAGTATTGACAAAGTCAATAAAACAAGAGATAAGAGAATCGACCAAATTATGAAAGATTTGACTCTTGAAGAACGTGAGAAAGTATTGCACGAGTTTCACCCAGACTATAATCCGGCATACAAAAGAGATATTGGTTGGGGACAAAATAAGGGAGATAATGTTCCTAATGAAGTAGCAGATATACTGGAATCATATCCAATTTATGATCCAGATGAAATCGATTTAAGCCAAATAGACTATGATGTTGGCGTGTTGATTATTGGTGCAGGAGGAGCTGGAACAGCAGCAGCATTATGGACTGTTTATTCTGGAGTGCCAAAAGATAAGATTCTGCTGGCAACAAAACTTAGGTTAGGAGATTGTAATACTGTTATGGCACAAGGAGGGATCCAAGCAGCTGATAGACCAGAAGATTCACCTTTGATTCATTATTTGGATGCTATGGGTGGAGGACACTTCAAAAACAAACCTGAGTTAGTAAAAGCACTTGTTTCTGATGGACCAAAAATAATCAAGTGGCATAAAGAACTAGGTTTAATGTATGATCAAAACGAAGATGGAAGTTTTGTAGAAAATGCTGGTGGAGGAACATCCAGAAACAGAATGCACTGCGCTAAAGACTATACAGGAATGGAAATTTTCAGAAATCTAAAAGATGAAGTTATTAACAATGAGATACCTTTGTTAGAATTTTCTCCTGCTGTAGAGCTATTAAAAGATGAAAATGGAAGAGTAGCAGGAGCGTTATTGTATAATCTAGAAACGAAAGAATATTCTGTCGTGAGAGCAAAAACAACCATTTTAACCACAGGTGGATTCGGAAGGTTGCACATCGCAGGGTTTGCGACAACAAATCATTATGGCGCAACAGGAGACGGAATAGTTATGGCTTACAGAGCTGGAGCTAAACTAAGAGACTTAGATTCAACACAGTTCCACCCAACAGGAGCAGCTTTTCCAGAGCAAATAGTAGGATTACTGATTACTGAAAAAGTAAGAAGCTTAGGAGCACAAGTTTTAGGGAAGAATGGTGAACAAATATGTTACCCATTAGAACCAAGAGATGTTGAAGCTGCTTCAATAATAAAAGTAACAAAAAGTACAGATAATTATGTTGAAACTCCTACAGGAATGAGAGGAGTTTGGCTAGACAGCCCATTGATTGAAGAAATTAGAGGAAAAGGTACTATCGATAAGAATCTTGCTGCTATGAAAAGGATGTTCTCAAGATTCGATATTGATATGACTGAAGACCCCATACTAGTTCATCCAACTCTACATTATCAGAACGGAGGAGTAGAACTTGATGAGCATGGTTATACTTCTGTACCTGGATTGCTAGGTGCAGGTGAGATAAGTGGTGGTGTTCATGGAAAGAATCGTCTCATGGGTAATTCTCTTCTTGAGGTCAACGTTTTCGGCAGAAGAGCAGGTATAACTGCTGCTAAAGAATATAAACGAGGTAAAAAACCAGGTAAGCTTACTCTGTCTCATGTAAAGAAAGCAATTGAGCAAATAGATACTCTAAATCTCAAGAAAAAACGTTTTTCACCTGTCATTCTTCCTGAATATCGTAGTGAAGCAGTTAGAGATCGTTTAATTCAACTATTTGAATCTAGTCTCTAGTAACTATTTTCTTTTTTTTTCATCTCTTTTTCTATTTCTTTTATTGAAAATATTTTTCCATGAGAAGGATATAGCCACTCTACTCCTTCATCTATTAATTTTTTCCAACTTTCGTATATCTTTTCTTTTTCATTTGCAACTATAGGAAAATAGCTTTTTCCTGAAAGCAATGGAAACTTCATTACTATATCTCCTATAAAAGCATGTTTTTGTTTGAAAATTAAAGAGATTGAACCATCAGTATGTCCTGGTGTATGGATTATTTTAGCGTCAAATCCATAATCACTAAGTGATAATTCATTACTTACTTTGATTTCTACAGAAAAGGGAGTAATCTCACGCTTTATCGAAGGAAATATCATTTTCAGTAATTTATTCGTCAAAACAGCTTCTGGTGTATTCCCTTTTTCAACCATCTTAGCTTCTGTTTCATGCATTAAAACCTCTGCTCCCGTAATTTCTTTCATCTCTTTCACTGATCCAATATGGTCAATG
>Ga0180301_10003282_pt1 | contig 12665 bp, 6 predicted proteins | sample GuaBasSediGuay16_FD_121797 | JGI IMG/M metagenome (GOLD analysis project Ga0180301, IMG submission 121797) | Subseafloor sediment microbial communities from Guaymas Basin, Gulf of California, Mexico - Guay16, Core 4569-2, 12-15 cm | ecosystem: Environmental > Aquatic > Marine > Hydrothermal...
ATCAAAAGATTGTGGCCCAATTGAAGGTCCACCACGTCGTCGTTCACCGCCTGGAACGTGGAGCTGTCCACAATCAAAAGATTGTGGCCCAATTGAAGGTTTTCACCTCCTGGCCTTTATGGCCTATCTCCTCCCGCTGTCCACAATCAAAAGATTGTGGCCCAATTGAAGGTCAAAATCGCTGATTGTGTCGTACTGCGGGAGGAACTGTCCACAATCAAAAGATTGTGGCCCAATTGAAGGATTATACGCTCCATCTCCTCTACTTTCGTTCCCCTGGCTGTCCACAATCAAAAGATTGTGGCCCAATTGAAGGAATATGAGAGTTGAAGATTGGCAAATTCCCCGTAAAGCTGTCCACAATCAAAAGATTGTGGCCCAATTGAAGGGATGGTGGCCCGCATATCTTTGTGTTATCGGCCATGTCTGTCCACAATCAAAAGATTGTGGCCCAATTGAAGGTGCTTCAGGTTTATCGGGATGTTCCCTACCGAGTTCACTGTCCACAATCAAAAGATTGTGGCCCAATTAAAGGAAGACCACGCTCCCGGAGCTCGCCATCTCGCTGCAGCTGTCCACAATCAAAAGATTGTGGCCCAATTGAAGGATGGAGGAAGCGGCAAAGCGTTACGGTTGGTGGTGGACTGTCCACAATCAAAAGATTGTGGCCCAATTGAAGGTACCAAAACCTTCATTTAACCGCTTAATTAAGTTCACTGTCCACAATCAAAAGATTGTGGCCCAATTGAAGGGACGAGCAGGAGCGCGAGACCACCATGCTCCTGCCTGCTGTCCACAATCAAAAGATTGTGGCCCAATTGAAGGGAGACCATGTCGCTCGTAGCGTATGCCGTTCTTCCACCCTGTCCACAATCAAAAGATTGTGGCCCAATTGAAGGATCCACCGAGAGACAAAGGTCGTTGCCGACACGACTGCTGTCCACAATCAAAAGATTGTGGCCCAATTGAAGGAATGAGACCAAGGTGTGGATCCTCTTTCCCCTGGAGCTGTCCACAATCAAAAGATTGTGGCCCAATTGAAGGAGGGCATTTACGGAGTGGGCGAGAAGAGGATTTGCCCGCTGTCCACAATCAAAAGATTGTGGCCCAATTGAAGGATCAGCAGGCTTCACCCACCCTTCGAATGTGAGTGGTCCAGCTGTCCACAATCAAAAGATTGTGGCCCAATTGAAGGTACTGTGGGCGTCCGATATGTCTGCTGGCATGTCTATACGCTGTCCACAATCAAAAGATTGTGGCCCAATTGAAGGATTGCATCACTGAGGCCCCCCTTCACACTCTGGTTATACTGTCCACAATCAAAAGATTGTGGCCCAATTGAAGGGTGAAGCCGAAGGCGAGAAGGATCTCCTCAGCCCTGCTGTCCACAATCAAAAGATTGTGGCCCAATTGAAGGCTCAGTAAACTTTTCACCTTGGAGGTCGTAAGTGTCAACTGTCCACAATCAAAAGATTGTGGCCCAATTGAAGGATCAGGTGTCTTTCATATATTTCCCTCCCGCTCTTACTGTCCACAATCAAAAGATTGTGGCCCAATTGAAGGGATCAAGTCTTGGGCCAGTTCACGCACCCGCTCTGGGCTGTCCACAATCAAAAGATTGTGGCCCAATTGAAGGATAACCCCAGAAACAGAAATAGAGGCCCCGCATCCCCTGTCCACAATCAAAAGATTGTGGCCCAATTGAAGGTCTGTTCTCTTCTCTGATATGTTGAGGGATAGATAGCTGTCCACAATCAAAAGATTGTGGCCCAATTGAAGGTTCGAGCGTGAACGATTCCTGCCCCACACCGTCGACTGTCCACAATCAAAAGATTGTGGCCCAATTGAAGGTTGGTAGAGTGGATAGTAATGTATGCTTGGTCCTGGGCTGTCCACAATCAAAAGATTGTGGCCCAATTGAAGGTATATTGAGCGCATTATCCATTCCGATGTCTTCATCGGCTGTCCACAATCAAAAGATTGTGGCCCAATTGAAGGTTCCAATCACCTTTATTATGTCCTTCATAACGAATACTGTCCACAATCAAAAGATTGTGGCCCAATTGAAGGTCCTGGATCCAGTTCCAGACCTGCTGGAGGTATCCGTCTGTCCACAATCAAAAGATTGTGGCCCAATTGAAGGTTAGAAGGGAGGTGAATAGATGAAACTTATATTAGCTGTCCACAATCAAAAGATTGTGGCCCAATTGAAGGTCCGAGAGCGTGGTCTTGTCGCGCCACTTCCTTGCGCTGTCCACAATCAAAAGATTGTGGCCCAATTGAAGGATTATAGCCACCTCGCACCTATCTTCTTAAGATAACTGTCCACAATCAAAAGATTGTGGCCCAATTGAAGGGTTCAGGATAGTTCTGCCTTGCCGATTGTACTTCTTCTGTCCACAATCGAAAGATTGTGGCCCAATTGAAGGTCATACACCCCCACAACATCCCTCTCCCCGGATAGGCTGTCCACAATCAAAAGATTGTGGCCCAATTGAAGGATGTAGAGACGCCCATCCGTATCTCTGTACTCAGTCTGTCCACAATCAAAAGATTGTGGCCCAATTGAAGGGTTGAAAACCATGACGTATGGCTTCACCCCCAGCCTGCTGTCCACAATCAAAAGATTGTGGCCCAATTGAAGGACCCGTAAGTTTGTGCAGTCCAACGCAATGAGTAACCTGTCCACAATCAAAAGATTGTGGCCCAATTGAAGGTCTCCAACACCATCAAATCCCATCAGCACTGAATATACTGTCCACAATCAAAAGATTGTGGCCCAATTGAAGGGGTTTTCAACTCCTCAAAGTTTATCATACTGAGCTGCCTGTCCACAATCAAAAGATTGTGGCCCAATTGAAGGCTAACTTCCTCCTTACTTTCCGCATGGCTCTATACGTCTGTCCACAATCAAAAGATTGTGGCCCAATTGAAGGTTTCACTCCTCCGCCTCCCTACGTGATAGCCTCCCAGCTGTCCACAATCAAAAGATTGTGGCCCAATTGAAGGCGGTATCGTTTAAGAGCTCGGTTACCAGCTCTTCTACTGTCCACAATCAAAAGATTGTGGCCCAATTGAAGGAAGATACTCAAGCTTCTTTCTTCCCCTCTCTATCTCCTGTCCACAATCAAAAGATTGTGGCCCAATTGAAGCCTCCTTGTGAAGGTAGTAGTTGATGGCGTAGGGTCTGCTGTCCACAATCAAAAGATTGTGGCCCAATTGAAGCACCGCAAGAGCTTACCAGCGTAGTAAGAGAGAGCCGGCTGTCCACAATCAAAAGATTGTGGCCCAATTGAAGCCGTTAAGAGGTGTTGAGATAGGATGACATAAAAGGACTGTCCACAATCAAAAGATTGTGGCCCAATTGAAGCAGCACAGCATCGCTAAGTAGCCCCGCCACGAAATCGTGCTGTCCACAATCAAAAGATTGTGGCCCAATTGAAGGTGCAATTGCCTGAACCTCCTTTCACTATACGGCCTCGTCTGTCCACAATCAAAAGATTGTGGCCCAATTGAAGGTGAGAGGAAAAGCCCATTAAAAAGGGAGGGGGTTCATCTGTCCACAATCAAAAGATTGTGGCCCAATTGAAGCCGTAGATAGTCAAGGTATTAAACACAGCACGACGAGGCTGTCCACAACTGAAAGTCGTGGCCCATTACTTTTTATCTGCCACCCCCACTACTGATTAGCAACCTAAAAAATATTAAATCCTCTCAGTCAATCGGAATTCCATGCGCTACGCTTTGAAGTATGCCTACGACGGTTCTCTCTTTGAAGGCTCCCAGAGATTCAGAAGGGAGAGGGGAACGGTGGACGGGGAGATCCTTCACGTCCTCTACAGAATGGGTGCAGTCCCCGGGGATGATGCCCCCTCAAAATACTTTCAGACGGCCTCGCGAACGGACAAGGGCGTACACGCCCTCGGTGCGGTCTGCACTATAAAGACGGACTTCAGGGAGGAGGAGCTCCTGAGGGCTCTCAACGGGAACCTCAGAGGCATTGTCTTCTGGGGAAAGGCCCGCGTTAAGGAGTCCTTCCGACCCCGCCACGCCTCCTCAAGGACTTACGTCTACATTTTCCCCCCGGGGTACATGGGGGAGAACGTGAGGGAGACTGTAGAGGCCGCAGAGCTCTACCGGGGCGTTCACGACTTCTCCCTCCTCTGCCGCCCGGATGCGACGAAGAGAACCACCCCCGTCAGGGAGATTCTCTTCTCAGAGCTCAGAAGGGAGGGGGAGTGGTGGCTCTTCACCGTTGTGGGGCGCTCCTTCCTCTGGAACCAGGTGAGGAAGATGGCACAAGCCCTGCGCCTCATCTCCCTCGGTGAGCTCTCCGCCGGGGACCTGGAAGAGATGTTGAAGGGAAAGGAGAGCGGAGAGGCCGTCCTGAAGAAGAGGGGGGTGACGATTTCTCTTGCACCCCCGGGGGGTCTTATACTCTGGGATGTACACTACGACAACGTCCGTTTTGAGGTGGACAGGCAGGCCCTTGAGGTTGCAAGGCGCAGGATAATCTCAAACCTTCACTACAGCCACACCCTGAGCATTCTCTATGGAAAGCTCCTGAAGCTTTCGGTAGAGAACCATTTGGGCAGGGAGGTTCTGCAGATGTAGCAGTACTCATCCCTCTTCCTGTCGGTGTCCGCCAGGGTGTTGGAGAAGTGCATCACGCAGGAGGGGTTTTCGCAGTGGCCGAGGCCCATGTTGTGGCCGAGCTCGTGCAGAGCCTCTTTGAGGATTCTTGAGAGGTATTCCTTCTCCCCCGCCCCCTCCTTCAGGCGATACGTGGAGATGAGGGCCTCGGTGCCCCTGAGAGAGGCTATCCCGAAGATGAAGTTTAGGCCGGGTGCGTAAAGGTCGGAGGATGTGATCCCCAGCACCCAGAGCATACCCTTCTTCTCCTTCAGCCTTTTCAGGTGGTCAAGAAGGAGCTCGCCGTTCCACTGGCCCTTCAGCGAGCTGTAGGCTTCCCGGGGCATCTCAACGGGCATCTCTATAACGATGTCTCTGAACCGCAGGCTCAGCCTGCTAAGAAGGTAGTATATGGCCTTCGGGTCGGCGTCGCTATAAGGCACAAGGTGTAGGGTCGAAGGGTGCACGGAAGGAGTATCCAGAAATACAATGTTAAGCTTTTCCCTCCTCTATATCATGCCATGTAAGCAGAAGCCTCTTCGCTGCTAGAACCTCATCCACCCTCCCCGCCGCTGTCCTCTCCGGGGCCCTCCCCCTCTCAGCCGGGGCCATCTCCTTGACAATCCTCCTCAGCGCCTCCGCGAACCTCTCAATCTCCTCCTTGGGCTCCGTCTCGGTGGGCTCTATCATGAGGGCCTCATCAACGATGAGCGGGAAGTAGACCGTGGGGGGGTGTAGGCCGAAGTCAAGAAGTGCCTTAGCTATCTCCCTAGCCTCCCCCCGACTTCCATCACGGGAGGACGAGAGGACGAACTCGTGCTTCTTCAGGCCCGGGTATGGGTCGGGGAGGATTCCCTCAAGGAGGTGCCTCAAATAGTTGGAGTTCAGCGTAGCAAGGGCTGAGGCCGTCTTAAGACCCTCCCTCCCCATCACCCTGATGTACGCCCACGCCCTCAGGGCCACGGCAACGTTCCCAGTGTAGGCCCTCACCTTCCCTATTGTGTGCTTAAGGTTCCATTCAAGGCGGTATCTCTCTCCCTCCTTCACCACTATGGGGACCGGCAGGTACTCCTTAAGAAATCTCTTTACACCAACAGGTCCTGAGCCCGGACCTCCCCCCCCGTGGGGGGTGGCAAAGGTCTTATGCAGGTTGAAGTGCATAATGTCAAAACCCATGTCCCCGGGGCGTGCCCAGCCCATTATGGCGTTCAGGTTGGCACCATCGTAGTAGAGGATGGCACCGGCGTCGTGGACCATATCTGAGATCTCAAGGATGTCCTCCTCGAACTTCCCCAAGGTGTTGGGGTTTGTTATCATGAAGGCGGCGGTCCTCTCCGATAAGGCCGCCTCAAGGGCCTTCAAGTCCACCTCTCCCCTCCCGTTGGAGGGTATCTCAACAACCTTGAAGCCCGCCATGGCGGCTGAGGCGGGGTTGGTGCCGTGGGCGGAGTCGGGTATTATGACCTCATCCCTCCCCTCCCCCCTAACCTCGAAGTATTTTCTCACTATGAGCATCCCGGTGAACTCACCGTGGGCCCCGGCGGCCGGCTGGAGGGTGACCTCATCCATCCCACCTATCTCGGCAAGGTACCTCTGAAGCTCATAAAGTATGGAGAGGAGGCCCTGAACGGAGTCCTCGGGCTGTAGTGGGTGCATTCCCCTCAGGTGGGGGGTGGTGGTCAGCCTCTCCCCCAGCTTGGGGTTGTACTTCATAGTGCATGATCCCAAGGGGTAGAAGCCGGCCTCCACACAGTGGTTCATCTGAGAGAGCCTGAAGAAGTGTCTGGCAACCTCAGGCTCGCTCACGTTGGGAATCTGAAGGGGGCTCCTTCTGATGAGCCTCTCCGGAACCAGCTCCACTATCTCCCTCACCCCATCCCACCGGGGGAGCTCGTATCCCACACCCTTCTCCTTCAGCTCTATCAGGAGGGGTTCGGGATATGAGGCCTGCTGGTACCCCCTCATTCAACCACCTCCCTCTCAAGGGCCTTAAGGAGCCTGCGGTAGTCCTCCTCCGTGTGGACCTCCGTGGTGGAGATGAGGAAGGTGTCCTTCAGAGGAGGAAAGTGGTCGCCAAGTGGGAGGCCAGCCACCACTCCATCCCTCTCCCAGGCCCTCCTCAGGACTCCCCGGGCGTCTGCCGGAGCCCCCACGGTGAACTCTCCGAAGAAATACCTGCCCATCTTGGGCGCTGTGAACCCCGGGAGGGCATCTATCCTCTCCGCCAGCCATCTGGCCCTGGAGGCCACCTGAAGAGCCAGCTCCTTGAGCCCCCTGCTCCCCAGGGCCGCCATGTAGGCCGCAGCAGTTATGGCAGCCAGCGCCTCATTGGAGCATATGTTGGAGGTCGCTCTTGCCCTCCTTATGTGCTGCTCACGGGTCTGGAGGGTCATGGTGAAGGCCCTCTCCCCCCTCGAATCCACGGTCACGCCGATAAGCCTGCCGGGCATCTTCCTCACGTGCCTCTTGCGGGTGGCGAAGACACCCAGGAGGGGACCCCCGTAATTGGGCGGAAGGCCCAGCCGCTGGCCCTCCCCGATCACGATGTCAGCACCGAAGCTCCCCGGGGGCTCCTGTATCGCCAGGGAGAGGGGGTCGGCGCCTACAATGAGAACCCTCCTCTCCCCCAGAATCTCCTTAAGCTCCGGAAGGGACTCTTCAAAGACCCCGAAGAAGTTGGGGGACTCGACGTAGAGGCCTCCTACATCTTCTGTGAGCATCTCCTGCAGGGCGTCAAGGTCTAAAGTACCCTCCCCCTCAAGGTAGGGCACCCCCTTAAGCTCTATTCCCTGCCAGCGGGCGTAGTTCTCCGCAACGCTTCTCTTCTCCCAGAAGAGTGCCTCCGGAAGAAGAAAGAGTGCCCGTCCGGTGATTCTCTTGGCCATAAGGAGTGCCTCCCCCAGGGCCGTTGAGCCGTCGTACATGGAGGAGTTCACAACCTCCATTCCTGTGAGGGAGGCCATCATGCTCTGGTACTCGAACATGGCCTGAAGGGAGCCCTGACTGATCTCAGGCTGATAGGGGGTGTAGGAGGTGAGAAACTCCGCCCTTGAGGTGACGAAGTCCACCACCGGGGGAACGTAGTGGTGGTAGATGCCTGCGCCCAGGAAGATGGGGGTGGAGGGGCTGAAAGAGTCTCCGGAGAGCCTCCGGAGGGCTTCCCTCTCAACCTCGTATTCTGAGAGCCCCTCAGGAAGGTTGAGGGAATCTACGAGGACCTTTTCGGGAATGTCTGAAAAGAGCTCCTCAACCTCCTCGAAGCCCATACTCTCAAGCATCTCTCTGACCAGATTGGCGTTTGGAATGTAGTGCATGGGACCACCCGGAACAGGTGCCGGGGGCTGTAAGGTGTAACTTACAAAAAACCTTTCTCTCCCCCTCTTCACCCCTTAACAGGTAAATTATATATACCCCAAGAGGTACATTTTCATAACTTTAATGGGGGCTAAACGGAGGTTTTTTGATGTTATATGGAAAGAAAAGCGATAAGAGGAGTTACGGGAGGCTGGTGGCCCTCCTCCTTCTCATTCTGATGATTGCCTCCCTCCTACCTGCACCTGCAGATTCCGCTGGGAAGAGGACCATCACCATAAGGGATCCAAACGGCGGAGAGGTTCTGATCGCCGGAAGTACATACAGGATATCCTGGTTCATATCCGACAGCGGCGGCTACATCCATCTTTACTACACCACTGAGGGCGACGACGAATATGAATTTATAGATATCATGGCCAACAATCCCTACCACGGAATAGGGGGGTACGACTGGCAGGTACCTCCCAATGTAAACTCCACCCACTGCAAGGTCCACGTGGCGTGGGTTTCCTCCCTTCTCCCGCCCGTTACCATCTACGCCACCGACAGCTCCGACGAGAACTTCACGATCAAGCAGGATGTGGTCATAACGTTTAAGGAGACCCCCTCCGTGGTGAGCTACGGCAAGTACTACCTCACCACCTTTGACCTCTACGACCCCAGAGGAATGGTGGCGGGTCTGAGGTTCTCCTGGAAGGTGGATAACGGCTCTGGATGGACCTCATGGCAGGACCTTCCAGGGAACTTTGACTTCTACGACCCCCACAGGGGATGGATATGGTGGTCCCCCTCCTATTACGAATCCGCCGATGCCCAGATGAGGGTGCAGGCCCTTGCCTCTGACCGCACAACTGTCCTCTCGGAGGATTTTACCTCCACCTTCAAAGTGATCTCCCCCTCCATAACTCTGATCCAGCCGGATGGGGGAGTGACCCTTGTGGGGGGCAGCACGTATACCATAAAATGGAGGACATCGGAAGATCCGGAGGAGGTCATCTTGGGCGTGCATATTCAATACTCCCTGGATGGCGGTAGCAATTGGAACTCCCTGGGGTATTTTGCTAACTCCTTTGAGTACGACTGGACAGTACCCAATGTTGCCTCCAACAGGGTCAGGGTGAGGGTGGCATCCTACTACGGTGAATGGTATACTTACGATATTGACGAGAGCTCTGGTGACAACAGGATTATAACGGACCCCAACACGCCCACGGTGACATTGATAGACCCCAATCCCCCCGTTGACGGTGGGGTTGTGATGGGATCAGGGGAGAGGTTCCCGATAAGATACTCGGTGACGGGGGCCGGAAACATTGACAGCATAAGGATAGACTATTCCACTAACAATGGAAGCACCTACACCACCATAGACACCATCACCGGCACCTTCCCCGGGATCTACTACTGGACCGTTCCTGAGGTGGACACCTACCAGGGGAGGATCAGACTGGTTATGCACTCCTCCTCCTACCCCGATATGACGGTGGTCTCAAATCACGCCTTCTACATCTTCAACACGATAGAGTTCAACCGCCCGCCGGTGGCGATGGCCGGGGACGACCTGACAGCGCAGGAGGGGGAGACTGTACATCTCTCAGCCTACGGCTCCTATGACCCTGACGGCGATCCTCTCACCTACACCTGGACACAGATTGAGCCGGACTTCCTTGAAGCGGACCTCTCCGATCCCCACTCCCCAGCGCCCTACTTCACCCCGGAGGGACTCACCAGCTTCCCTGTGACGTTCCTCTTTGAGCTTGAGGTGTCCGACGGGTACGACCACGAAGGGGTGCTTCTATACAACGTTGACCGGGTGAGGGTCACGGTGACGCCCAGACCCCCCACGCTTCTGAGCTTCACCCCGGATACCGGGTGGGAGGGAACACCCTTAACCCTGAGCGGTTTGGAGATGAGAGGAGCTGAGGTTTACATAGGTGACACACGCATTCTGAGGATTCCCGATGACCCCTATCCCGCCAACCCGGACCCGGACCACACATTCAATCTCACGATTCCTTCCAGCGTGCCCCCCGGGAAATACCACATCTCTCTCAAAACCCCCACCAGCGAGTCCATCTCTTCCGGCGAGATAGAGATCTTCCCCCGTCCAACGTGGAACTTCAACTACGGCCTGGGCTTCCACAACCCGACAAGGCATCTCCTCAGCTACCCATGGAACCCGTGGGGTGAAGGGAGGTACAAGGATGCCTTCGGAAACCAGGTCTACCTGACAGCGTGGGTCTGCGTAGGTATACCTTACTGGACCCCGTGGGACGGCTGGGAGTGTCTCGGATATGAGGTGGAGGAGCCCTTCGCTCCGGATCCGATAGCAGCCATCTACTACGGGGCGGTCTTCTGCTGGATTGCGAGGTTTGGAGAGTGCTATGGGATGAGCTCAACAGCCCTCCTCTTCTACCACGGCGATATATCCGTTTCTGATTACGATCCCCCCGGCTCTACCAAGCCGTCGCAGCTTGAGAACGGGGGAGAGCTGAGAAGGCTTGTGGACTGGAGACAGGGTTCGGAGATGTCCGCAGAGGTTCTAAACGCCTACCTTGATACCCTCATCTCCGGACTTGTTCCATCCTCCGAGATTACAGGGCTCGGCCTTTGGGTGAATACGGTCAAGTCATACATAGACAGCGGGGAGCTTGGGATAGCCACGATGATATGCAGTGAGGGTGCCCATGCTGTGGTCCCCTACGCCTACCAGGAGGACGGGGACAAGATAAGGTTCTACGTATACGACTCCAACAGGGAGCAGTTCTCCGACGAGGCAACCGCTATAGAATATTGTATAAACGGCAACGACGCCAACGATAACCCGCCCTATATTGAGATTGACCGCAGCGGGATCTACTGGGAGTGGTCCTTCCGGAGCGTTGACGGAAGCCTTTGGAAAGATAAAGTGGGACTGGCCTTCGTTCCCTACCACGTTATAGCAGGGGACAGAACCCTTCCGCTATCCATAGAGGGCATAACACAGCTTCTTGCTGGAGATGCCACGGTCAGGGTGGAGAACGAGGAGGGGAACGTCTCCGGGGTGGGAGAGGACGGAGAAATCCTCTGGGGCATTGAGGGGGCAGCACCCCTTCCCATATTCTCAGGAAGAGGCTACCTCCCACAGTCCTATTACCTCCCGCCCGGCAACTACACCGTTCACGTTGACGGGAACGCCTCCGGCGTCTACAACCTCTCCCTCATCAACAACGGGAAGGATGCCATCTCCATAGAGAACGCAGAGGTGAGTGAGGACTCCCGGGACACTGTAAGGGTAACCTATCCGGACGGAAATCCCTACAGGGGATATATCTGGTACGGAACGGAGGACGAGGGGAAGGAGTACGACGCTAAAGTGGTGCACCGCTATGAACACGGCAGCAGGGTCTTCAGGATAATCGGTGCTGATCTGACAAACACGGGGGAGCACGGGATAGGGCTAAACGACAACTACACGGGACTCAAGTTCACAAACGGGGGGAGCGAGCCTGTCACCTTTGACGTGGAATTTCAGGGCAGTGTGATATGTCAGAAGGTCTGGAACGGCACAGATCCGCCTGAGCCACCCCACCTACCCACAGCGAGAAGGGAGAATATCACAGTGGGCCCGGGGGAGACCGTTGTGATTATGCCCTTAAACTGGCTGGACCTTGACCATACCATTGTGGTGGTGGAGGGTGAGGGGCCGCCGTCAAGCCCGCTTAACCTCTCAGCGCTCTTTTCAGAGGAGGGGGTTAGCCTGAGCTGGACACCTCCGGCAGAGAACGGCGGGTTCCCCGTCCTCGAATACAGGATATACAGGGGTGAGAGCCCCGACAACATGACACTTCTCGCCACAGCGGTGGAGAGCTCCTATAAAGACAAGGATATCGTGAGAGGTCGCACGTATTACTACGCGGTGAGCGCCGTCAACGTTCTGGGGGAGGGACCCCTCTCCGATGCAGCCGCGGTCACAATACCGGAGCTGACCCCCCCATCTGTGCCCCTTAACCTGAAGGTGGAGAGGGTCAAGGGGGGAGTGAAACTCACCTGGGATCCCCCCGGGGACGACGGCGGAAGCCCTGTGACGGGGTACATCATCTACAGAGGTGAGAAGCCCGATAGAATGGAGAAAATAGCGGAGGTGGAAGGGGCCACAGAGTATCTCGACAGGGACGTTGAGAGCGGGAAGACCTACTACTACAGCGTCTCCGCGGTGAACTCCGTAGGGGAGGGGGATGCCGCCCCGGCGGTCTCACTCAGCATTCCGGAGGAGGGAGGACTATCTCCACTTCTTCTGCTGCTCTTAGTTGCACTTCTTCTCGGAGCCGCAGGAGGGTATTTTATCCTGAGAAGGGGAAGGGGAGTGGGTCCACCGGAGGAGTGAGGTAAGCAAGCTCTCAAAATTTATATAAAAGGTTCGGTTTATGAGCCCTCTGCCCTAGCTGCCACTGTGGCTCAGCAGGCAGAGCGACGCCTTGGTAAGGCGTAGGTCGGGGGTTCAAATCCCCCCAGTGGCTCTTATTTTTATGAGAAGTTTTAATACCAAATGCATCTCTACACCCGAGTGTGAACGCCGAAAAACTGCTCCGTGCCACCCTGATGATAGCGGCCATCCTGGCCATCATCCTCCTCCCCGGGACCCCGCCCCGGGCAGCCGCCCAGAGGGAGGAGGTCTTCTTCAGGGATTTCGAGCAGTCCGACGGAGGTTTCACCCACACCGGGGCGGGGTCCCGGGG
>Ga0180301_10003283_pt1 | contig 12664 bp, 8 predicted proteins | sample GuaBasSediGuay16_FD_121797 | JGI IMG/M metagenome (GOLD analysis project Ga0180301, IMG submission 121797) | Subseafloor sediment microbial communities from Guaymas Basin, Gulf of California, Mexico - Guay16, Core 4569-2, 12-15 cm | ecosystem: Environmental > Aquatic > Marine > Hydrothermal...
CCTATATATTGAGCTTTGTGGAGATTCAAAGGCGGGGTTTTGCCCGTAAGGGCTGATCCCGCCCGTAGATGGCTGCTCCCCCGGCCGTAAGGGGCTGCCCGTAAGGGTTGACCCTGCCCTTGACTCTAAAGCGGTGCTGAGACCGCAAGGGGTTAACCCTTGCGGTCTCAGCACCGCTTTAGAGGCAAGGGCAGGGTCAACCCTTACGGGCAGCCCCTTACGGCCGGGGGATCAGCCACCTACGGGCGGCGTTAACCCTTACGTTTAGCCCCGCCTATAAGCCCGGAAGCGACCAATAAGAGCTACACTGCTCGGTATGGCGGGATCGGCCACCTACGGGCGGGATCAGCCCTTACGGGCGGGATCAGCCCTTACGGGCAAAACCCCGCCTTTGAATCTCCACAAAGCTCAATATATAGGTTCCAGCTTCTCCAGTTTTGACATATCGAGGGATACAAGACCCCCCTCTCCGATGGGACTTGCCCCGGTTGTTTCTGCAAATGGAACAAGGGGTCTGTCTCCTGCACCCGATAGAACCAGGGTCTCCCCGTCGTTTATCCAGTCCATGCCTGTAATGCTTCCAGGGAAACCTGAGTTAAACCTGAGCTTGTAAAGTTTAGCCGGGGTTGTGCTCTTATCCAGGATGAATAAATCGTATACTGTTAAAAAAGCAGCATAATTTTTACTTACAGAAACCCTGAAAAATGGGTAGCCTTCGGTATTTCCTATTCGGGTTATGTTTGCAAGTACTTCTGTATCATGGGGAGTTGCACTGTAAACACCCTTCTCCGTACCTATGTAAAGTCTTCCTGCTTCCTCATCAAAGTCGAGAGAAAATACAACAACCTCCTCTCCCCCCTCTTTTATAGAGAAGAACTCCGCCTGTGCAACAATATCGGAATCCCCCTCTCTCATTACAGCTTCGGAGAGCCTGAAGGCTCCTATGGAAGAGGCGAAATAGCCGTAATCCTTGCGTATTGTAAAATCGTAGATAAGCTCTCCAGCAAGGCTTTCGGAAAGGTCTACGTTTGTCCATTCCCAATTAGCAGGATCGAGGTTCTCGGTATCTATATAGATTCCGCCAAACCCCTTGGGCCTTCGGTAGTAGATAAGGATTGCAGGAAGCTCCCTGTCTTCATCTACCGGGAAATACATGGCTCCGGACTTTAGCACCGATACAGGATTTTCCTGCGGAAAATCGGTCTTGTAAACTCCGCCCCTGTACGGGACAATACCCTTTGTCGTGTTTATCCACAGCTCGGAAGCGGATGAGCCATTATCAAACCACATACCCCTTGAAAGGGAATTGATGCTGTAGCCTTCGGGAAGTGCAGGTATTTCTGACATGGGATAAACAGAAGAGGCACCTTCATACAGAATATTGCCTGAGGTTGCATAGACCTTTGTGCCGACCCCAACCACGCCCCGTACATTCTTTCCCGAAAGTGTAGCAGAGACCGTAAAGGGTGATTCTTTAAGCGCTATGTTTACCTCGTTTTTTACCCCCGGAGAGAGGAAAATCTCACCGGATTCTCCGTACTTTATCTCCTCAAAAACCCCTTCGGAGAGCTTACCCAGTGAGAGAAGCACATTCCAGTTACCGGAAGGTACTCCTGTTATTACGATCTCTCCGGAAGAGTTTTCAGCCTCGAAATGGTAGTTTCCATCCTGAAATTTAAGCAGAGAGTACCCATCGGAGAGAAGAAAAACCCTCGCATGGGTTATCTCACCGTTAAGTGCGCGTGATGAAGCACCCGGGTTAAGCTTTAAACTGATAGAGGCGGTATCTTCCACAGCGGGGTTGAAAAAGCAGGATGTAAGGAGCGCCGCCGTCAGAACCAGAAATAATAAGTATTTTATGTTTTTCATTGTTCTCCTCCCATCAATAATAGATAACAAGATCGCCTTTAACCCCAGCCTCTTCGGTAGCTCCAGCTTTTTCGCCGCTCAGAGCTCCCTCTTCTGTGGTGTATGAATTAACGGTAAAGACGGCACTCTTTGCCTCCTCACCTCCGCTGAGTTCTCCTCTGAGCACGAGCTCCCTGACTCCCGAAACATCATACAGGGTTACTACACCATCCACTACCTTAACAACAAACCCGTCGTACTCAAACTCCGTACCCCTCACAGATGCTGTAGAGGTTGAGCTTTTAAGGGTAAAATCGTGTGTAAGCCCTTCCACCGATTTTACATTTGCCTTAACCTCACCTACCCGAAGAAACAGGCTTGTATTAATTGTACCCTCTTTCTGGATAAGCTCCTCCAGGGTCATTCTGGTGAGTTGTTTTACATTTATAACCGAAGAGCCCAGATCCAGGACTGCAGAAGAGTTAAAACCCGTGGATACGATGGTGCCTACGGAGACCTCCATCCCCACCCTTGCAGGCAACCAGTCAGCTCCTGCCGACTTTAGCTCCACCTTTCCCGTTATATCGGTTATTTTCGCGCTCTGCTGGGTGAAACCTGGTAGAACAACCAGGAAAAATAAAATCGAAAAAAGAATAGCCTTTCTCATTTAAATCCTCCCGTCTATCGTTATATCTATCGTTACGGCGGCAATTTTGTCACCTTTATAACAAGACAGATATATCTTAAATATATCCCAAAAAAATAATTTTTCAAAACAAAAGAGAAAAATCCAGCCTTAAAAGAAACCGTAGCCCGCTCATCTCTTCTATAAAGACTTTCTCGTTCGGCATAAAAAGCCCTACCGATAGGCCTGCTCCCAGGTCGGAGAAAGGCCTGAAACTTACAGAACCGTCTATCTCTGTACCCAGGTATTTATCTGTGGATGTTTTATCTATCCCCGCCTCCGATATGCTTCCTGTGGTTGTGCGGAAAAAGGGAATGCCCTTAACAGATACCTGTAATTCCTTAAAGAGGTCATTTTTAAGAATCGAAAGCGGTTTTAAGCCGTAACTTGCCTGGAGGTAGAAGATGTTTCCCAGTCTGGGTGAGAAAATAAGGCCGAGAGTACTTTTTGAAACGGGTGTAAAGGTGGTAGCTTTCCCCTGAGTGTTTCCCTCGAAAAAAGTCATCTGGTCGGAATCACCGCTGGCAAAGGCTCCACTTAAGGCTATAGTGGAGAAGAGAAGCGCCTCGTTGTAGTATCTGACCCCGCCTCCCGTAAGATATGAGAAGATCGACGTATATGTGTACATATTTTCGATATAAGTTAGAGTTCTGCCCGTACCGAGATAGAAGAAGGCATCGTAGTAGATAGATGTACCCCCGATGGGGCCCCCTATTCCCAGACCAAAATACTGGCTATCCACACTACCTCCCTTTTCCGGATAGTAGCTCTTCTCTCCCTCCTCGAGTAATTTTACCTCCGGGGGAGTGTTCACGTTCTGGAATGTACTGCGAAGGTCTTCCTGGAAAAGCGCCGATAGTGTTATATTCTGTCTTAAAAAGAGACCCGGAAACTGTACAGCAAGCTCTCCTATCAACCTTGGAGAACCGAGTTTTATTTTATCTATACCCGTAGATAGGGCATCCACCCTGGAAAGAATCACCGTGGAGTTTGGTTTAAGGAGAAGGCCTGTGAACCCGAAGGATGCCTCTACGTAGGCAAAGGGATAGCGAAAACCGAACCTGAACCCGTCGGCTTTATGGGATACCACAAGGCCTGTAAAATCGGATAACTGATACCTTCCTATATCGAACTCGAAGCTTGCAGGCCCCTTTAAACCCGATAAAAACTTACCCTTGAGGCGTAGATCGTCCACATCGAAGAGATAGGGACGCTCAAGAGAAAAGGTGTAGCTGCCTGTAAAAGAGAAGGAGAGAGGCTTCTCCCGGTTTGTCCTCAGCCACAGTGCCAATTTATCCCAGTGCCCGAAAAATCTCTCTCCGTAGGTATTGATCGATGTAGAGTTATCAGCACTCAATCCGAGATCAAATCCGAATGAAAGAGAGATACCGAGTACAAATAAAATTATTATTAATGAAAACTTTTTCTTCATCTGCTTGCCCCCTTCCATTCGAGCACACGCCCAAGAATCCTCACCGCTTCCTCCCCGGTGAGAGTCCTGTAAGCACCAGAATCTCCCCTGATAAATCCCTTAAAGCCGAGTTCTCTGGAAGCGTAGCGCGGAGAACGGAAAATGGTGTACATTATACCTCCTTTTAAGTCAAAAGCCTGCATAATAAGAAAAGAATACCTCCCCAATTTAATAGGCTCATCTGTCGCCTTCTCCCTTCTCTGCCATCCCCTTTCCATGATCGTGCGCATGGCATCCTCTTCAGAAGCATCTTCCGGTATTATACCGGCAGCAGATAAGACCAGATAGGAACATTTACCCCATGTGGCCTTCTCTTCCTCCAGCAGGGAATCCAGCACGGCATTGGATTGGGCCGGCATGGAAAATACAAGGTAAAAATACAGGGTAAATACCAGTAAAAATCTTTTTTTCATAATTTTTTCCTGCCCCTTTTCTGTTTTTTATGCTATCATTATAGTATAGGAATTAAAATAAGTAAAGTAAACTTATTTGATAAGGAATCATGCCGTGATCAAGAAAAGTATCAATTTATATCTTCTTATTCCCATTATTGCTGCAGCCCTTTTTACATCTTTCAATTTTCTGGGTTTCTATCGTGCGGGAGAATACAGGATTTACGACCAGTTTCTCCACATAAAACCTCCTATCAGGGAAAACGATTCCCTGCTTCTTCTCAACGTGGACGATCTTGCCATAGCCAAGGTGGGGATGTGGCCGTGGAGCAGATCGATTATGGCCGACGGGTTAATTCTTATGAAAGAGTTTGGAGCAGGCTATGCGGTATTCGATATCGAATACACGGAAGAGAGCCCTATGGGGGTAAACAGCAGATTTCTTGAAAAGGAGTTACCCGAGATTTTCACCAGGGAGTTCTCCTCAATACAGGAGAATATCTCCGCCCTTTTCGAAGCACTGGCCCAGGGCGCCATACCCCTTTCCGAAGCTCAGGATTTTGTAGAGCAGTTGAAAGGCCTTACAGATGAATCAAGAAGACGCCTCATGGAGACGGTAAACGGAATCGCCCGTGATAACGATGTTTATCTGGGACAGGCTGCGAGATTTTTCGAAAACGCCTTCTTTACCGTTAACATGCTTCCGGATAAGGACGAGGATATCCCTCAGGAGCTTAAAGATTGGACCATCAATAATATTCCTCTAACAAACGTGGAGGTAAAGGGGGAAGTGGCCGAAAGTGCTGTTGATATTAGACCGGCTATTTTACCGGTAATAAGTAACGGCAGGGGGGCAGGATTCCCCAACATAGTAATAGATCCTGACGGAGTGAGGCGCCGGGTGGATTTACTTATAGAACACCAGGGGCGGTACTTCCCTCAGCTTGCCTTCTCCCCCCTTCTTCACTGGCTTAACTCTCCGGAAGTTACGGTGATGGAGGATAAAATCGTGCTTAACGGAGCCAGACTACCGGACGGCAGTGTAAAAGATATTGCCATTCCGCTGGATGAAGGGAAAAGGATGATAATAAACTGGCCTAAAAAGGAGTTTGACGACAGTTTCCGCCAGCTTTCCTACTATTACCTGGTCCTTCACGATCAACAGGAGAAGGCACTGCTACACAATCTAAGGCTAATGAACGAAGCCGGTTACTTAAGATACTATCAGGGTCAATCCGGTCTTCTCGATCCCTACGAATATGCAGAGAGTCTTAAAAATGAGATACTGGAAGGAGGGGATACAAAAGGGGTAGAGGAATACAGGGAAGTGAGGGCTTACTTCTTCGAGGAAACTGGTAATTTTCTTAAAGGTGATGCTGAAAACAGAATCCTAAGCGATCTGGACAGACTCATACTTTCCGATCAGGTACCGGAAGAGTACAAGGAAAATTACAGGCGCATAAAGACCGATGTGAAGGAGATTTTCTCGGTGAGCAGGGAGCTGTTCGATAATTTAACACAAACCAGGGATATCCTTGAAAAGGAGCTTAAAGGCTCTTTCTGTATTATCGGGTGGACAGGCACAGCCACAACCGATAGAGGGGTAAATCCCTTTGATGAAACCTACGATAATGTAGGCACACATGCATCGGTGGCCAATACAATACTCAATCAGAGGTTTCTCGATGTTCTCCCCTGGTGGTACTCGGCGATCTTCGCTCTGTTCTTCACCCTCCTGACATTCCTTATCATCCGTAATCTCAATCCCCTTCCCTCGATCCTAATCGGACTCGGCTTTATAGCAGCCCTGTTTGGAGGTAGTATTGCTTTCTTCCTTGCAACGGGAATCTACTTCCCCATCCTTACCCCTCTTCTCTCCGTGGTGGTTACCTTCCTTGCCATGACTATTATCAAGTTCCTGTCTACTGCCAAGGAGAAGACCTATATACGCAACGCCTTCAGCCATTACCTTTCAGCCGATGTTATAAGCGAACTACTTGAAAATCCAGATAAGCTGACCCTGGGAGGAGAGAAAAAGCACATTACAGCTGTATTTACAGATGTTAAGGGCTTCTCAACAATCTCCGAAGCACTTGACCCCACAGATCTGGTAAAACTTCTGAACATCTATCTTACAGAAATGAGCGATACCATCCTTGACATTCAGGGCACAATAGATAAATACGAAGGTGATGCCATCATAGCATTCTTCGGAGCACCCATAGATTTCGAGGATCATGCCAGGAGGGCCTGCCTTGCTGCAATAAGGATGAAAAAGAAAGAGGCGCTTCTAAACCAGCGCATAATAGAAGAGAAGCTCAGCCCCTCTACCCTGAATACCAGGATAGGGATAAATACCGGAGAGATGGTGGTGGGAAATATGGGAACCGCCAGAAAGATGGATTACACCATCATGGGAAACGCCGTGAATCTTGCTGCAAGGCTGGAGGGTGTAAACAAACAGTACGGCACCTGGATTCTTTTAAGTGAATCGACCCGTAATGCGGCGGGAGATGGTCTGATAACCAGGAGACTGGATAGAGTACGGGTTGTGGGTATACACGAACCCGTGCGGCTCTTCGAGCTGGTGGATGAAGAGGGCAGTTTGCAGGATTCGATGAAAGAGGTTATCGATATCTTTCACCTGGGTCTTACTCTCTTCGAAGAGAAAAAATGGGATGAAGCAGGAGGGGTGTTCAGAAAAGTACTGGAGATAAAACCGGACGACGGACCTACTAATACTTTTCTGAAGAGATGTAACGATTATCAGAAGAATCCGCCTCCGCAAAACTGGGACGGAGTTTTCAATCTTGCGGTTAAGTAACGGGACAGAAAACCACAGGGTAAGCTCTGTGGAATAATTACAGGCGCCTTTTTTTCTTTTGTTAAAAACCACCGGCAAAGCCGAGGGTTCCTGCCGCTCGAGGTGAGAAGGATATGGGTAAAGCCTGTATCCACCACCCGCAAGGCCGGTAAGAGGGGGGGAAGTCGCCTAAGTTTTTATACAGTCTGATAGGTGGTGGCTTTCTTTCGTAGTAAAAAACTATTTAAAAAGGGAGATAAAATGACGGATTTACTTTTTCAAAGGGACAGTTACATAAAGGTGTTTGATGCGGAAATAGGCTCGGTAGACGAGCAAGGGGCTTCCGTTGTTCTTGATCGAACAGCCTTTTATCCTGGAGGAGGAGGACAGCCCTGCGATACAGGACTTATCCTGATGGGAGATAGAGAGTTTCCGGTAGTGGGATTAAAAAAGAATAAAAAGGGGGAGCTCCATCACTATATAGAAGAAGAAGCTTTTGATCCGGAGGCTCTTAAAACCGGTGTAAAGGTTAAAGGAATGCTTGACTGGGATAAAAGATACAAGTTGATGCGAACCCATACGGCTATGCATATTCTCTGCGGTGTAATCTGGAGGGATTACAATGCAAAGGTTACCGGTGGGAAGATGAGTCCCCTCAAGGGTAGAATGGATTTCGAGTTTGAAACACTAAAGCAAGAAATGATCCGGGAAATCGAAGATAAAATCAATACAGAAGTTGAGAGAAAACGGGAAGTACGTATTAAGACATTGAGCATAGAAGAGGCCTTTAAAATACCCGATATTATTCGTACCAGAATCAACCTGCTTCCCAGTGATATCAAAGAGATAAGGACAATTGAAATTACAGGCCTGGATCTTCAGGCAGATGGTGGGACTCACGTCTCAAACACCGGAGAAGTGGGGCATGTTAAAATCGTTAACTACAAAAGTAAGGGTAAGATAAACAAGAGAATAGAAATAGCACTTAAATAGATCCCTGCATCGTGTAAGTCTCCGGACCCTAAAGCTCTGGATGCAGGAGGGTTTTCTTGCAAGCCATTGCCTTAATCAGAAGCACGATTTTCGTGTCACTCATAAATAGATCGAATATTTTGCCAAAATTCTAGAATTAACCCCATTTTAACTTGCCCTTTTGCCTCTTAATTTTTAAATTAATGGTAATCAAAATCGTTTTTCCGATAAGCCCTCTCTCTTTTTAGTTATTTAAAAAGACAGTACAAAGCAAACCGTATCACTGGAGGATTTATCCCCCTTTTTTTCTAACAGGGGGTTTTTAAAACGGAGGGGAAAACAGGGTGAAGAGAAGAGATATAACAAAAAAGCTGCTATTTGTACTACTCATACCGTTTCTACTCACCTGTGCGGAGTTTAATTTGCCCGAAAAAGAAGAGACCTCTAAAAATCCCGATACAAGCAAACTTAAAAACAATCTCTTCCAGATCGTTGTTCCTGGTGATGTTGACCCGGGTCTTTTTCTATACCGCAACTCCTTTACCAGAAACCAGGTTATAAGTTTTTACACCGAGCTTACAGGTTCTGAGCTGGTAACCCTCTCTATTATTAAGAGTGCAGATGAAAACAACATCCCTCTCTCCCTCGCTTTTGCTCTCTCCTGGGTTGAAAGCAGGTTTTCACCCTATGCCGTAAACAAAAACCACTACTCCATAGATCGGGGCCTGTTTCAATTAAACTCAACCTCCTTTCCTCACCTTACAGAAAAAGATTTTTTCGATCCCGAAATCAACTCACGATACGGTCTGGAATATCTAAAAAAATGTATCGAAGAAGGAGGGAACGAAATAGTAGGGCTTGCCATGTACAATGCAGGTAAAACGAGGGTTAAAAAAGGGATGACCCCGTATAAGACACTACACTATATATCTCAGATACAGGAGTACAGAAAGAAAATCGAAGAAGATTTTGCCGATACCATGAAATACGCCACAGTTTTAGCCAGAAAGTAGAGTACCGCACTATCTTTATTTTAAAAGCATATCTATTCCCTAAAGAAAATAACAAGGGGCGATGCCTGGCGTACTCTCCGGCTGTTATATTGCCGATCGCCGAATGCCTATCCCCTTAAAAAACAACATGGGTTACGCCCGCAGTTTCACTCTCTACTTGACATATGTTTGTAACTAAAATAGCTTAATCCTTATGATAATCGTACTCAAGCACGGTATAAAAGAATCGGAAAAAAGGGAGGTTTATAATTTTCTCGCCTCCAAAGGTTATCGAATTCGCGAAATAGCAGGAGAAGAAGAGACGGTGCTCGGAGCCGTTGGTATTGTACAGATCGATATGCGGGAGGTAGAGCTTCTTCCCGGAGTGGAGAGGGTTATACCCATAACAAAACCGTACAAACTTGCCTCCAGGGAGTTTAAAAAGGAAGATACGGTTATCTCAGTTGGCAATGTAAAAATAGGGGGGCTAAGGATATCTGTAATTGCCGGCCCCTGTGCAGTGGAATCCCGAGAACAAATACTCGAAACCGCACACATTGTAAGAGAATCGGGAGCTGTCATGCTGAGGGGTGGGGCCTACAAACCACGAACATCACCTTACTCCTTCCAGGGGCTCGGCGAGAGGGGGCTGCAGTACATGAAAGAGGCAGGTGAGAGCGAGGGAATGCCCACAGTCTCAGAGATAGTCTCGCCGGAACATGCAGAGATGATGCAGCAATACATAGACGTCTTTCAAATCGGGGCAAGAAATATGCAGAACTACGAACTTCTTAAAAAAGTAGGTTCTCTCTGTAAACCGGTTATTCTTAAGCGAGGCCTTGCCGCCACCATAGAAGACTGGTTGATGGCCGCCGAGTATCTCCTTGCCCATGGAGCCGATAATGTTATTCTCTGCGAAAGGGGAATAAGAACTTTCGAAACATATACCCGCAATACACTGGATATTTCCGCCATTCCGGTGGTTAAAAAGTTAAGCCACCTTCCTATAATCGTGGACCCGAGTCATGGCACCGGTATACGGGAGAAGGTTCCGCCAATGTCTCTGGCAGCAATATCTGCCGGAGCGGACGGGCTTCTTTTGGAGGTACATCCAGATCCTGAAGGGGCACTTTCAGACGGCCCGCAGTCTCTTTACCCCGACCAGTTTGAAAAGCTTATGCGGGATATAGAGGCTCTCTCCCCGGTATTGGGGAAGGAGATTGCCAGATTACCGGAGAAAGAGAGCACTCCTGCCGATTATCCCTACTCCTTAAGGGATGTAGAGAAAACAAGGAGCATAGAGGTTGCCTTTCAGGGCGAAAGCGGAGCGTACAGTGAAATGGCCCTTCACCGGCATTTTCAGAACGGAGACGCCCGGGGGTTACCTTGTTCAAGATTCGAGGATGTATTTCTGGAAGTACTTAAAGGTACGGTTGACTATGGTATTATCCCCATCGAAAACTCCCTGGCCGGATCAATCCACGAGAATTACGATTTACTCCTGCAGTATCCCGATATAAAGATCGTAGGAGAACATCAGATACGTATCGTACACAACCTGATTGCAAAACCCGATGCAGAAATGAAGGACATACGGAAGGTCTACTCCCATCCTCAGGGGTTAGCTCAATGTGCCAAATTCCTGGACAGCCATCCCGAGTGGAAACGGATACCCTTTTACGATACCGCAGGTTCTGTTGCATTTATAGCCAAAGAGGGAGATAAGCACTGTGCTGCCATAGCCAGTATAGAAGCTGCAAGAGTCTATAAGATGAAAGTACTGAAAGAGGGTATAGAGACCAATCCGAGAAACTATACAAGGTTCTTCATCCTTGCCAGAGAAGAACATCCGGCGGTAAAAAACCCCAACAAGGCCTCTCTCGTGTTTTCGGTAGCCGATAAGCCTGGGTCTCTTTTCCTCTTCTTAAAACTACTTGCAGAGAAAAACCTCAATATGAAAAAACTCGAATCGAGACCTATTCCCGGTACCCCATGGCAGTATATGTTTTATGTGGATGTTGAGATACCTGAAAATAGAGATCTGTTTTTCCAGGCAGTGGAGAATATGAAAAAAGAGGCTGGTACTTTTAGAATTCTTGGGATGTACCGAGTCTAGAGCCGCGGGGGGCAGGTCTTGAATTTTGACAATATATTTTGGCCGGCCTGGCCGTTCAGGGCTCCCCAACGAGCATTTATCCTGATCAGAAGCACAATCTTCCTGCCCTTTCCGTACTATATTAACGGTACTGTCAAAATTCAAGACCTGACCCATTCCCTTCATCTATGCCCAGCTTTTTAAGTTGCTCTATCTCTTCTTTCCTGGCAACATACTCATGTTTTTTCTGGTTTGCCTTTATATAGGCATTCTTTATAGCGTTAACCTCAAGCTTTATTCCCCTGGCCCTGCTTCTCTGCTCTTTTGGGATCTCGCTCCTGAAAAATGTATCCAGCGCGGGTAATTGTCTTAGAAAAATCTTTATATCCTCAAGATTTGTATCGAGAAACCGATATATCTGGTCTTCCTGGGATGCTTCCAATCTGCTGTAGGCGGTGGTCATCTTGCTCGAGAGATTTGCCAGTATCTTCGCTCTTCGTAAAACCTCTCCTGTGAACAGGTCGTAATCAATCTTTTCCGTTCTGGTTACACCAGTGTTATCATCAAAGTATTCCACCTCAAAGATCTGTTTCTCCTCTTCTCCGAGCACCAAACGCCTGATCCATCGTCTTAACCGCTCTCCCAGGGATATTTTCCGCATTGAAAGGATCTGGTTATTCTCGTTAAGCTTTCTCACTGCTTCTTCGAGGTGCAAACTCGCCGTAGAAAGAATTCTCAGCCCGTCGAGCAGAATGGATTTAAAGCTTCTCTCCTCTTTCTTCGTTTTTGCTTTTTCCTCTCTAACGGCAAGTTTCTTAAAGAGATCCTCCCTCAAACTTCCCGAAAGCGAACTGTAGTCCTCATTGAGAATCTCTTTAATCAGCTCAGGATAAAAAGGCTCTCCCGACATCTTCTCCGCAAACTTTCTCTTTATATATTTAAGGGCGGCATCGGGGCCGTCCTGCATCGTCGACTTGTCTAAATTGATATAGGAGAGAAGATTTTTTCGTATATATAGTTTATAGACCTCCCTCTGAAAAGAGGTAAGTTCTTTTAAAATAGCCAGGATTTGCTTTGAAGCCTTCTCAAGCTGTTTCTGCGAATCAGTAATCAAACTGATAGAGAGGCTGTCTGTTCCCTTTTTTATCTTTCCCAGATATTCGGCAAGTGTGCGAGTGTTGAGGTTGGCTGAGGATTCGCTGAGCTGATCCCAATGAAAATATTTAACCAGTGATATTAGCAGTTTTATCCGGTTCATGTTCAGAAAATCCACATCGAACTGGTAATAGCTCAGAACAAAATCAATCTGAGACTCAAACTGGGAGAGACGTATACCCATCTGGGTTGCTTTTTCCGATTCCATGAAGGAGCCCTGGGGAGGGATGGTTACTTCGGAGATTTTTTGA
>Ga0180301_10003285_pt1 | contig 12662 bp, 3 predicted proteins | sample GuaBasSediGuay16_FD_121797 | JGI IMG/M metagenome (GOLD analysis project Ga0180301, IMG submission 121797) | Subseafloor sediment microbial communities from Guaymas Basin, Gulf of California, Mexico - Guay16, Core 4569-2, 12-15 cm | ecosystem: Environmental > Aquatic > Marine > Hydrothermal...
GACCGTATCCAGTTATCTCCCCCCGGGAGATGATATGGAGCATCACTATTTTGAGGAAGCCTTTTTTCATGCGTATCGAGGGGGTAATGGGGAATATCTATATAGATATATCGGTGTAGAGTGTCCGTTCAAATAATTTTTCCTCTTAAATTGACGGGTAAATAGGTATAAAAAATGCTCAAAGCCGCTTGAGATTTGTTCCTTAAAACGATTCTTGCCTGTCTCTATCCAATTCCCCCCAGATTAGGAGCGTGCGTATTTAGAAGGTTTTGAGGTTAGACGTCTGGGCGTCTTTGGAGAACTCATCGGACAAGAGGAAAAAATGAGGAATATGACATCCAAAGTCTATAAAATGGACAATGTTTTCTCTCCTTTTCCTAACTGTTTAAAAATGGGTGGAAGTTATAGATAGTTTGGCCGGAAAATAAAATATAAATACCCCTAATCATATCTATCCTCGGTGGTCGAATGGTTGCCTGCGGTAAGCGTATACTGATACTTTTTTTAGCCGCATTGGTCATTACAGAAAGCATGATTATCGCGATAGATTCGAAGAGCTACAAACAACTAGGACGTCTCTTTTCCAAAATTACTCCCTCAGCTACAGAATATTTAATAAACACCGAATCGCAAAACTTCTCAAGGACCCCAGTCTTATTGGAGATTAACAATACGCATTATAGTTTTATAGACGGTGGGGCAATATATACTAACTTTGCTGCCGAGGGAAAGTATCTATTTGTTGGATATGTCTGGAAAAACGGAAGCAGTCTTCAAGTTAATCTTCTAGCCTCAGAAGATTTTGGCAGAACCTGGCATAAATCCATTGATGTGTGGAAAAGCCCTTATTCATTAGTTAATGCGAATGTATATCTTTATATCTGGAATAATAATTTATTTGTCTTTATCCGCACCACAGGAAACTCCTTTAGCTTGTATCGTGTATTAGAAAAGCACACACAGATATCACAATGGAAAAATCTTTCTACAATATCACCTACTACCATAGTCTACTCTTATGCAGCAGGTTTCGATATAGCCCATGATGACAACTACCTATACTTGGGTGTGGTATTATCTAGTTATATAGAGGGAAGGCTATATCGCTATGATGGAACTACCTGGAGGTCGATGGGCATTGTGGTATCTTCAGGTTATTGTTCTACCATGGCTATCACCGTGGCAGGAACTGCTACAAATCCCCGACTTCTTTATTTTTATGCAAGGCATTATGTTTCTGGTAGCCCCTCTGATGGGTATGTTAGAGTGAAAGTTTCGACAAATGGTGGTGCTAGTTGGGGTAGTCCTAGAGTGATAATGAACACATACAGAGATTACACATTTATGCGTGCTTTAAATGTAAATGGAACCGTTCTGCTATTTGCGAACAGATGGAGTAATGATGATATTTCCATGGTGAGATCCACAAACAATGGCCAGTCATGGTCTCAGGAGTTTTTTCTTGTGAGAAATAGAGGTTCCAATTCTCTAGGAACGGGTTCATACACATTTGCTGCAGGCTATATACATAACACGAGCACTGTTCTCCTGGCTTATGAAGGATCTGATAATAAAATAAAATATATTTATAGTACCGATTTGGGAGCCCATTGGACATCTGAAAACAACCCAGTAATCGCAGAAAACGGGTCCTCATATGACCCTGCCCTTTCTACAGATCTCGGACTGTTAGCCTATATGTGCCCAACATCAAATACCGCTAGCAGTATTATGAAGGTTAGGTTAATAGGGCCTGTGGAGATTAAGAATATAAACATTTCTCCTGATTATCGGGCACTGAACATATCTTGGAATTCGACATTACATAGAGAGAACGGTGAGTATGCAGTATTCAGAGGAAATAATTCTACAACATTTCTCTATTTGAGTACAGTGAAAAATAGAACGTGGTATGAAGATGCAGGGATCTTAGGAAGAAAGTATTATTTTATTGTGGGGTTAAACCCTGAAAAAAGAAGACTAGTATTTTCTGAAGTTTCTTCAGGCACACCATCCCTCCTGCCCATGGTCAAAAACATTTCTCTTGATATTGGTTATTTCTACATCAACATTTCTTGGTCCCCCGTCACATTAGAAAATTATACTCTTCTAAATTATGTAGTTTATAGAGGTCTGGCCAAAGATGTACTAAAAGTATATGCCAAGACGGGAAATAATACGTGGTTTAATGACACATTTACAAGATTTGATGACAACACTTATTATTACGCAGTCACATATGAAATAAATGCATCACTGAAACCCCTCTTTTCCGAAATAGTGAGCGGGTCTCCAAAGATGCCCCCCCCAGTAAAAATAGACAAGATTAAAAGTGGTTACTTTTATACAAATATATCCTGGCTTCCACTACCGTCTGAAATCATTACGAATTTCAATTTACTTTATTACAAATTATATGCTAAGCCAGTTAAGACAAAACCAATGAGAATAATATGTAATGGCACGGGGATAGACGTAAATGATAATTATGCCTCCTCAGGCGATCAATTATTTTTGCAAGAAGGTGACGGACTAATCTACCGATTCAAAAATGATAGAATGTCGGACACTATTTCTTTAAAAAGCGATGATTATATCGTTTTTCGGATTTTAAACCATGGAGACGAAAGGATTAATATCAGTCTGGAAGCATGTCCACCCATAGGGAGAACTGCAATAATGGATATTAGGGTGTATGGAGGAAACAACACAAATCCAGACACTCTTATTGTTGAATCGCAGCACTTTGTTATATCTGAAAACTCCATTTTGACGTGGCCTTCGTTGTATATACCCTCTGACAACTACTATATCAAGTTTCATTTTCTTTCTATGAATATCAATATAGCGTTTGATTCATACATTGTGGAATATGAGGGCACCCAACCTGAAAATATGACTCTTTTATGGTATGGAAATAAAACGTGGTTCAACCACACACAATTTAACTTTAACGCCACTGAAAACTATTACGCTGTCAGTTACGCGCTTCAAAATTATGGTGAAAGCTTCTTATCAGAATATGTTAACGGGACTCCACAAATCCCCCCACCTGTGAATAATGTCTCTTCCAATAAGGGATTATTCTCCGTAAACGTCTCGTGGAATAAGATTCTACCTTCAATACAGAAACAATATGAGTTGAAGAGTTATAATGTGTATAGAGCGATAAAGAACATTCAAACCTATTATTGTGAAGGAACAGGCATAGACTCCTATGTAAATTATTGTTCTTCTGGTGACGATCGTTATCTTAGAAAAGGTGATGGACAGATAGAATCTTTCAAAAGCTCTTTGGGCGATCTCATCTCACTATCAGCAAAGGGGGATTATGTTATTTTCAATATTTCCGGACATAAAAATGAATTATGCAGCCTTAGAATGTTTGCCTATACCCCCGCTACTGTGTCGAAAACCATCAAGTACATCTCATTATACGGAGGGGATTCTCTCCCCGACTTGACCCTTATTCGTTATGGAAAATATTTTGTCATTAATAGTACTGGTAGCCTTATAGATTGGTGTGATATATACATTCCATCAGAGAAATATTATTTAAAGGTCGAAATTAACTTCACTCCAAATTCGGACCACATAGCTTTTGACAATTATACCATATCCTTTGACACTACATTTGAGGTTATAAATAGAACAAAGAGTCGGACATATTACGTAGACACCTCTACAAAATTAAAAACGTTTGAGAATATAGAATGTTATTATTACCTAACATATAATCTTGTAAATATAACAGGAGAATCGCACCCTTCAAGGATGGCAATAGAGAGACCTGAGGTTACACCTGGGATTACTGATCTGTATGCCACTGATGGGGATTACAACGTGACTCTCTTTTGGAAGGCTCCCAGCGTGCCCATTCTTAAAAATAATATCTCTAATTTTGTCATATACAGAGGTCTAAATGCAAGCAATCTACTGAAATATGTAACTGTAGCAGGCAATAAATCCCGGTTCACAGACACGTTCTCGGTCGGTGAAAAACGGAAAAAATACTATTATGCAGTCTCCTATGTACTTAGAGATTATGGGGGCGAAAGTGCATTATCTCCAATTGTTTTTGGCACACCCAACACGGCTCCAAGTGTAGTTAGAAACCTTACGGCAGTTTCAGGAAGTGGTGGAATTCTACTCTCATGGGAACAGCCTTTGGATGATGGGGGATATCCTATACAAGGCTATATTATATTTAGAGGTGAACATGTATCTAATCTGGAGTTTTACGTAAACGTTAGTAATAAAACAAATCAGTTCCTAGATACCAATATTACTATGGGGAAATTTTATTATTATGCAATTGCAGCCCAGAATAGACTTGGATTGGGGCCGCTATCCGAGATCGCCGTATCTAAAGGCGCATTACCGCCTTCACCCCCAATGGGATTTGCGGCTATTTCAGAGGTTGCCAGAGTCAGATTGGTCTGGGAGCAACCCTTGTACCTTTATGGTACCCTAGTGCTTGAATATAGATTATATAGGGGAAACTCCCCCGAAAATCTCACGCTATATGCTGTTTTAAACAGTAATGAAAGAACGTTTATAGACTACCTCAATGACTCAATGATTTACTTTTATGGAATCACTGCCGTTTCAGTGTACGGTGAAAGCGAAATGGCAGGTCCAATTAAAGGAATGCCACTCTTGTTACCTGGTAGAATTGAGGGAATGAGAATAATTGAGGGTAATGGATATGTTGAACTTCATTGGAAGCCTTTGGAGCTTAATTATTCTAACGAAGTATTGGGATATAGAATTTACAAAGGTGTTACTAACACGTCCTTTACGCTGTTGACTGAATTATCTTCCTCAACAAGCTTCTATAGAGATTCCGATGTGAAAAATGGTGAGGTGTATTATTACAGGATAGCGGCTTTCAACATAGCTGGAGAGGGTCCGTCTTCTGCAATATTGGTTGCTTCACCCGGAACTGTCCCTGGAAAAATAACAAGGATATCTATTGAAGGAAGACTGCATTCAATATACCTTACATGGGAGTTGCCGTCAGATAATGGTGGAAGAGAGATTATAGGATATAACATATACAGGGGAAAAAGTGTCTATTCAGTATCGCTATATAAAACTGTAGATGCTAAAACACGCGAAATAATTGATACCAACTTGTTAGGTGGGGTGAAGTTTTATTATAGAATAAGTGCATTAAATGAGTTTGGTGAAAGTGCATTATCTCATCCCGTGAACGCAACTTCTTATGGTGAACCCGGGGGTGTGAAAAACATTGATATAAAAAGTGGCTTGGATTCGATCAGAATATCATGGAAGTCGCCGGAGGAAGATGGGGGGTCCCCGATAATAAAATACAGAGTGTACTGGAGAAGCGAGGACGAGGACATATGGAGCGTGGAAGAAACAGAAAAAACTGAGTATGAGTTGCTGGACCTCACGCCTGGTAAATTCTATTGCCTCAAAGTAGCTGCAGTGAATCTATACAGCGAGGGTGTTAGCGTAGAGTTGGAACCTGTTCCTGTGGGGACAGTTCCTACTGTGCCAAGAGATTTATTTATTGTTTATGAGAATAATTCTATCTTTCTTAGTTGGAAGGAACCTGAACGAATCTATTTTGAAATAATTGAATATAGGGTGTACTTTGGCACTGACAAAGAAAAATTGATGTTCTATAAAATTGTGACAGGTGAACAAAAAACTTGTGAGATAACAGAGATTCTTTATGGTGAGACATATTATGTCACAGTGTCAGCGTCTAATCTCTTTGGAGAAGGAAGGAAAGCCCCCATACAGAGTTGTACGCCTCTTGAACCTCCTGGAGCTGTTGGACGAATATGGGTTGACAAAGTTGAAGAAAGTATGGTTGTTATAAAATGGTATCCACCCAAATCAGATGGCGGAACTAGTATAACAGGCTACAGGATTTACAGAGGAGAAGTAGCAGGGGAGGAAAAGTATTGGGCCACGGTTAAGGATGTTTTAGAGTATAATGACGAAAGTGTGGAAAATGGTAAAGCCTATTATTACCGTATCAGCGCGGTAAATGATATGGGAGAGGGTCCGCTCAGCTATCGAGTGAAAGCAGTGCCCATGGGCTATCCTTCTGTCCCTGTAAAAGTTCATGCGATAGTTAAAAGCGATCATGTGATTCTTTTATGGGATGAGCCTGTGAATAATGGCGGAGGAGAAATAATTGGTTATGCTGTCTATCGAGGAAAGATAGGAGAAAGGATGAGGCTAATTGCACGAGTAGATGGAGAAGTTAGAGGTTATGAAGACAGATGCATGACACCGGGTAACAGATATGTTTATAGAGTAGCCGCCATAAATGTAAAAGGTGAGGGTGAACCTGAGGATGTTGTTGTAGAAGTGCCAGGGAGGGTGGGTGTGAGTATCCTTCTTGGATTTATTGGTTTTGTGATACCTTTCGGCATAGTATTCTATCTCGCCTTTTTAGCACCAAAACGGGCTGAAAGAAAGAAACATGAAGAAGGAATAATGAAAATTCCAGAGGCTCCATCACCAGAGCAACCGCAACTACCTGCTCCTGAACTCCAGCCGAGACTGGCATTACCCCCGCAGACACCAGTAGCGCCGGTAAAAATCCAGGCCCCAGTGCCACCACCTGTGGCTACTCCAGAGATTTTATATTATAGACCACCGGGCCAGGAAGCTGCTCCTACTCAGGAGGATAAAACCGTGAAAAGTTCTGGTAACGAAGGTAATGAGTTGGACCATTCAGAATGATGTGTCATAAACTGTTTGGAAGCGAGTCAGGGGAATTCTCTTCATCCTCCTCCTTTGGTTCGACGGATTTTTCTATCGTTCCTTTTGTTTGAATAGCGCCAATTGCAGTGGGGTCCTCCTCTTTCTTCTCAATCTTGCTTTCATCCTTTAGAATATTAGTCTCTGTAGTTTCGACACTTTTCTCTTCTTCAGAGGACTCTTTTTTTATTTCGGTCATGGGAGATATTGTTTCTTCATTCTGAGTCTTTTCTACATGCTTTGGAGCAGAGTCACTTGAGGGCTGGGGCTGGGCAACACTTTCGGAAGGTGAAGGAGTTTCTTCTTTTTGTGAAGAACCCACAAGTTGTTGTTTCTTAGATTCCTCTTCAGGCATCTCTTTTTTAGACCTCAGAAATAGTATAAGCATAATTAATCCTATCAGGAATGGAATTATAAAAGCAAGAAGATATAAAATTGAGGTTTTCAAAATAGGTTTCTCTGAGGGCAATTTTTCCCGGATGCTAATTGTTAACTGGGTTGAGTTGGTTAGGTTTTCTTTGTCTCTAACGGTAAGGGTTATGAGATGATCACCTGGTGGGAGCGTGACTTTTATTACCTCCCCATAACCTATTATGCCCGATATGTTGGATTCCCAAATAAAAGTTAATTCGTCGCCCCATGGAATATCCGGATCAGTAGCATTCCCTTTAAGTGTAATTTCTTTCATCCCAATTATGTATAATTGAGGTGGCTCTACTATAATAGTGGGTTTTAGAGGTTTATCGTTCTTGTTTATTATGTTTATAGTCAGGGAATCATGAAAGGTGTAATTGCTATCCTGTATTAGAAAAGGTACATTGTATGTGCCGATCATACTATTATCCGGTTTTAATTTAAAGCTCCCGTTTGGATATGATACGAAGTTGATACCCTTGTGGATGTTTGGAATTACATCTATTAACCATTCTACACTAACGGGTTCCCCGTCCTTTAAATCACCTGCGTCTATTTTGACAAAAACCCATTCATCCTGAAGAACTGAAATGTTACCCGGGGAGATCCAGGTTGGGGGATCATTTACAGGTAGCACAATCACAGGTATGATGATGCTTATGTTGCTAGTACCGTCAGAGACTGCAATTTCAATCTCTCCAGTTCCATGAAAATCCATCGATGGAACAATATACATCTCCGAGTTTATTATGCTTATGTTAATATTACTTGTTGCTTTAAATTCAAAAGTTAAATTGTCTCCATCTTTATCTCTAAACCATTTGATATAATTATATGGTCCGCCCTGACTATCTTCATTTATAATTATGCTCGTTGGGAGGGTCTCGTTGGGCTCAGGAGCAGAATTTTTAACTATCAGTTCCGCTGAAACTCTTTTACTCTCATCTAGTCCGTCCCATGTGGATACTTCTATTCTCCATGTTTCTTCTTTTTTTATTATCCCTTCCGACAAAGAGGCCGAAAGACTTGTAGAGTTAAGTATTGAAAGGTATAGTTCTTCGCCTCTAAAAAATAGATAGTTATATGTAAGATTATTTTCGGGGGTTTCTAAATCTGAACCTGGTGTTGTAATAACAACATTGATGGGATCGCCGGTTAATAATGTGGCTGGAAAAATAGAAAATGTTGGAGGCGTAGGTGGGTTGTTAAGAACGTTTATATCAAATGGCAGGCTTTCGTTTGACACATTTCCGGTGCTATCTCTCAATAGAACCCCAACCTTATATGTCCCTATGGGGGCGTTATACGTCGGTAGAAATATAAGATGCAGTATGGACGGATTGGGATCTCTATAAAACGAAATAAACTTGAGGAGTTCTAATTTCTGTGAAGGACCCACTATATATGGGGTTATGTTTATATAGCATTCTTTGTCTTCCCTATCTTCAATTGATAAAGTGATGTTGATTAAATCTCCACGATATAATGAGGTGGAAGAGACATCTGACATTATAATCTTTGGAGGCATAGAAAACTCCAGAGAAAGATAGTTTATAGTAAATGGGACCGAAGCATCGATAGCTATGAAAACCATTTTGATATATATTAAAGGAAAGCTCTCTGGGACATATTTGATATGTCTCCCCCCCCATGTCGTAAAGGATAGATCTAACGATGAATTCACTACGTCGGATTCATTTTGTGTATATGAAGTAATAGGTTTTAGATAAGGATCTAGGATCTCTACTTTTAAGTATCGTTCTTCTGAAAGATGTTCGCCATAAAACCCTAAAACATCTGGCCATGTATTATTTATATCTCTATATATTGGGCCAACTATAGCGAAGCCACTATTCTGATTAGCTGGTAATGTTATTCCAGATGGTGTGATTACACAGTTTTCCAAAGATTTAATATGTGAGGTTATTTTGAACCGCTCTTTTACGGGATAAGATACTGTAAAATTAATCGCAAAAGAATAAAGTCTCGGTCTATCTAAGGGGTTTCTCCTCATAAGTATTTCTGCGATGATTCCATCCTGACAACCCAATCCAGCAGCCCATGTACCATTAAAAATGCCAACATGGTCAAAGTAAATTCCGTCAAGATGTCCTGAGGGTAGACTAGTTACGTTAATGAAGCCTTCCTTAGGGAATAGTTGGGTCATCCCATCCTTTGCTATGATGCGAAGGAAAATCCCCCCACCATGGTCAAAGCCACTATATGAAAAGCCATAATCATTCCAGGAGGATAGGGCGATGGGAGAAAGTTGGGTGGTTCTAAAGGTAAACTCTGTAGCTAAATAGATAGTTTTCATAATGTGTAATTCACTGCTATTTCTAACAAACAAGAAATAATTGCCAGAATCGCTGAAGCCCGGACATTGTGAAGGAAAGTTTTTGAAATCTATGAATCTTCTAAATGTCTTGCCATTGTCACTAGACGTAATAACATCAATCTCTCTAGAGTGGTTCTCATATGCAATAAAAAGTATATCTTCCTTTTCATTGAATGAGATAACTGTCTCTCGGGGATCTCTATCCTCTCCTACATCACCCCCCTGGACATATGTGGCTATCACTTTTAAGGGGCTCCAAGTTGTAAGGTTATCGGAGGAAGCGTAAAATATTTCGCCACCTCGTAAACTACTGGCGGCAAGATGAATCTTGCCATTATGTTTTGCAACAACTATGTGATGGAAGCTATCTGGGTGGGAGAACAAAGGAGTTGCCGTGTCCCAATGAAACCCATCTAACGTTTTGGATACGTAGATGGTATTAGCCGGATAGTACTGATAGAAGAAATATAGGGTCTCAACTTCTGAAATGTTTAATACTATTGGAAAGAAGTTACTGATGAATGTGGAGGTCGCTACATAATATGCCCTACTCCATTCTCCATCGTGGTAGATTCTGTACATGCAGTCCATATAACTGCTTCGGCCCCAGAAAAGGAAAAGAGTCTGATTGAAAGTTATGAATTTGGTGTTGTGTATGTAACCATTAGAATCAATATTAATTACCGAGGCATTTGTGATCTCCCACCACATGTCATATTGTATTATCTTGACAAGAAGCTCTTTATCTGCCGGTGAGATACCATAGGTATTGACAATGGAGTAGAAAAGGAGCTCTCCATAGATATATATCTCCACAATAGCGCTTATGGAACTGGCACCCTCCCATACTTTTGCGGGTGTATACCAGTCAGTGCCGTTATTGTCAGAGCATGTTAGCCAAGCGATAGGATATGGATTATTTGTTACGTATGCTAAGAACAGCCTCCCATTGTGCTCTATCAACGTTTTCCGAGCATTAAGCCGGTGTGTGGATTCGAAAGATGCTTGTAGGGAGCTCACTGGAAGGAACGTCTTTAATGGCGGTTCAAAGTAATTATCTCTTTTCAACAGTTCGTGATCTGGAGCGATACTAGTGTCTTCTGGAAGGAATCTATAAACCGTTTGAATACTGGACGATGAAAAGTCCTGAGAAGTGAGGTTCTGCGAAGTTTCTGAACCCATGATAGAACCGATATCAGGCTTCCTCACGTTGAGATTTGCCGGGCTTAATTTCCCGATGAATAATAAGTTAAGCACCAGAAAGACAATCAACAACCTTGTTGAGCATCTTGCTACCATGGTTTGGATATATGACATACGCCCTCATAAACTTTTCTATTTCTGCTATTCGCAGATGACATACTTATTAACCACGGCTTCATTAGTGGGAGGTGAGGTTGTTCTTTAGCCTAATAGTGTTAATAAATCTGACGGTCTTCTTTCATAAGAGCTAGAAGATCTGCAAAAGAATGTTCTAAATCCTCAAGCAATCCTTAAAAAACCGCTCCTGTCTCTTAATGCTTGATAGTCCTACGGTATAACTCCTCAAGTTTACTTATATGCGTGTCCATTAGGAAATTTTTTCTATTAATTTTGAAGTGTAATAGATTCTCTATCATTCCACATAAAGATTTGTAATCCTTCAAAAGTTCTTTTTGAAATATCTTTCCAACTTTATTCTTGGTTATAAAATCTTCAAGAGCCTTTGAGGGCGCGGATAGGACGGGGATACCGGCTGCGAGATAGTCAAAGAGTTTATTTGGTAAGATTGACTGGATATGCTCAGGATCTGTATGTGGGAAGAACGGTATTAATCCTATATCACTTTTAGCTATTTCATATGTAAGTTGCCTTAAAGGGAACTTGCCTTCATAGATGAAATTCTGATTTGTTTTTGACATCTTTTTATAAATGGACAAGGCTTCAGGCGTACCCCCACCGTATATGTGAAGCACCATGTCGTCGTGTGCAAAAAATTTAAGGATGGATAAGATATCTCTATAGCCCGTAAGTGATAAGAAACCTACATATGCAATGTGTATTTTTCCATCCGCTTTAGAATGCTTTTTAGGCCATTTCTTTGGAAGGAACATGCTGGGCAGATAGTTATATAGAACTATGTACTCATTGACGTTATATCCTTTTTTGGTCAGGGCACAGTCTCTCATATATTCTGATGTAAATACAGTTCCATCAGAGCTTTCAAATGCCTTTTTTTCGTTAGCTTTCAATCTATTCATAATCAATTTACCTGCGAATGACTTTATAAACATCATTTCTCTCAATCTGGGAGGTATATAATTCTTTAGATGGGTTTCTAGAGAGAACAAAGTGGTCATGTCGCGTACGTCATATATTACGGGCTTATATGTATATTCTTTTGCGGCTATTGTGAGGGTATCAAAATTTGAGTAGGTATGTATGACATCATAATCTTCAATACTCATATTTTTGAAAAACTTTTTGAATTTAAATGGGAATAATAGCTCATAATGTTCAAGTCTTCTGTGGCTCTTAGGTATTTCGTATATACTTTCAAATGCATATTTGATTTCGGTATGGCTCACACTATTGCCTATTCCCCAGTATGCTAGTTCAGTTTTATGCCCTTTCTTCCGAAGAGCTGTCATCTCTCGTATGACTCTGCTGGTTAGAGAAGGAGTGACACATAGGATGCGCACCATGAAAGAATCTTAAACATCTAGACTATTTATAGGTTTCTCAGCTTTTGAAGACATCAGCAGGTTAAAAAGTCAATAACTTATCCTTTTAAAGCTATAACATGAAGGTAGCTATTTTTGGTCTGTGTTGTGAGATTGAAATTGTATTGGCTGTGGGCATCCTCGCCTTCGCCATAAGGTTTCTGAGGAAGTTTTTTTGGAAGGATCCCCACCTGGAATAGAATAATAAGAAATGATGCTGGTTATATTTACTCCCCTTAAATCAATCTACTGCTTCTAGTACGACCTCAATAAGCTCTTCTTTAGCACCGCAATCTATCGGTCCGATGACCTTAGCTATTCTTACCTTTGTGCCTTTCAAATACGAATTACAACACACCAGATACTTATCATCCCCCGGGGGGAGTGGAGGTGGCTCTGTACATTTACGCCCCTCCACAGTGATAATCGCTCCCTCTATGGCCTCTTTACGGGGGATGGCC
>Ga0180301_10003287_pt1 | contig 12654 bp, 14 predicted proteins | sample GuaBasSediGuay16_FD_121797 | JGI IMG/M metagenome (GOLD analysis project Ga0180301, IMG submission 121797) | Subseafloor sediment microbial communities from Guaymas Basin, Gulf of California, Mexico - Guay16, Core 4569-2, 12-15 cm | ecosystem: Environmental > Aquatic > Marine > Hydrothermal...
AGCTGAGCTTGTAAGAATGGTTGTGAAAAAGGGATGCGATGTCGCTGGTGGAAAACCGGTTGTTAGGGGGAGCTTATGGGATCATGCTTTCTTCTGGTACCACGCGGTTCACCTAGTCTTTCCGCGGTTATGGGAAAAACATGTACCGGGGAATAACAAGTGTATGCGCATCCACCTATGTAAAGAAATAGGGTACCCTCCTAGCAGACGCGCCGAAGATTATGGGTTCACACTACGTATGTTGAAAACGAAGCGCAGATTTAAGTACTGTGTTGATGATGATGCTGTTGTGACGGTCTCTCTCCCCCAGAGACTAGGCGATATTATCAAGTGGCAGTTGCTACGGGCACGGGGTGCTGCAGAAGCGGCAGCTTATGTAGGTGCAGTTCCTTGGGATTCCTGGGTGTGGTTCCTACTACTTCTCACATTACTGGTGGGCTTATTGCTCTCTCCGGTTGCTCCGTGGGGTTTGCTACTTCTTGCACCCTTTGCGATATTGTGTGCATACTTAGCTTTTCGCGCTCCGAGATTCATCGCAAACTTCAGCTTCTTCAAATTGGTGGGTTTGCCTGTAGGACTACTAATACACTCACTATTCTCGATATACACATTGTTCGAGTATACCTCTATCCGATCACGGCTTTCTCGCGGATGAGCCTTCCCATAGTGAACCTAGCCAACATTAAGTTCTTTGCTTGGGCAATCCCGGGATCCCCGTCGATCACCCATCTCGAAGTTACGTACCCTGTTACGGGGCCTAGCATAAAGCCGTGTCCGCTGAACCCGGCTGCAATATATACACCATCAACACCTTCAACCGGACCGTAAACAGGGTGGTGATCGGGGGTCATTACATAGTAGCCTGTCCAGTATCTCAGTATGTAGACCTTGGGGAACCACTTGAAGAATTTGCTCCATATCCTGACCGCGTGGGGCATGTAGTCAATTCTATTTATAGCCTCACCGCTCGTGTTTTCGGCTAGTTCCGCACCCACTATAAAGCCGCCATACCTGCTTTGAACAATGTAGCTATTGCTTGCCCAGTCTATGAGAAGAGGATCAAAGAGTCTGCGGTACCTCATAGTTATCAGTATGTGTTTTGGAAGCGGCTCCAGTGGAGCGTCGACACCTACACTCTTGAGCAGGTTCTTTGTACCGGTACCCGCTGCGACGACTATGTTCTCTGCAGGGATCTCGCCTTTGTTTGTGACTACAGCCTCAACGTTTTTACGTTCATGGTCTAGAACTAGCTTGGTAACCTCTGTGAATTCTTGTATCTTAACCCCCGTGCTCTTCAAGAACCTGGTGAGGGTGTGGATGACTTCGAAGGGATCTGCCTGCATCGCTAGGGGGTCATGTAGTGCAGCTGCGAACATATCCTGATTTATCGATGGTACTAGTTCTGCTACGAACTCTCGATCCACAATCCTCGTGGGTACGCCGAACCTATTATGTAGCTGTGAGTACTCTTTGAAGGCGTCTAGATGTTCTTCCTGGAGGAGCCACACGTATCCTCCACGCCTAAGGTAGAAACCTAGTTCACGTGAGAGTTCCAGCCAATATTCAATGGATCTCTTCATCAACACTATGTGTTCTTCAGTAGTAAAAGAAGCTCTTATCCCGGTAGCGCAGCGTAGTGTAGAGCCCGAACCTATGTAGCTCCTCTCTACTAACAATATCTTCTCAGGATCTACTCTGTTCGCTAGGAAGTAGGCTGTGAAAAGCCCCGAAATACCGCCTCCTACGATCACTGTATGGTATTTCAGCCCAAGTTCACCTGCAGAACAGCTCTGCTTGTAAAGGTACTAGAGGTGGTCGTGAGCTCGGAACATGTAGCTCCTCTGGATTCTTACCCAGTCTCCTTGCTAGTATCCTGACGATCAGCGGTATACATGTTCTTCCTTGGCAAGGACCCATGGAGAGTCTCAGCATAGTCTTGACACACTGCACGTTGTTACACCCTGCCTCTATCGCTTTCTCGATATCCTCCAACGTAATATCCTCACACCTACACACAATAGCGGGGTGCTCTCTACACATTCTAATCTTTTTCATTTCTCCACCCATATGGCTCTCACCTCCATGGCTAAATCCCGGGGTACCTCCACCGTAACTACATACGTTCTGCGGTACGTGAATACCCTAACAACACGACCACGACCAACTCTGTCACCCTTACGATCGAGTAGGATCACTTCATCGCCTTCGCGAGGAACTGGTAAGAATTCGTGGGGCAAGGTAATATAGGCTCTGTCTCCCTTGGACATATCTATGACGAACATAGCAAGTCCAGGGCATGCTCCTACGCAGATGCCGCAGCCAGTACACTTATTCCAGTCTATTCTAGGTAATTCGTATATGACCTTCTTACTTATAGCTCTTGAAGGGCAAGTAACCACACATACATCACATGGTATCTCCTCGGGGCACTCGGCTATGGCTACGGGGCCCTTGAGCATCCTTTCCTCCGGGGGTAAGAGACCTCGTGCCTTAAGTTCTTCGTAGGTTATGTAGCCTCTCTTCCGAATATTGTCTGCCGTCATCCTCTGACCACCTCTTCCAGCTTCTCGGGATCGATTAGAGCTTTCTTCTTGGCCTCGGCAGCTCTCCTTACAACAGGTGATGCCCTGTACTCGCCCCAGAGGAACTTCAATAGTCTCTTCCTGTACTTCTCATCTTCTTTGCTAATACCTCTAACACTCTCTACGGCTGTGATCGCCGCGATCGCACCTTCTACCATAGCCGTAGTCGCTTCCTCTATTCCCGACGAGTCTCCTGCCACAAAGATGTTTCTCAGCGTTGTTTCTTGAAATACTGTGCGGAGGGGAACGAATCCTCCAGCACTGGGCAGCCACACCATCTTTGCACCCGCCTGAGCTAACAACCTATTATCTGGTGTAAGTCCCACTGCAAGGAGGAGAGCATCAACTTCATAGTCACGTTCCGAGCCCGAGATAGGCTCATACTTCTCGTCGACAGCGACCACAGTCGCTCCTTCAACTCTTTCGCAGCCCCAAGCCTCCTTGACAGTGTGACGTGTGAGTATAGGGATGCCGTACCTGCGGATCTTGGCAGCGTGTACGAACCAACCGCCGATCTCATCCATAAGCTCTACCACAGCTAAAACCTTCACACCTGCCTGAAGTAGCTGATAGGAAACAATTAGCCCCACGTTCCCCGCTCCAACAACCAACGCCCTTTCTCCTGGCCTCACTCCGAACACGTTCATGAGGGTCTGTGCGCCGCCAGCACCTATCACTCCCGGTAGGTCGTTGCCGGGAAACACAAGGTAGTTCTCTGAAGCACCTGTCGATATTATACATGTGCGGAATCTTATAGTGTAGTTTCCTGGGGTACTCCCAAAACACGCTGCACCAACAACATTGTCCTTAAATATGCCGTAGGCTGTTGTCCGAGTTAATATGCGCAGGTTCTTGAAGCTAGCTAGTTTCTTGCTAAGTAATTCAGCTATTTCAAATCCTCTATGGCCGCTGAACCACTCGTGTGAACCAAAGAATTTGTGGGTCTGCTTGACTAACTGTCCGCCAATCCGGGGACTCTCATCTATCAGAACTACGTCGAGACCTCTTTTACATGCCTCCATGGCTGCTATTAGGCCCGCCGGACCTCCTCCCACGATCACGAGGTCTACGTCGAGCTCTTCTACATGTACTTGCCTGTTCTCAGAAGTTTCTGGTATCGGCGGAATTTCTCTCTGTCTCTCAACTACCAGTCCCTCGGATACAGGTTCTATACATGTTCTAACATTGGGTACGCCGTTTATCTTCATAAGACAGCTGCTGCACTTGCCTATCATGCAGAATGGTCCTCGAGGTCTTCTCAGCTTGGGGCTCCACGTCAGCACGTCGATCCCTATAGCGTAGAGGGCTGCCGCTACGGTCTCCCCCTCGTAGGCCTCAACAACCTTTCCCTCGAAGAAGAATCTTACCTTACGACCACGTTTGAAGTCTATGATGGGATGTTTCCATATCCTTCGATCCCGTGGCAATAATGGGTCCCGGGGCTCTGTAGCTGTATCGTATAAATAAGAGTTTAGTCTACACGGTTTACCTTCTCTGCAATTTCGATTATCTCCAAGGCTCTAACAGCATCGTCAAGTGTCGGGGTCTCCACATCCACTCCTCGTACCTTGAGGAGGAAGCTCTTTAGCTCCTTCTTGAGAGGTTCCTCACCTCGTACGCTTAGACTCTCAAGAACATCAGCTTTCCTTACGAAGATCTCGAGATCATCTGTGTTAACGCGTATAAACGACGAACGCGTAATCACATCTGTCTCTCTCACCTTGGCTATAGACACGCCGTCAGTGTGTACCAGCACAAGCATGTTGCCGACCTCTAGAAGTAGCAAGACTACGAGATCCTCATCTACTGGGCGTAATTCACACCATCTCACCCTACCTACTTCGCCGAAGAGGTAACGTGCAAGGTCGATGTCGTGTATTGTAAGATCTAAGAGTATTGAATATCTGCGAGCATGTGCGGGTCTTCTCGATAATCTCTTGAAGACCGCATACGTAGGCTGTTCCTTATCCAGAATCTTCCTGAGAGCCTCGATCGCGGGGTTAAACCTCATTATGAAGCCGGGCATCGCTACAAGCCCCTTAGCAGCAGCGCGGTTCCTCAGTTCCTTAGCTACCCTGCTAGACATAGCTACCGGCTTCTCAACAAGGAAATTAACATTGTATTCACACGCGGTGGAGGCAACTCGAGAGAGTTCGTCTATAGGCACTGCTATGGTGACAGCATCGAGATCCTCCTTTCTAAGCATCTCCTCTACAGAGGCGTAGTAGCTAGGTACGGCATACTTAGATGCTACTTCCTTCGCCCTCGGCTCATCAATGTCGCAGACGGCTACGAGCTTTACTACCCCTTCCCACTCCAGCTCTTTTGCTACCCTAACATGGTTTCTACCCCACCTACCCAGACCTACTATACCAAGTCTTAGCAACGTTCAGAGCACCGGATCGAAGAGTAGAGTGTGAGGATAAAAGCAGGCTCGTAACTTCTTGACCGTGTCAGCTACGCAGATGTCTATGCATACGGTATGTGGGCGGCTCGTAGAGGTAGCTCTTCTGGGGGTTCGTTAATCCCGTTAGCACTACCCCAAACTTGCCGTAGCTACGCGCGAGCTCGCTTTCAAGCTTCCGGCGTAGAAGTCCTAGAGCTTGTGCTTCGAATCTCACATACTCGTCGACAACGTCTATGATCCACGGAACGGCGTTGTAGCTGGTCATCTTCGCTAATGATGACACCTCTTCGATGCTCAGCGAATTCCGGGGGAATACTTCGAGCTTTACTGCTTGTCCGTACGCTACCTTGTGGTAGGGTCTGTAGAAGATAAGCTCTACATTGCGATAATGGGGATGTTCATCGAGGATGCTGTGTATAGTCTGAAGCATCCTAGCTCTAATTTTCTCAGATTCCATACTTTGAGAGGTCTTGACGTAGTTAGCATACTTAGGTAGTATATCTGCATAGCTTCCCAATATGGCGTATTCTCCTGCGTCGAGAACTAAGCTCATCAAAGCTTTGTCGTTTACGGGCGTTCTCTCGCCAAGGATTACCGAGGCGTAGAAGCTATAACTTCTCTTAATCACGCCGACCAGAGGTATCTCAAGAGCATCGGCGAGCTCTAACATTCGATCGGTTACTTGAACCAGCTTCATAGCAAGCCTACTTCTCTTCAACACTCTAGGTGATGTAAATAGCAGTGGATAGGGAACGATCTCGCCATCTATTATGATCATGTCTAAGCTCAACAACCTTTTTCTTACTGCCTCGAGAAGTTCCGCTATCAACCTTCGTTCCATGAGCTTGGATTCTAGGGAAACCATCTTTGAGAACTCCTCCTCGGTCTCGCTAAAGATGGTTTTTGCAACAGCTTTAGAACGTGGAATGGCGTTGACGTGTACGTTGTAGAGCACGTAGCCCGCTACAACAACGTTTATCTTGCCTCCTATCAGCTCTAGATGCGGCGTAGGATAAGTTGAGTCGACGGCTGCTAGGGCGTGGCGAGGGGGATCAGGAAGAAGTCTACGTATCCTACTACTCAGTATTTGACGAAGCTTAGCCGAGGCCTTCTTCATTTCTTCAACTTTGCGTGAAAGCTTCTCGGCAACGCTGCGCGTACTCCTCATAACAGCTATCATCGCTGGTTGTGAAGCGTAGAGCTCTATGGGCTCCTCATACTCCTCGGTATCGGCATCCATGACAGGCTGGATGAGTTCGTTCACGTCGTTGCTCAATTACCCTACCCAGAAGCTAGGGTTCTTGTTTAAGGTAATAACAATTGAGGGGGTCCTCGGTGAAAGTGAAGGTGGCGAAGGTCGGTTGGGGTGGGGTAGATGCTGTATTCCTCTGAGAAGTTTGCGAGTGCTCCAAAAAAGTTGTAATGCCTACTGATGCCGCTAAATAGTTTTGGCGCATTTTCTACGAAGGTGAAGCTGAGTATTGCTACTATTTTTCATTGCTTAACATCCTAACTCAGCTTGGAGCATACGGGACAGCTGGGCCTTCTCTTAACCTTAATCTCGCTGAAGCTCATCGTGCAGCCATCGTATATTACTAATTTTCCTACTGCAGGTTCCCCCACACCAGTAACTATCTTTATTGCCTCAGTTGCTTGCATAAGCCCTAGGATCCCTGGTGTGGTACCCAATACAGGAATACCGCCGCGACTCGGAGGTAGCCGCGGGATCAGGCATTGAAGGCAGGGACCTTTACCAGGTACAACAACAAGCATTTGACCGTACATACCCTCAACACCCGCGTGGATAAAGGGTTTGTTCATCTCAACACACACTTTATTGAGTATGAAGCGGGCTTCCCAGTTGTCTAGAGCATCTATAACAACATCCGCTTCCTTCACAAGCCTCCTGGCAAGCTCTTCGCTGAGGATATCGTGGTAAACGTCTATCTCTACGTTCGGGTTGAGCTTCTTCAACTTCTCCTTGGCCGAAAATACCTTGGGTTCACCTACGTCGTTGGTCCAGTGAAGGATCTGTCTATTGAGATTACTCAGCTCCACCTCCTGAGCATCAATTAGTATCAACCTTCCAACACCTGCAGCCGTCAAGTATATCGAAGATGCAGAGCCTAGACCACCTACACCAGCTATAAGTATAGTACTCTTCCTAAGCTTCTCCTGGCCTTCACGACCGAGCACAGGGATCTGTCTACTGTATCTAACGAGCTCCTCCTCAGTTAGCATAAGGCTACACCGTATAGTAAATGTATGAGGTGGTGTAGTACTATACTCTTCGTGCATAACTCTTCACAGGCTTCCTGGGGTCATGTAGAGCTAGCTCTTATTACCTTGTCGAAATGCCCACTTCTGGGTCGGGAACGAAAATGCGTAGGATAAAGCTCGTGATCTTCGACATCGATGGTACGCTGCTGAAGCTACCGATTAGATGGAGCGAGGCTCTGGCTCAGATAGCGAGGGTCTACGGAACTAGGAGAAAATTCCTCGGTATGTTGGCGGAGGTTGAAGGTAAGGAGATCTTCGATAAGATTAACCAGATATTGGGGAAGTACGAGCTGGAGGCTTCGGAGAAGCCAGTGCTGTATGATGATGCATTGAAAACTATTAAGAAGCTCAGTGAGAACTTCGTGATAGCGTACGTGACACTGCAGAGTAGGGCGGCGGCAGAGAGAGTGTTAGAGAAAGCAGGTCTTGCAAAGTATGCTCGCTGTCTTGTGACGCGTGAGAATGCAGCTGTTAGGCTCAAACAGATACTCCTGGTTATGAAGAGGCTAGGATTTAGGGCCGATGAGACGATCTTCGTAGGAGATAAGCTCAATGATGTGTGCTCAGCGCTAGTAGCTAGGGTTCAACCCGTACTTGTTGTGCGTGGAGAGTTCTGTAGCAGGGTCTCGGATACTGATGACCTAGAGGAGGATCTAGAGGCTCTAGGAGTTCCCGTAGTGAGTACATTAGATGACGTGCCGGATCTCATCATGGAGTTCTCAAGGTTTGGTCCCTTATGCATAAGTTGCAGAGACATCAACGTCTAATCATGTTCTCAACTTCCCTAAGGATTGCGGGCAGCACTACGCTTGCTCTTCCTCGAATAAAGATGTCGGTTATGTAAGTCAAAGCGCTGGATTCTACGTTCACCTCGATTATGCGGGCCCCCTTCTCCTTGGACATCACCGGTAGCATCGCTGCGGGCATAACCGTACTACTCGTCCCCACAACTAAAACGACATCGCTTCTTGTGAAGAGCTCCACTGTTTTCTCCCATATATCGTCGGGTATAAGCTCGCCGAACCACACTACGTCAGGCCTCATGATGTGGTTACAGCGTGGACAATGCGGAGGTATGTCTCCGAGTATGCGAGACACATCATCTTTATAGCCACAGTTATCGCATCTCGCCCGTCTTATATTGCCGTGCAGCTCGATTACACACCTGCTTCCCGCTAACTGATGCAGACAGTCAACGTTCTGAGTAACTACGCACTTAAGTACTCCGAGCTTCTCAAGAGCTGCAAGAGCTTTATGGCCATCATTGGGTTTAGCGCTCGATATCAACTCTAGCCTCCACAGATACCATCGCCATACTTTGACTGGGTCTCTTCTAAAGGCCTCTGGCGTAGCGAGATCCTCGGGTCTATACCCCTGCCACAGACCATCCCTTCCTCTAAACGTCGGTATACCGCTGTCGGCAGAGATCCCTGCTCCTGTTAACGCTATGGCGAAGCGCGATCCGGAAAGGATCTCGGCAGCTTTCTTGACGTCGTGGGTGTATACCAACTTGTCAGTACCTCGACCCTACCTCCTTCATCGAAGCAGAACATATAATATATTCTTCTCAACAGTGAGTGTTACCTAGTGCTTACGGTGGAGAGATTGGATACGGCGATCATCGTCGCGGCGCTCATAGCAGCGCTCTTCGTAGCCTGGAACAATGGTTCTAATAATGCAGCGAACTCTGTCGGGGCAGCTGTTGGTGCAGGGGTTATCTCTGCCCGAAGTGCGTTGGTGATAGCGGCTATCGCCAGCCTCGGCGGCTCTATAACTCTAGGACCCTACGTTACAGACACCGTGATGAGAAGGATAGTTGTAATAGAGCTTATAGGCGATCCCATGGGGGTTTCTGCGGGTATGATATCGGCTCTTACCGCGGCGGGTATCTGGACAATGATTAGCACGGTTCTTCGCGTTCCCATGAGCGTTCATGTCTGTATCATCGGCGGCGTTCTTGGTTTTGGCCTATCTATGGGCATGTCCTCTATAAACTGGGGTAAAGTTCTGCAGATAATGATTACATGGCTTTTGGTACCCCCTATCTCAGCTACTTTAAGCTACGCCGTGTTCAGGATATTTGAGAAGTCATTCAACAACAAGAGGTACATACTTCTGGTACTCGTGTTGGCTGCGTTCATATCCGCGTTCGTGCCGACATTCCTCACGTTAGCCAAGGCTTTTACGGGATCAGAAGAATTGTGGATGCCTATGCTGTTATCGCTTGGAGTAGGCATTGGTGCCTCCACAGTCGTGACTGCCTTGTGGAGACGCGAGGTTAAGCAAGGTGGAGATGCTTCGGCGGAAGCCACCCGTATCCTGCTCACAATGACCGCGGTGACCATGTCCTTCTCGTTCGGTGCAAATGATGTCGCTAACGCGGCGGGTCCCTTAGCAGCAGTGCTCGAAATACAGGAAGTCCCCAACGCAATGATGCTAGCCGTGATTATCTCGGCACTGAGTCTCTCGGGGGGTATACTGCTTTGGGGTCAAGAGTTCTCGAAACAGTTGGAGAGAGAATAACCTTGCTGTCGCCATCCTCTGCATTCGCAGCCCAGCTCTCGGCATCCCTGACAATGATCGTGGTCTCGAGACTTGGCATACCAGCATCGACGTCGATGGCTATAGTTGGTGGTGTGATGGGTGTGGGGCTAGCTCGTGGTATAAAGGCTATTAACCTTGGGATGCTTGTAAGGATCTTCGGTATGTGGCTCGCGGCGCTGCCGATGACTATGGGTATGAGCTACGCTATGTGCTTCGTCGTGCAGCACCTATTTGGGGTGTGATGAACCTCCACCGAAAGAGGATGAGGTGACTGTAATTGCACGTTCTGACCCGCTAAAAAAGGTTAGCATAACCATAGCTAGATCGGCGACGTCCTCCGCATAATCCGTGACCTCTTCTAGCGATTCTATGAAATCTCTTAGCATTGCTGGAATTGCTGGATTCGGGATCTTGGATCCGTAGACGATCAGCAATCTCCTGGATTGTTCGTTGACCTCGTCTGCTGCCTCCTCTATCGCCTCGATCTTGACCGCCAATCTGCGGACCTCTCCGCTTTCTCCTCGAACCAGATTCACTGTTATCTGCAGGAGAAGCTCTATCGAGTTGGCGCACAGCATGCTGAGATTCTTTATGTGTTTTCTAAGCTCGATCGGGATCTCGAAGTAGGGTAGGATCTCTAGGTATCGGGCCGCCTCTTTGATCTTCTCGGCTACACGGTCGATCATCCTGAGGTAGTGCATGAGCCTATTCTTAAGCCCGGCGCCAACCCCGTGCGTGATGATGAGGCTGCTTAGATCTCTCCTAATCCTGTCAGCACGCGTATCTGCCTCTATAGCCTTGGAGAGCTGTCTGTAGGCATTGTGCAGATCGAAATTTTCAATAGCGTCGAGAGCCTGTGTTAAGCTGCTAGACATGAGTTTTACTTTCTCTAGATACTCTACGAGTTTGCTGGATATGGGTTCGGAGATGCTCATGAACTGCACCGCGGAACTACTCTCTACCGGGACGCCTCCTCACTAGGTAGCGTTGCCCTTGGTACTCAACAAGAGCTAGAACACCTTCCCTTATTAAGCATTGTATAAGTCTTTCAGGTTCTTCACATACTCTACTAAGTGCTTTAACAGCATAGTCGTATCTCAGGGGGTGTACAGAGGTCAGGTTGAGGAGGTACTCCCTCGGGTTGTCTAGCACTTCAAACCTGGGAGGTTCAGGCGATGTAAGGAGCTCAACGCATCTGCCTAATTCTTGTGTAAATGTCGTGTATACAACCACGATCTCTTCTTCTGTTGGGGGTTTGACCCAAGGCTCTGTAGGAGGTCTTACAGGAACTGATATGTAGACTTTGCTAGGGTCTAGTCTCCGTATGAAACGAGCTGTAGCCCTAGCTTCCTCCTCTGAGGTATTGAGACCTCTCACCAACATTGTCTCGGTTAGCATAACCCCTCTGTACTCTTTACAAAATTCCTCAATACCTTTGAGAACCTTTGAAAGGTCTAGATCTTCGTGTGGTCTGTTGAGCTTTCTCCAAAGTTTATCGTTGACGGTATCGATCTTTATCGACACAAGCGAGAAGTAGTGGAGATCGGACCTGACATCCTCTCTCCATAGAAGGGAGGAATTCGTTATTACTGCTGTGTGTAGCCCTAACGAAGCTATGAGTTGAGCAGCACGCCCTATTTCTGTATCAAGAGTAGGTTCGCCGTTCGGAACGAATGTTACGTAATCTACTTGTATGCCTCTACGCAGTACCTCCTTAACTTCGCGCAGGATCATGTCAGCTGAGGAAAAGCGTCTGCGGAGAATGGTCTTGTAGCTTGTTGGACCTGCTTGGCAGTACACACACGAATAGCTACAGATCTTGTGGGGGAGGTTGTTCACACCTAGGGAAGTGCCTAGTCTTCTCGAGGGTACTGGACCGAAGATGTATCGGCGCATAGTCCACCTCTCTTTACTCTCAGCAGGAGATTTTTATGCTGTGCCTACAACAACGCACTACACCATGTTCTCCCTGAAGTAGGCACCTCTGTAGACCCTCTTCGTGGGTCTGTCGAGCTCGATAAATATCAGTTGTGCTACCTGGCATCCCGCCTCGAGCTCGATCCCGAAAGGATTGAATACTGTCAGCATCCCCTCGCCCCGTCCCTCGTATCCAGGATCCCACACTGCGGTGTAGATAGTAACCCCCATCCTCAGAAGACTTGAGCGAGGAAATGCGAGCGCCATGGCATTGGGCGGCACTTTGATTACCTCGCGATACCTTATCCTATAAACCCCAGGTCCGAGCCTATAGACACCATCAACATGCTCAACCTCCTCTACGTGAGGCAGCTCTCTTTGTTGAGCGCCGAGAAATCCAGGCGATCTGAACTTGAAGAGCTTATCTAGGTGCAACTTCACTCCTGCGCAGTCAAGTAGCTCCTCGCCGATCCCCAGAACCTCAGCGATTTTTTCGGGAGACCACGCTGTCATGGAGCTTCACCTAGGATTGCGCTAAGTTCATGGGGATCTCTCCGCGTAACTGAGGCTTATTACTAGCTAGACGCGATCTATTGTGAGAGAACGGTGTTCTCGAACATGGTCAGAGTAATCGTAGTGAGGAGGAGTACGGCTCCTGCTACGCTGTTGATAAGCACAGCGCTCCTCGGCATGTGGACTATCTACGTATTGCTGAACAGCGCCATGTACTCGCTGGTACTATTGCCGGTACTTCTTCTCGGTCTGTACACGTGGCTTAAAACGGTGAGCATCAACAATCTTTTGAGGAACGTGGCTAGCGATGTAGAGCTTGCTGATGGGTCTATCACCTTCAGGAGCTTCAGCTACGAGCCTGGGATGCTCACGCTGGCCTCCGTGAAAGGTAGGGAATACATAAGTTATAGG
>Ga0180301_10003288_pt1 | contig 12651 bp, 5 predicted proteins | sample GuaBasSediGuay16_FD_121797 | JGI IMG/M metagenome (GOLD analysis project Ga0180301, IMG submission 121797) | Subseafloor sediment microbial communities from Guaymas Basin, Gulf of California, Mexico - Guay16, Core 4569-2, 12-15 cm | ecosystem: Environmental > Aquatic > Marine > Hydrothermal...
ATCTTAAATCACTTAAATTCATGTTAAGTTTTCTAATGTTGCTTTTTACGAAGTAAATTAGCCATATCATCTTTTCAATTAAGTTAGCGCCAATGTAATCTCTATAATCTTTCAAAAGACAACTTCTATCCTCCTCCTTCACCCAGTCAAAATACCTATAAAACAACATTTCAATAATTGGCTCTTTAACTTGAGAAGCAATAAAAATTAAATGCGAATGCTCCACATTCTTTAAATTAAATTTTTCTTTAAAGAAATTTCTAACATGAACATCGATCATAACGTTAAAGAATGATGAAAAAATTAACCTTCTAATCCATAAAGTATTAACCAATCTTTCAAAAACATCAAATAATTCATATTTCCTCAGTAAACTTAACTCCCATGATACTTCTCCAATTATCGCATTTGCAATTTTATTACCAATATTTTTCAATCTAACAAGTTTTGAAGTAAGCTCAAGATATATAAGAGGATAATTATCATCACACTGATCAATAACCTGCATAATAAACTTTACAAAATTACGTCCAGAGCCATAATCGCTTCTTAACTGATCTAAGATGTTCTCAATTTTTCCTGCATATCTAAACCCTATATTAGGAATAATCCGACCCTCAGGAAATCCATCAAAATAGTAGTAATTCAATTTCTCAGCATACTTTAAGAATCTAACAAAAGCTTTATTCGCAGTAGTAATTCTACCTCTCAAAAAATTTGCACGTAAAAAACAAAACCAAAAATAAAATTCAGGATCAGCACCCTTCAATCTACTTACAATTTTTTCATCAATATAAGCACCACTCCCCTTCAAAACTTCATCCACCTTATCTTCAAGTTCATCTATACAATCCCTTAATTCATCGGCTTCAAAACCATTTAAAAAAGAAATAAAATCACAAAAGCTCATAACCATATTCTATCACCATTTTCATACATTCTATTTTTATATTTTTTAAAATAAATTTTACTAATACTTTCTAAACAATAACATTTCTCAGATAATTTCCTAAGCTGAAACACTTAATAATCTTTAGCCATAATTAATATCATTTCACAGTAAAAGTTACAGTTAAACAACATGTAATAAACATAGTACATAATCCTTAATCAAGTAAAATTAAAAGCAATTTGATATTCTGCCTCAAATTTTGAATAAAATGTTAATTAGGAAGATTAATTGAAAATTAAAATAGGTGGAAACTTGAAATGCCCATTCTGCGGAAATGAAAAAGACTTTCAAACATTAAAAGAATGGAAGTTCAGATTCTATAAAGTAAAAAGAATACAATGCCAAAACTGCAACGGAATATATTCAACTATTATGAAGGAAAAAGTCCAAAAACAGGAAAAACATCAAAATTCACGATAAAAGTAAAACCAGGAAAGTAGCTCTTTTCTCTAAAAAATATTTAATTTTTTCCAATTGAGGTTTTCAGATAATTCGTGAGAATAATTCATGCATTAATTCAGGTCTTCGAGTGTGGATTGGGATAATTTTCTTCGGCTTCAGAGTCTTAATTATTGTCTTAAATTCGAATGGATAGTAATGTCCAGATATTCTAGCTCTGTATGGTTGAAAACCGTAATAATTGAGCCATCGAAGAAGAATTTCTTCACCATGAACTTCCTCTTCTTCAAAGGGTTCAGAAGTCAACAAAATGACAGGGCTTCCCAACGGGATTTTTTCAATATCAAATAACCTTAAGGAATCAATTATACGTCTCACATTGACAATAACTGCATACTTGGTAGGCTCACTTTCTATACTCAATATATCAATTGAGTTAAAGATTACACCCTTAGTTACTGTATCAATTAGCACAAATATGTCATCAAGAATGGCCTCTGCCTCAGACAATTGTCTGATATTTTCATCCAAAAATTCAGCTAACCTCTCGCAAGCAATGACAATTTTTTTACCCAGCTTTTTTAGCTCCATAAAAACCAGTAATATTAATTCAATTTCAAGTGGATGAACTGCAAAAATTATCATTTCATCAGCCATTCTCTCAATTATTGATTTGATAGTATCTTTTTCTATGGGAGTTATTATTCGACCAAAATTAGTTCCCTCAATTATAAGCGTATCGATTTTTAAATCTCTATTATCTTCGAAATACTCAATAACACTTGTTTCATACATCTTTAGACCTGAATTTTCATTTACTATAGATGTCAGCCTAAAATCTCCTGTATAAAACATAGTTTCATCAGATCCAAAATAAAGATAACCATAAGATGGATAAGCACTGTGTTTCACTGGAACTGCAACAACGTTATTTTCGTCACTTTTCATCAATTCAACTTCACTGATTTGAGTAGAATATCTGGGAGGAACATACTTTAACCAAGAACTAGAGAATTGATACCACTTTTCAAATAATTTAAATATTCTCATTGACGGTACTTTAATTTTAGACTTGACTGGAAGATTTTGAAGTAATCCTAGATGATCCAAATGGAAATGCGATATATAAATTGAATCAGCATCTTCCAAAATTTCTTCAGAAGGTATTATTTGCAATTGCCTAAGCTCAGGTATTCCAAATGGCTCAATATTTCTAGTAAAAAATTTTCGAAAAATAGAAAACCTTATTCCCTGGTCAAAAATTAATACTCTATCCTTATCTTCAATTCTAATACAATTACCACCAATCTCTCTTCTTCCCTGAACTATCCTAATATTAACCAAGACTCCCACCATAAGGTTCAAACCGATAAGTTCTTCTCTCTTCAACAGTTATTCTCATATTTTTCACAGGGTTTCTAATAGCTGTTAACTGAGGATTATCCGTTTCAACATTATATACAATGTAAAGCCAGTAGTTATCTCCTTTTTCTACAGCAACTTTATACTCTTCCTCACTTAATTCAGCTATTAATGATGGTCCTGCATGTCCCTTAACTTCAATGTACCTAACTTCACCTGTTTTTGGATCTCTACTTAAAATATCAAAGTGCTCTTTATCAGAGACGTCTATTGCCTCTCTTCCAGCGCTTCTTTCATAACTTAAGGCAATTCTCATAGCTTTAAACTCAACACGCTGTTTTGTCAATGGATCGATACTATGCTCCCTTTCTGCTTCTTTCTTTGATGTAAACCTAATAATACCTATTAAACGTCCAATCTTTGTCCTACACGTACGTAGATCAGGAGCCCAATTATCTCTTCTGTCTCGCCAATAACTTCTACTTAACCTTTCCTTATATCTCAAAAAATCATAACTTAACTTTCTTAGTAGTTCCTGCTCAAATCTCTTTATAATTCCAAACACAGAGAGCTTTGCTGCTTCATTAATCTCACTCTTATATTCATCAACTTCAAAGACAAAATTTCTAATTGCCTTGGCTATAAGGGTTAGCAGTTCTCCTCCTCTTACAATCCTTGTCTCTCCTGTTTTCATGTAAATACCAACAGGTTCACTATATAATGTGCTTTTATTTCCTTTCTGATCAATTGATATGATTGAAGCTTCATAGACATGTAAGTCTGCTTCTTCCTCACTATATGCAACAATATATGGGGTTCTCCCTAAACTTTCTTCTTTATGAGTAATTCGTTCTATTATCATTCTAATCAATTTATATGCAGTAACTGGATCTTTTACTGAGACTGGCATTCCACCTCTAACAATTACAATGAAGTCTCCTTTATCATTATAAGTATAGTCGAATCTTATTCTCCTCTTCGCGAACTCTAAAATGGTCATTAAAAGTTCTTTAAGAACATTAAACACTTGCTGAGAGTTATCAAATCCCGAACTAATCCTAATAAATTCTCTCAGCATATTCTTGTCAATCATTGGAAGAATACTATATCTCCTTAAGTCCTCCTTGAGTTTTCGTATTGTTTGAATAATTGCTTCTACTATTTCATTTAATGCTTCACGACCACCTAGAATGTACTCTGTAATCAACGTATGTTCGCTAACTTTCTTTTTCTTCTTATTCCTACTTACTTCCACGAGTTGTAATGGTATTTGTTCACTTCGCATATCTATGTAAATAGCTTCTTCTCCTACTAGTGGCTTCTTTGTCCCTACAGATCTACCCATTGCAATTAATTTTCGATATAAAATGTCAAGTACGTCCTTATCGCTTTCTACAGCTAAGAAAATCGTATTAATAATGACATCTTCAGTCTGGCCCAACCGCCATACTCTTCCCATTCGTTGTTCTAGCTTAATTGGTGACCATGGAATTTCATAGTTTATAACAACACTCGCAACTTGTAAATTCAATCCTTCAGAAGCTACGTCAGTTGCCACCATAACTTTACATTCTGGATCTTTTTCAAACCTATTCTTTCTATCTCTAAACTTCCTCTCATCTCTTACGTCATCGCTTGTCATTCTAACAACTGCTCGTCTTCCCAAATCATTTACCAATGAATTATAAACATAATTAACAGTATCTTTGTATTCACTAAACACAATGACTTTTCTTCCTTGTTCTAAATAGGTCTTAATTAGAACTTTAACAGCCTTTAATCGACTATCATTTTCAGCTATTTTCCTTGCTAAGTCAAATAATCTTCTTAGAGTTTCTTCATCTTCTTCTGAAAGAATTACAGAGCATTTAGCTGCAAAATTATTTAATACTTCATCAGGTTCAAGACTAATGTCCTCATAGTAATCTGAATAATCATCAAAACTTAAACCGAAAATTGCATCAGCAACACTTGCTGCCTCATCTTCAAAATCTTCAAGAACTACTAATGAATCTTCCATTAATCTTAAAAACTCAGCCCTCTTCTTCAACATATTCTCCATAGTTCTCATGGCCGCATAGGGACTGGAGGATGCTCTCTTGAATATTAGTGCAGTAAGAAGTCCAAGAGCTTTCGCTTCCCTACCTATCCTTTCATAAAACTCTCTCAGTTTCGTTCTAAGAAATCTAATTAAAAGTGTATGATATTCTTGCTCTTCACTCGTTGCTGGAACTACAATAGCTTCCAATTGACAATCAGTAAATATCTTTCTCTCTTCATATAGTTCATTTACATCCATTTTACTCCTTCTAAAAATTAAGACTTTATGTGTTAAGCTATAGAATCTAACATTATCTAAATATCTTCCAGGCAATAAATAGGGGTCAAGTATTCTTAACCTAGATAAATAGTCCTCGGGATCACCTCTATGAGGGGTTGCAGACAGAAGTAATACATGTCGATCTGGAAAACTTCCTATTAAACCTTCACCAATTTTCTTAAATCTTTCGGTATCCTTTCCTAATCTATGTGCTTCATCAACAATTATCAAATCCCAATCTATCTTTTTTACATGTTCGAAATAGGGATCACGTTTAATCAAATCCATAGACGCAATGTACACTCCGTCTGGAAATTGCTCATAAACTAAGTAATTAATAGTATCTCTCTCAATTCTTCGAATACAACGATCAAACCTAATTCTCCTTAATTCCATAATCCATTGTTGGACTAGTATTCTAGGAACAAGTATGAGAACTTTCCTAATAATCCCTAGCTTCCACATTTTCCTCAATATAGCTAGAGCAGTTATAGTCTTTCCCAATCCAATCTCATCAGCGATTAAAGTTCTCAACGGTCTTCTAAGCATAGTCCTAGCAGCAAATTCAACCTGATGCAAATACGGTACAATTGTACGTTTAGCTTCTGGAATCAAATAATTAAAGAATGGATTATATTTCTCATAGATATCTAAGACATCCTTTACTATTTTCAACTCAGACATATTTTCACTTCACATCTAGACCATAAAGAATTTTAAACGCCTTTGAAGGTCTATAAAGGAACTTACGACTCAAAGTACGTCTAAAAGTTTCCGTGAAAATTGATGCCCAAAAATGAGTTTCATACAAGCCTAGATTTTTGACTATAATTCCTAAATCCAACGCCTTTTCAGCTTTTCTAATAGTTTGCCTAACAGTTGCATAGATTAAAAGTTTCTCATATACTTCTTCACTGAAAATTTTCAATTCATCCTTCTCTACACTATATTTCCCCTTAGCTTCTAAGTCATTGAGAAGAGTCATCAACTCATTTTTACTACATATGCTAAGTACATCTGCTTCCTTTGCATTAGGAAGAGAGTAGAACTCTGCAAATATAACTGGAACTCTACCACCTTTCCTTTTGACTCTACGTTTCCGAAACACTACGTATCTTTCAACAGTACTCATCTATTCACCCTAATTATTTCTTTCTAAGATGTAATTTAACATCCTCCAATCCTTTAAACTCTGAAGCATATCTTCTATCAATTATTATAGGCTCGATGGCTTTAATTTCAGCCCTAAACTCTTCTATTTTAGCTTGCATATATCCCAAGTAATCTCTAGAATCCTTAATTAATTGTCTCATAATATCTGGCTCAATATTCCTAAAGTTTAACTTGATGTTACTATCTTCAAGAGAAACATTAACTTGCCCAGTTTCGACAATAAACTTTTTACCTAGAATTCTAACTAAGCCATCAAAGGAAGTGTAATTTCCTATTTCAGCTCCAAGGATTTCAAAGCCAATGTATTTTTCAGCTTCCTTACTACTTATGATTGTTTCTTCCTTCTCTCTCCTTACGACAACTACTAAGCTCTTACTTATTGTTTTATTTAACTTTTCAACGTAGGTTTTTATGTCGTATTCATGAATTCCAGGCTCGGACGGTGCTTGTATTGTCCACTTGGCAGTTAATGGGAGCTCTCCTTCATTAGGCTCTAATATACCCTCTGTTACTGTTGCCTTAACTTTTCCAAAAACCTCACCGACAGGTGTGATCTTTACTTCAATTTCAATTATCTCATTTGGATTTGCTGTAATTTCTTCCTCGCTTAAAATAATATCTACATCTTCTCTGATTATCTCCTCTTTCTTAATTAAAATTCCCTCTTTTACCAATTCTTCAAAATTATCCATTTTAACAACTTTTCTAATTGGGAAGTCGCCTAAATCGGTTTTTAAAATAATTTTTATACGTTTTTTATATTCTAGTTCTTGAACTATTTTACCATCAAGTTCTAATAGTTCTTCAATTTGTTGTCTTGCTGCAAGTCTCCATGGTATAATTAAATCACTTTCATCAATTCTACTTGGGACATTACCTATGTCGCTCATGGGCAAAGTCTCTTCAGTACTGTAAACTTTCTTCCAATAAATCTTATCTCTCTTACGTATTCCAATATCGAGATTTCTTACACCCTCGCTGATACATTCCAAAACAGTCTCTGGCTTCACAAATGGCAATCTTGGATTAGTAAAGAAGTAATTTATTAATTCTGAAACAGGTATCTCATGACTACCTTCAACTAAATTAATCCCTAATTTTGTATCAAGCATAAAGTTTAATCCATCAAAACTTAATTCCCTAGCAATTTTACCAATATCTTTCTCCGAGAGCGTGTCTTCAACTAAACCAATTATAGACAAAGTAGCCATTTTAGTTCTAGTAGTTTCAAACCATTCCATTTGTCTCTCAAAGTCATATGTGGGATATGCTATCATATTAAACGCATTTATGGCACTCCTTAGAATATATTTGAAAACATGGTTCATCTTATAATCTCTAAGCTTTTTCGCCTGTATCTCTTTTATGTCCTTCTCCGGATAATATGTATCGAGTTCCTTGCTTATCTTTTCACATGCCAACCATCTTTTAGCATACTCTAAAAGCTTAACTATATTCTCTTCCCTATCTGGATAAGTTACTGTTATAGTATTCTTGTAAGTCTTCATTTTACCATACTTATCATAGTAGAGTAACTTGTATATGCTACTTTCATCCAAGGTGATTAAACTTGCAAGTAGAATGTAATCTCTTGTGTCTTCTATTTCAGGTGGTTCAGGTCTATCGATAACCCTTGCTAGAGCTGGATTATAAATTTGAGGTGAAGGAACCCTTCTAGCGCGACTAGACTGAAAAATTTGGTCAGGTGTTTTAACTAGAAGCTTCTTAACGTTTTCTACTAACACTTTAAAGGCTTCACTATTACTTATTCTCTTAGCTTCCTCCTCAACTAACTCAATAACTGAAACTATTGGTGCAAACCAATATCTTCCTTCCTCCTCTTGAAGGTAATATGAAACATTCTTTAATTCTTCAACTAAATCATGAATATCTACCGCTCTACAATCCAATTTCTGAAACAGACTTTTTTCAAAGGTATAAAATGATATTTCTTCTTTAGTTGGAAACATCTTTTCAGCTTTAATAGCTATTCCATGGATATACGTCTTTAGGAATATAGATAATGCAATAATATATGCTAAGCTAGGATTCGTAGTCATTCCAACTCGCTCAAAAAGATCTCTATTAACGACAGCATCAAAGGCTTTAAATCTTGGAGTTAAAATTAAATTCTTAATTTCCTCATTCCTTAAATCAATATGCCATGGCATTATCAAATCATAGTCTTCCTTACTCTTCCAAATGGATCTAACAATTTTTCTCGTAATTTTTAAGGCATCCCTTGTTTTCTCAAGTTCTGGTACTCTGGTAACTATATCATATAAAATGTTGACATATGATGGATGATATGGATAATATTGAGCAATTTTTCCTCCTTCAAAAATACTTCCTTCGCCAAAAATTTCTCTTTCAGAACTATACACGCCAAGATAATCACTTTGTGCAATAGACTTTGCATTTTCATCTATTTTTTCAAAAATTCTTTTCTTTAAAACTTCAACAACATCACTAACAGTTAATGGTACATCATATGTAGATGTAATTCTTCCGATAGCCCTAAAGAATGCCTTCAAGCTAGTCCCATACGGCTCCTCAAATAATTCAATTTGAACCATTTCTCCAGTTTTCTTCACCTTAATGGGAAGAGTAATTACAAGGACACTATTAGTATCTGAAACAGCCTTAGCTAAATTCTCAATAAAGACAACTACAGCCTTACCATACTGTCTAAGCTCTTTACTAGAAGACTTCTCAAATCTACTAGCATACTTAACAACTTCATCTACGAGAATAACCGTAGGCCGTGCACCCAATAACTTCCTTAATCTATCTACAGGTGGAACCACACCCTTTTCATCTTCACTTCTTAAATCATCATATCGACCTAACTGATGAGCTAACGCACCCCAAATAGTATGAACAGAATAAATTCCCATTTTCAACGGCCTTAAAGGACTTGGAACAAGTTCCTCACTATCACAATCCAATACAACAAGCCTAACTCTATCAGCAATCTCCATAAACTTTACAGCCAAATCTCTACTAACAATCTCCAAAGCCTTAGGATTCTTAATAGCATGATAAATAGTCAACAGAGTATGCGTTTTACCTCCACCAAAAAGAGAGTAAAGTGGATAAATATTCCGTCCACCACGAGAACTCAAAACATCAACAATACTATTCAAAATCCTAGTCATAGAACTAGAAAGATAAGTTCTCTTAAAGAACTCAAAGGAATCAGAATAAATGCGATGCGTCTTATTAAAATAAACCTCCCAAAGAGAAGGTGCCAATCTCTCATCCAAAGTAACATCAAAAACATCATTCCAAACCCTAACGCTATCCTTCAAACCCAAAATTGCACCCCCTACTTATTAGATATAAACTCAGTCAAAGTAGTCTGCTCACCTCGCTTCTCCTCCTTTAAGCCGCTTCGCTCAAGAACTTCAATACACAAATATTTCTCAGGATCACCCTTAGGTAAAATTTCCGCCAAAATACCAACAATAATCAAAGCCTCCTCAACAAAAGCAGGATACTCTCCTCTAAGCCATTCAAGCTTCTCCTTATAAGCCTCCCTAGGCAATGTAATAGCATAATACTCCAATAGATGAAGCGCATCAACACTATTATTTAAAACAGGATCAACGACACTAATACCCCTATCCTTTAACAAATCTTCAACACTACTCTTATCACTACCCATAGGCTCCATCAAGTAAATCCTACTATCCCTCTTAACAACAAGCCTAGAATCCCTAAGATACTTCTCATAAGCCCTAGTACCAATAGCCAACATAACAAAAGAACTCCTATCAACAACTCTCCTCCTAGCCCTAGGAGACCTAACAAATAAAGCCTTACAAAGCAAATAAAACAAACCAACAGAAGACTTAACCTCACCAGAAACTCTCAAACCCTTCCCACCAGCTAACCTACCCAAAGCCCTAGCAATAGCAACAGCAGTAGCAGGATAAACATACTCCTTAACCAACTCGCTAACTTCTAATCTACCGCGCCTACTTGAAACTTTTTCAAAACTAGTATACGAGCTCAAAACCGACGACATAGTTCCAATGAATAAATCTGCGCCAAATCTACCAGCCCTAACAAGCTCTAAAGCCTGATCAGAAGCAATTTTCAAGGCTTTACGATAAATTTCGTCAGCATCACCAACACCACTCAACCCCTTACGCCAAACAACAATAATAGACGTATCCAGAGCCACTTTACTTCTAGCAATAATCCTCTGAGCAGATTCAGTAATCAAAGGAAAAGCATTAGTAACTTTTAACCTACCAGCATACCAACCAGCCTTTAACAAAGCCTCCCAAGCATTAGGATCGGTATGGGCATAATAAGTAACTAAAACACCATCATCAATGAGCAAAGTTGACATAACTTTAAACGAACGACTAAGAAGCTCTAAGAAATATTTTTTTCCATTCTCCAAATTAGCTCCAATTCTAGGCGGATTTAAACTAACCTCACGCTTAACGATATCTTCCTCCATCCATTGTGTTTTTACTTCAACCCACTTAGCTCCAATTCTCTTAAAGAAGGCTTCTGGAATAAATTTAGGAACTAATCTTCCATTACTAGCATCGCTTAACGCCCTCTTAAGCCATACAAAATAAAAATCACTAAGCTCAGTATAGGGAACATCGTCGTAATAAGGTGGATCAGTAATAATAATGTCAAATTTATTATTTCTAAGTTTATTAAGTAAAGTGGCATCATCAATCACCACTTGAACGGCATTAGAATGATCAGAACTAATAGAGATGAGATATTTTAAACCATTAATTACATTATTTAAGCACCTAATCCAAGAACCAGTAGTTTCAATAATTAAATTTATATCACACCAATTCCAAGTCATTGCTACTCCTCTAAAGGCCATTGTTCTTTTATTAGTACACCAAACCACTTCCCAGTATGTGTTTAGAGAATTAAAATCAATGCAGTTACAAAGTGCTATTGCTAGATATACCGTTACTGCTTCTGCGTATTTAAATGCTTCTTGCTTGTTCCATCCAGCTTTAATTTTTTCCAATTCTATTTTTTCACCTGCTTTACGTATTAATTTAACAAGCTTAATTAATGCCATGAGCTGACGTGGATTAAATAACTTATACCACTTTGACATGTTATAATTTATTGGTTGCAAATAACCTCCTATAGCTTGGGTACCATAGGGTGCAAGGGGTTCTTTGGGTATATCAGGGTCATTTATCATTTTTTCAAGTTTCTTTTTTGCGGCTAATAACTTGTCGTTATCTTCTGCTGTTGCAGGTCTAAATTTTACTGTCTTTTTATTTAAAATTACCTTAGCAAGTATTCTAGGCTTGGCTATTTCTAGACCATCTTGATGATATTGCTCCAGCGCATATTTGACATACCATTTAATTGTTTTCTTTCTTTCTTGCGGCATTTTCTTGATATTAATATAATGTTTAGATGTGTTTACATCAATGTATTTTATTAGGTTACCGCAATGTAGACAAATTGCTACTTCATTTTTTGCTTTTATGTTAGGTTTAGGGACACTATACTGATCACTACCAACAATAATTGTTCCTTCCTTAGTATTGATTTTTGCTCTAATTTGTTTTAGTTTTAATTTTTCATTTAAGTCAATTATTTTAATTTTTATTCTTTCGCCCTCTGGTTTATATGTCATCCAAGCTATGCGTGAAAACATACCTTTACTAACATTTTCCTCCCCACTTTCTTCACTTGTTTTTTTAACTCTTGCAAGCCACCAATTTCCAATTAATGGTGTCCATTTATGGCAATGAGGGCATTTTATTTCCCAGCTTCCAATGTAAACTGCAACGTCAGAATCGTAAAGCTCCTTAATATCTGGGTCGTTTCTTAATTGCTCAGTAATCCACTTACCCCACTTCTCAACATCATGAACTAATCTTCTTCCATATTTCTTAGGATACTCTAAAACAGCTTTCAAAAATACATATGCAACTGGAAGAAGTTCAACAGCCGTGACGTCCAAACCAAGCCTCAATCCTTCTAATGGAATAGAGCCAAAACCAGCAAAGGGATCTAAAAGCTTCTTACCCTCGAAATGTTTTTTCCAATCACTAGGAATAGTAGGATTAAATCTGTGACAAACACCATTAATCAACTTCAAATTAGATTTAAACCTAAAAACATCAACATTCTCAGGTAAAAGAGCACCAGCAATAACAGCTCGAGCAGAAGCCAAAGGCTTCCTAGTCCACCAAAAAACCATCTCCCAAAACTTAGGTCTTCCCCCACCACTCTTCTCCTTAGCAGAAGCCAAATTAACATCATCCACAGGAAACTTGGGGGACTCTACAAACCTCCTATCCATACTACACACCTATACACTTAGTCTTTAAAATACTATAAGCTCATATTTCTTAAATTATTTTTTTAAACACTTTAAATTATCATGAAATCCATAATTTACTGTTGAATTTATGTATCAGCATTTTATTTC
>Ga0180301_10003289_pt1 | contig 12651 bp, 12 predicted proteins | sample GuaBasSediGuay16_FD_121797 | JGI IMG/M metagenome (GOLD analysis project Ga0180301, IMG submission 121797) | Subseafloor sediment microbial communities from Guaymas Basin, Gulf of California, Mexico - Guay16, Core 4569-2, 12-15 cm | ecosystem: Environmental > Aquatic > Marine > Hydrothermal...
CACCACGACAAGAAGCGAGATAATGCAAATCGTGGGTATTTTTCGGGCTAATATAGTAGATGTCGGTCCGAATTCACTGACGGTAGAAGTGACTGGCGATGAGGATAAGGTAAATTCTCTGCTGGGGCTCCTGCACGATTTTGGTGTTAAAGAGCTTTCACGGACTGGTAGGATAGCCTTGACTCGGGGAAGCAATCCTTTTTAAATAAGGAAGAGCCACTGAATGAGGCCCTTTTTTGTATTTTAAATCTTGTGTCCCATTTTTAAGGGCTTTCTGTGTTTAAGATAAATGACTACTTAGTCAGCCCAGTTGCGGTCAAAAAAGGCGATTTTGCATTTGTTTTCACTGCTTTTCATCAATATAAACCGACACATCTGCTATAATACCTGCTTAGTGTGGGAGAGGTAGTTCTATAAACATTCCACTAAATCTGATTACAGAATCGAGGCATTGCTGGGTGTTTGCGGTACATGTAGAAAAGCTAGTCAAGATATATGACAACCGACGGGTGCTTGACGGAGTTAACCTTGATGTGCCAGAAGGCGAGTTCTATGCCCTGATGGGGCCCAATGGTTCGGGCAAGACTACACTGGCTTCAATAATTGCTGCAGTGAAGACGCAAGATAGCGGCATTGTTGAAGTCTATAAAAATAAGCCGGCACAAGCTAAGGAATTCATAGGATATGTACCCCAGGAAAATTTCTCTTCGCCCAAGCTTTCAGGAGGAGAAAACTTGATGTATTTCGCCAATCTCCTGGGATATTCCCGGCGCCAAGCAAATCAACTGGTGGTTGAAATGCTTCAAAACGTTGGGCTTTCTGAAGAAGCGGATAAGAGAGTAGCCAAGTATTCTGGCGGGATGAGGAAAAGGTTAGAAATTGCCACAGCAATTTTCCCTGGCATAAAGGTACTTATCCTGGATGAGCCGACCACTGGTCTCGACCCCACTGCCCGAAGAGCCTTTTTCAACATGATACAAGAGATTATGGATAAGAAAACCAGTATTATCTTGATTACTCATATCGGGAGCGATGCCGAGCTAGCCTCAAGAGTGGGTTTAATGGACAACGGCAAAATGATAGCCGAAGGCACTCCTGATGAGCTCAAGAGGAAACATGCTGTCGAGGATGCGATAACCGTGGAGACAGCCATGAAGAGTGATAGTGTGGTCTCAGTTTTAAAGGATTATAGCATCAATGGAAAGGTAACGGAGTCAGAAGTCGGCTACAAAATCTACTCGCGAAATGGAGACAAAATACTGGCCGATATGGTAAGGAGCCTTGACCAAGCTGGCCAGAGAGTGATGCGTATCGAAATGGCGCGGCCCACCCTCGAAGACGTTTTCTTCAGACTTACTGAAAGGCACTTGCAGGAGGCAATCGAATAAGTGAGGCAGATATCTGCAGGCTATACCAAGGCAATCAAGGAGCTACTCAGGGAGAAGGCGGCACTGTTTTGGACCATAGCCTGGCCGATAATCTGGGTACTCATTGGAAGCTTCTCATTTACGGGTAGCGCCCCACAAGGAGTGATTCCTTATATCAAGGGTTCTATTGCAATTTCAATGATGGTTTTCGCGCTGATGATAGCCGGCATGTCTAACCTTCCTGCCAGTATCGCTGGTGACAGAGCCAATGGCTTGCTTGCCAAGCTGAAATCAATGCCCATAAAACCTTACAAAGATTTCCTCGGCAGAATCTCTGCCGTTATTACCCTTTCTTTACTGGCAGCAGCTCTGGTTATAGTAATTGGTATCGCAGTCGGTGCACGTTTCACAGGAACTGGAATCGAGATTCTACAGGCGATTGGCTTCGTCTTTCTGGTAATCTGTGCCTCTGCTGGAGTTGGGCTTATAGCCGGCACATTGATTAAGAATCTTCAGGGTGCAATTATGACAGGCGTCGGCATTGCAGTAATAACATCCGCCATATCGGGCCTTTTTGCTCCGTACGAGGTTCTACCGGTGCCACTGCAGGTATTTTCTCGAGTCTATCCTATTTCCTCAGCACAGGCATCAATTGTACACTTACTGGCCGGACCAGATATGGTTGCGTATAATCCTTTAACTTCCGGACAGATAACTCTCACTATAGCTCTTTCTTTTGCATTTCTCTTTGCCGGTACAGTTTTATACTCAAGGCTCGGCTGGAAGCTTGATTGAATTATAATCCTGCTCTTTGTTATATTAGTTAGGATTTTGTAAAGGAGGTATTATGGCTAAAATTTATTACGACAAGGATGCGGACCTGAATTTGCTCAAAGGAAAGACAATTGGCATTATTGGTTTTGGGAGCCAGGGACACGCCCATGCCCAGAATCTAAGGGACAGTGGCTGCCAAGTCATTGTTGCTGAATTACCAGGCACTAAAGTCTGGGAGACGGCAAAGAAAGCTGGTTTTGAAGTAGCCACTGCCTCTGAAGTAGCCAAGAAGGCAAATATAATTGTTATGCTAGCTCCGGATACTTTGCAGCCCAGAATCTATCGGGAGTCAATCGAAAAGGAAATGGGCCCTGGCAAGACCTTGATGTTTGCTCACGGTTTTAGTATCCACTTTTCCCAAATAGTGCCCCCGGTCGAAGTTGATATAAGCATGATAGCACCCAAATGCCCCGGACATATACTCAGAAAGCTTTATGCTGAGGGTTCAGGAGCCCCGGCCCTGGTAGCTGTCCAGCAAGATGCCTCTGGCAAAGCAAAGGATATGGCTCTGGCCTATGCCAAGGGCATTGGTTGCACTAGAGCTGGAGTTCTAGAAACCACCTTCGCCGAAGAGACTGAAACCGACCTTTTCGGCGAGCAAACAGTTCTTTGTGGTGGAATCTCCTCCCTGATAAAAGCTGGCTTTGAAACATTGGTAGAGGCTGGCTATCAACCGGAGATCGCCTATTTCGAGGTTTGCCACGAGTTAAAGCTCATTATCGATCTGATTTATCAAGGTGGTTTGAGTTACATGCGCTATTCTATAAGTGATACAGCAGAGTACGGAGATTATACGCGGGGCCCACGAGTCATTGACAATTTAGTCAGGGAAGAAATGGAGCAAATTTTAGCAGAAATTCAGAATGGCAGTTTTGCCACGGAATGGGTTTTGGAAAACCAAGCTGGCCGCCCCAGCTTCAATGCTATAAGGCGGATGGAAGCTGCCCATCCTATTGAAGTTGTAGGTAAAAAATTAAGAGATATGATGCCCTGGCTGAAGGGCTAGGTATTATGAGAAAAGCTTGCTCCTGATATACCACCGTAAGCTCTAAATTTTTATAAAACCTGGCAGTACTCTGCTGGCGCACATGTTACCCTGCTTCAACAGATCTGCTCACTCTATCAGCTCATAATTATCTTGCTAAGAAGGGGGAAAGCAACGAAAATGAGCAGGATAAATATAATCAAAGTCGTTATTCCCTGTGCACTCGGGATGACAACAATTGCCGTCGCCCCTTTTAACTTGGGAATTGCCCCTCATCCGAAATTTGAAGCTGCCGAGCATGCCAGGATTTCGGCAAATGATAGCATTTAAATAGCGAGACAAAGAGCTCAAAGTGATAATCAACATTGATAAACAACTCCGGTGGGTTAGCTATTTGTAGAAAAACCATAAGCTGGGTAGAAAGTTTGACGTAGATGCTGAGTGTAGGGTAAACCTGCCCGGGATGAAGGCTGTTATTCTGGCTGATGGGGAAGCGACCAGACTGCAATCCCTTACGTGCAACACCCCAAAAATCATGGTCTCCGCGTTGAATCGACCTTTCTTCGAATACCTTATCGCCTATCTCAAAAAGCACAATATCACCGACATAATCCTCGCGGTAGGCAAGATGTCTTAGCAGATCGAGCATTATTGCGGCAATGGCACCAAGTTCGGTGTCAGTTTAGCTTACTCGACAGAAGATTTCCCCATGGGAACAGCAGGAACAGTGAAAATTGCGAAAGGTTCCTGGACGATTCCTTCATTGTTTTTAACGAAGATATTTTCACAAACATTGACCTGAGCACGATGATACAATTGCACCGCCAGAATAAAGCCACAGCCAGCCTGGCTTTGACCCCTGCGGACGATCCTACTATTTATGGAGTAGTGGAGACAGATAGCCGGGGCATTGTCAAACGCTTTATCGAGAAGCCAAGTCGGGACAAGGTAACTACCAATATGATTAATGCTGACATCTATATCTTGGAACCTGAAATCTTGAGTTACATCACCCCCAACATATTCTCCATTTTGAGCGTGATGTTTTTCCACCGCTTTTAGACAGAGGACAGGCCATATATAGCTACCCATCCCAAAATTACTGGATTGATATTGGCACTCCAGATAAATATTTGAGATTACAGCACGATTTGCTCTGGCACCCCGACTTGGTCGGAGTAGGTAATAAGGATACTGAATTTGAAGGTGCGAGTTTTACTCACTCCTTGGCTAAGATTGAGGGCCAGTAATAGTCGGCAAAGCTTGCTTCATTGACAGGAATTCCATAATAAGGGGACCAGCCATCCTGGGAGCAGGGTGTCGTGTAGAAGAAGACGCAGTATTAGAAGGGGTGATATTGTGGCAGGATTGTAAAATTGGCAAAGGAGCCAAGCTGAGAAACTGCCTGGTTGCCTCCCGTCGCCATATCGGTGAGGAGAGCGAAGTTATGGATGGCTGCATTCTAGGGGACGATGTGCTGATTGGTAAAGGGAATAAGCTATCTAATGGAATCAAGATTTGGTCAGGTAAAGCTATCGAGTCTGCTACGATTTCGTTCTAAATAGACAAGCCCCACTTCTCCTTTCGCTCAATTGCCCATCGTGCTTCGAGAGAATCAGGACATAGCCCGCGTTCTCTCACGCCAGGCAGAGGATTTGAGCCCCACCGACAATGCCACACCCGACTAGGTCTTGACAACCCCTAGGATTGTAGCACAATAGTACTATAAGAGGCGGAATATAGGATATAAGGCTGGTGGTCAAGTGTATACGCGAAGGGGTTGTGGTAGTTCGAGCTACAGTCAGTCCATAATATGTAAATATGTAATTATGTGAACTGCGCTCTTTTCCCTCGCCATAGTAAAAATCAACCCACCCTTCCGAAATTGAGGTTGTTCAGAAAAGTGCAACGCACTACGCTCCCCATTCACCATTGCGAGCCCCGACTTTTCGGGACAAAGCAATCCCATAAGGGATATGAGCCTGATAGGTTGGCAATTTATTCCTCGCCAAAAAGAGGCGACATATAGAGTGTCACCCAACGAAGGAGGTGAAACGTGAAGATAATGATTAGCTCGAGGAGGAATCATCGCACGAGAATAGTTTGTATCTTCTTAATCGCGGTAGCCTTAATTGCAGTGATGGCAGGCTGTAATGCTACCCAGTACGAAATCACCATGGCAGTGAACCCTGAGGAAGGGGGAACAGCAATTGACCTGACCGGCGCTTCACCTTACGAAGCAGGTGCAAAAGTTACTATAAAAGCAGAGGCCAACCTGAGCTACCGGTTTGTCAAGTGGACGGCGCCGGCAGGCACATTCGATGATGAAGAGGCAACAGAGACTACCTTCACCATGCCGGCTCGAGATGTCACCGTCACCGCTAATTTTGAGCTTGTTCCCCCTGACCACTACAAGTTCTACGAAGTGGGCGGAGAGAAAGTGCCGATAGGGGAGGAGGTGCAACTGGTAGACCAGTTCGGAACTTCCAACGCAACGGTGGAGGCAGCCACATACTTCGGCAATCCTGTCGAGAAGATACATGGTGATATGAAGGCCCCGATTGCGGACGAGAACCGCCACTACACCCTGTACAAACTATTGCTCGAAAGAGAGCCTGAGTCGTGGACAGTGACGGTCAACAACCAGTTTCAGGACGATGTGGAGCTGACAGTGTTCGGTCCCTTATACTTGGCTGTGCCAACACAGAAGGAAGACCACGAAGCGCCTGTGTGTCTCAACCACTACCTGGTCTACAAGGCTTATGGACCGATGGTGAATGACGAGGTTGTGCTCAGCGACCAATTCATCGAGGATGAACCCGCTGTGGTATATGAACCCTACTACTTCGCCAACCCCGTCAAGAAGACAGTAGTTGACAGCGGCGATGTAGCAGCGATCGAGGACCCGGATCTGCATTGGGTACTCTACAATATATGGGACGAGGCGAGCCCGCCCATCGACAAGAGAATACAGATAAACAATCAGTTCGGTAACCAGACCCTTGACCTGCTCGAACAAGAATTCCTCGCTACACCCTCCCAGAAGTTAGAATGGGAGCAGCCTCTCAACCATTTCAAGTGCTACTTAGCTGAATGGGCAGATGAACCGCCAATGTTCGAAGTGCCTGTGCAACTGGAGGACCAGTTTGTCACTATCAACGCGACGGTGTTATGGCCCGAACTCTTTGCCAACCCTGTCCAGAAGGAGAAGATGGTCGGCGAAGAAGAATGGGAGAAGACGCCCATCTCAGACCCGAAAGACCACCTCACGTTCTACTTATTAGCATACAACATGACACCTCAGGTATGGGAAGTGACGGTCACTAACCAGTTTGACCCTGCACCTGACTACCAGACATTGTGGATAACAGGTCCGAAGTACCTGGCTGTGCCAACCCAGAAGGGAGACCACAGTCCTCCAGACAGTCTTGACCACTTCTTGGTCTATGAAGTCCTTGACTATACGTGGGTGCCGGAGGCATCCTTGTTTCTCCGGGACCAATTCACCGAACAATATGCTGACGTTCACGTACCTAAATATTTCGCCGTACCCGCCAAAAAAACTCATGGATCTGTTACTACGCCAATAATAGAGGGTGACTATCATCTGGTATTCTACTGGATAGACGGCGGGTCAGCATATAATGAGGTGCCGCTACCGATTGAGAATCAGTTCGGCAAGCAGCTACTTTGGTGGCAACAGTCCGAATATGATTTACTCGGCGCGCCCTCAGTGAAGCTAGACGTGAAGGGACCCTAGCCTTTAGAATAGTCGACGGTAGATCAACAAGCGCCATAAGAGTATCGCTAACTGAGTAAGCGACAGGGGGGGGTTGCCCTCACCCCCTCCTCTCCAGGACTGATATATTGTACAAACAACACGCTAGGCTAGCCTCCCCTTACGCCAGCATCTCATCCACCTCACCTCAAGCATTGTTGCACTGGTAGTAAACTTGAGTGCTGGCGAAGCCGGGACAACCACCAAAGTCAAGGGCTAGACATTAAATAAGAAGGTAACTACGTCTCCATCCTGGATGATGTAGTGTTTGCCTTCCGTCCTGAGCAGACCTCTTTTACGCGCCTCAGCCAGGCTGCCGCAGCTTTCCAAATCACCATAGCTGACGACCTCAGCCCGGATAAATCCCCTTTCCATGTCGGAGTGAATCTTTCCCGCCGCTTTTGGTGCCGGAGTTCCAGCTGGAACAGTCCAGGCCTTTAGCTCAGAGGAAACCGTGGTAAAGAAAGAAATCAGCCCCAGAAGGCTATAGGAAAGCTCGATAACCCGGTCCAGCGCCGGCTTGCTCAGCCCCATAGTTTCACGAAATTCCCTGGCTTCAGCATCGCTGAGCTGAGCTAGCTCCATCTCCAGCTTGCCGCACAGAGCTACCACGGCAAATTGGGGATAAAGGGAAATTATCTCACTTTCCAGTTTTGAAGCCTGTAATATCTGCTCCTCCCCTATATTAAGAATTACCAGCATGGGTTTGGCAGTAAGAAATTGATAGTTGGCCAGCATCTTCATTTCTTCCTTCGACAAACCTTGCAGTCTTATTGGTATATCTCTCTCTAGCTCCGCCTTCACCTTTTGCAACAAAAGTTGCTCCTTTAAATAAAATTCCCGCTCTGCTGCTTTAGCCCCTTTCAAGCTGGGCTCCAGTTTGTCCAACCTTTTCTCCAAAATAGTTAAATCCGAAATAGCGAGTTCTAAATCTAAGGAAGCTATGTCTCGCTTGGGATCTATACTTCCTTCAGGATGTGGAACCTTGTCATCTTCAAAAGCTCGAACTACCTGGAGCAAGGCATCGGCGGTGGTGAGATAGTTCAAGAATTCTCCTCCGGGGCCCTCTTTGCCGAAGCCCTTGATAGAACCAGCAATATCTAGGTAACTAACCTCTGCAGGCACAATTTTTTTGGGATGGAATATACCTTCCAGCACCGAGAGCCGGGAATCGGGCACCTTGGCTACGCCGGTATTGGGAGCCAGTGTAGGGGAATAAGCAGCAACTTCAGCCTTGCCTCTGGTCAGGGCATTAAAGATGGTCGTTTTACCGCTCTCAGGTGTCCCGATAATGGCAACCTTCATGATTATATCCTACCATATTTTAGTTTTGTGCCTCTGCCAGGAAAAGTCGATGCTGTGCTAGAATATCAGGTAAATGTTCTACATTCTCTATGGTCAGGACTCTTTCTCCCTCAATCAAGCCGTGGAGAAAATTAAAGCTGGCCTGGGCGACCGGGAGTTGGTGGCGACTAACACCACCAGCTTAGAGGGCAAGAATCTAACTTTAAGTGAACTTAGAAATAAATGTGGCGCCGCTCCTTTTTTATCCTCATACCGGCTGGTGATAGTTGATGGCTTGTTAGGGCGCTTCGAAGCAAAACAAGGCCGACCACGGTCTGGCAGAGGTAAATCTAGAAATGGGCTGGGGGAGTGGGAAGGTCTGGCTTCTTACGTCGGGAAAATGCCGGAAACGACTGTGTTAATGCTGATTGACAGGGATGTGAAGGGAAATAATCCTCTGTTAAAGAAGCTTTCACCGCTAGCTGAAGTAAGAACCTTCCCCTTGCTGCGAGGTAGGGATTTAAAGGTCTGGATACAGCAGCGGGTAAAGGAAGAAGGCGGCGATATCACCTCCCCAGCCGTGAAATTGCTCGCTGAACTCATAGGCGGAGACTTATGGGCGATGAATGGTGAAATCCAGAAACTAATTCTTTATGGCCAGAACTGTCCCATCAGCGAAGATGACGTCAAACAACTGGTAAGTTATGCCCAGGAGGCTAACATCTTTGCTCTGGTGGATGCAGTAGCTGAAGGACATACCGAGTTAGCCCAGCAGATACTGCATCGGCTGTATGACGACGGTATGCAACCAACACATATCCTGGCTATGATTACCAGGCAATTCCGCTTAATAGCTCTAACCCTAGACTTGCCCAGGAGGCTATCCCGTCCACAAATTCAGGAGAGGTTAGGGCTAAAATCAAGCTACCCCCTGGATAAAACGCTTAGCCAGGCCAAACTGTATGATTTTGAGGGCGTAAAGCGGGTTTACGACAAGCTTCTGGAGACCGACTCTGCCATCAAAACTGGCAAATACAGCGATAAATTGGCTCTCGAGCTCCTGGTAACCGAACTTGCCTGTCTGAAGTTAACTGCATAAATCATTATAGTTCTCCCTCCCTCAAACTCTTTTTGCCATTGCAAGCCTCGATTTATCGGGACGAGGCGATCCCATTCTCCGCTCTATCATTGCGAGCGGAGCGAATGCGGAGCATGGCAATCTTGCAAAAGAACATCCTAAATACTAATCAATATCAAATGACCAAAAACCCAATGCCCAGAAGGGTTTTGAACTTTGAATTTAGATATTGGGATTTGTTTAGGATTTAGTACTTAGAGTTTAGAATTTACCGTGGAAAGTTGCCTCTGGCTATTCTAAAACACATTGTCCCATTTATGATAGGCTTAATTAGGAGGTTCATAATGAAAGCATGTGAAGGACGAATTGGCCGGGTTTTTGTGATACGGCTGGAGGATGGGGAGGTGGTACCCGAATGTATCGAGCGGTTCGCCGAAGAGAAGGGAGTATCCGTGGGGCAGGCTATCCTGGTGGGTGGAATTGGAGGTGGCGACGTCGTTGTCGGCCCGAGACACTCGGAAGAGAAGCAGCCAGAGCCCATGCTCCTGCCCGTTGATGGAGCCCATGAAGTGGTGGGGGTGGGAGTGCTCGCCCCCGGTGAAGAAGGCAAACCGGTCTTGCATATCCATGCTGCGCTGGGGAGAGCAGGGCAGACCATGACCGGATGCCTGCGGCAGGGCGTCACCACCTGGCTCGTGGGAGAGGTTATCCTCTATGAAATCCTCGGTGCAGACATGGTACGTATCCAGGACAAGCAGAGCAGCTTCGAGCTTCTGGAGCCAGGGGTTAATAAATAAAGAATTTTGTGGACATATCACCCTCACCTTAATCCTGGCCCGTCAAGCGTCAAGGGGGCTTTGCTTCAAAAGCGCCATCTATTCTAACAGTCGGATGATGGTTTTTTTAAAAGTCTACCTATCATTTCCCGCCAAGATATGGCGATATTATCATGAGGATAAGTCCAGCGAAAAATACAAGTAATATTGACCATGTATCAGCTTTTATCACTAATAATGCCAAAGAGCCAATCACACCTGCGAACCCGATACTATATACCCATTGAAGATCTGCTCTTCTTTGTGCTGTTTTGAGAAGCATTTTTATCTCAGTCAATTCCTTCTTAATTTCATTATCTTCACCCATTAATGATTCCTCCTTTATAAGTTACTTAACTTTACATTAAGCGACTACCTTAATATTCGGGGGACATAATACCTGATTTTTAGCAGGCCTAATTAGTATGGAGTCCCTGGAATTAGCAGGAAAGACTGTTTTTTGCTACAATAGAGCACCACACAATGGGTTACTACTTAGGTGTAGATATTGGCTCTGTCAATACTAAACTGGCACTCATAGATGAGAACGGCGGGGTTGTTCAGTTTGACACCGAGAAGATAAGCTCTGGACCCAGAGCCGCCGTCAGCTCACTTATCGCCAGGCTGGGTGAGAGATTCAATCTAGAAGAGATTGTCGCTGCCAGTGTATCCGGCTCGGGCAGGGGCGTCATTCCCAAGGAGCTGGGCTGGAAGGAATACAGCAGCTCACTGGCGATTGCCTCCGGACTGCTTCACCATTACCCCGACGTTAAAACTATCATACAAATCGGCGGCCAGAGCACCCTGGTGATAGAGCTGGAAGATGGCTTGAAAAAGCCGTGGAAGGTGGAATCCAATCCCCTTTGCGCTGCCGGCACTGGTAGATTCCTGGAACAACAGGCATACAGGATTGGCATCAGCATGGAGGACTTCGCCAACCTGGCACTGAAATTCGAAGGCACAGCACCCAGGATAGCCGCCCGGTGCAGCGTCTTTGCCAAAACTGACCTCATCCACCTTCAGCAGAAGGGCGTCCCGCTGGATGCCATGCTGTATTCGCTTTGCGAAAGTGTGGCTCGGATGGTTGGCTCCTTGAAGAAAGGAACTTTCCAGGAGCCGGTCTATTTTGTGGGCGGCGTTGCTGCCAATCCTGCCGTGGCCAAATCTCTCAATGACATGATTTCCGCCCGGAACGGGCATCCCGTCGAGGTAATCATTCCCGAAAACTACCTTCACATGGAGTCCCTGGGTTCGGCATTATTGTCCATAGGGAAAACCTCCCAAGGCGTTATGCTGTCAGGAACGGATGCCAAGCAGCGCCATTTTGAAATGCCCAGATTAGAAGCAGTCGCTTCGACTAGTCAGAGTAAGGATGGCCGAAGGATAGAAGAACAATGCGTGGGCTACCTCGGGATTGACATTGGCTCCACCAGCACCAAGGCCGTGATACTTGATGAGACAGGCAAACGAGTGCTGGCCAAGAACTACCTGATGACTGCGGGAAGGCCAGTTGAGGCTATCAGGCAGGTCTTCAGGAACTTGCTTCGGGATGGCGCAGACAAGGTCAAGATAGCTGGTGCGGGCGTTACCGGCTCGGGCAGATACCTGGTGGGTAGCTTCATCGGAGCTGATTTGATTAAGAACGAGATAACGGCACAGACCAGAGCTGCCGCTGAGATGGACCCTGAAGCGGACATTATCGAGATCGGCGGGCAGGACTCCAAGCTGGTCATTAAGAGAAACGGTATTGTCGTGGACTATCACATGAACAAAGCCTGTGCCGCGGGGACAGGGAGCTTTATTGACGAACTGGCCGAGATGCTTGGCGTTTCCGTGACCAACGGCGAGTTTGCCGACCTGGCATTTGCCGCCCCACATACTATTGACCTGGGAACGAGATGTGCTGCCTTTATGGGTCAAGCGGTGGCTTCGGCACAGCAGGAAGGCGTGCCCCTGGAAATAATCATAGCCAGTCTAGCTAATTCCATAGCCAAGAACTATCTCTCCAAGGTAGTGGAGCACAGAAAGCTGGGTGACAAGGTTATTCTCACCGGAGCGGTGTTCTACAACAAGGCTGTGGTCTCTGCCTTTCACCAGCAACTTGAAGGCAAAACATTGACTGTGCCAGAGCACAAGGAAGTCAGCGGCGCCATAGGCGCAGCCCTCTTGGCAAAAGAAGCCATGGCCGGCCAGGAATCGAAGTTCAAGGGCTTTCAGGAGGTTTTGGATAGAGAGTGTAAGCTTACTACATTCGTGTGCAAAGGGTGCGACAACAACTGCACCATTACCCGGATGGAGATGCCCGGTGAAGAACCCAGCTATTATGGCAGCAGGTGCGACAAGTATGACGCTATAGCCAGCCATGCCAGGAGAGAGACATTCTTCGATAAGCGAGAGCAGTTGCTCTTTCGAGAGTACAAGAAGGATGCCGGCACAGGACCTACAGTAGGCATCCCCAGGGCTCTTCTGGTGTACGACTATGCTCCGCTGCTTATAGGTTTTCTCAACGC
>Ga0180301_10003290_pt1 | contig 12641 bp, 11 predicted proteins | sample GuaBasSediGuay16_FD_121797 | JGI IMG/M metagenome (GOLD analysis project Ga0180301, IMG submission 121797) | Subseafloor sediment microbial communities from Guaymas Basin, Gulf of California, Mexico - Guay16, Core 4569-2, 12-15 cm | ecosystem: Environmental > Aquatic > Marine > Hydrothermal...
CGCTGGGCGTCTTATCTCCTATGAAATACATGAAGTCTGGTTTTAGAATTTTAGTGTGTAAAATGGGCTCCTCTATTGTTTTGGAGGAGATCACACCGGGTGGACCTAGGTCCGATTGGCCAATATCGGAGTCCACTATACCAACGTTAGTTCCCATTGAAACAATTTTATTTATGAAGTATAGCATTGTAGAGCTCTTACCTGAGTCTACTCGACCTATTAGCATGACCTTCTTTCCAACTATTTTCTCTGGGAGGTTTAACCACCATTCAGGGATTGGATTACTTATCCTTTCGAAGCTCCCATCTACCTTCAATTTAGAAACATCACTCCTACTAACAATCAGCAGTTCGACGCCCTCTAGATCTACTGATGTTTCATCGATAGTAACTCCCCAAGATTCAACCTCCCCGGAGAGAACTTCAAATCTGAGGGGGCTTCTCAGCAATATTCCCTCTCCTCTTCTTAGTTCAATTTCCTTCTCCATCTAGATAGCAACCCACCTAAACGATTTAAGGAACTCCAAGGTCTGGCTATCAATAGAAGGTGAAAGTATTGATAATCAGCATGAAGTGTAGGCAAGGGGTATCTCTTAGTGACCCATCGGACGTATTAGGTGTAGATATACAAAGGTTCTTCCATATAAGTGAAGAAGACCATACCTATACCATAAGCATATCAGATGACTTTTATGGATCTGAAGGACCATTAGCTCTACTCTTTGATATTGTAGAGTTGATATCAAGGATATTTCCTGAGAAACTGTGTACTATAAAGAAAGTAGAGCTACCAAGAAAATTTAGGATTGGGCCTAAGATGGGTAAATCTGAATTCAGGAAGTATATGGGAGTTAGAGGGCCATCTATTGCCTCATCTGTTGGTTTAGGGTCCATATTACATCCTTCAGATCACGCCAAGCTTTTTCGGATCATGAGTTCGGCTGGCCTAGACGTAGGATTTGACCCCCCATATCTGAGGGATAACGAAGTATCCCCTTACTACGATCGTGCTCACCAAATTGTTGATTCAATAGACCATATTCGAGATGATTATGGGAAGAAAGTGCTGTATTTTATGACATTACCGAGCGATTTAGAGCTTCTAGACAAGGCCGTTTCTATAGGATTGAAGGGTGTTTATGTTAACCTATGCCGAGACCTAGCCAGAATTAACGATGTCCTAGAGTTCAGGGGGAGATTATTCCTCGCAGCGAGAAATGTGGGATGTATGAGTTCGTGTGGTATTCCCCTAGAGATATTACTTAGTGTACTTAGAGAGTTGGGATTCGATCTTGTTGAAAGGCCAGCTATAAACAGGCAAGAAGAAGTGGAATGGGTTAAGAAACTAGATACAATCATAGGAGATGGTAAGTCTCCATCTATGCCCATAACTTCACCACGCATCCATCCCGGCAATATCATAGCAAACGTTCCTGATGACCTAGGGGTGGTACTCATGGGAGATCTGGGTGTATATGGCCATCCTTCGGGATTAATCAAGGGTATTTCTTCCCTCAGGGAGATTCTTGATTCCTTCATGAGAGGTGAAAGTCTATTATCAGTAATTCGTAGGAATAAGGACGTGGGGGTAGCAGTAGAGAAATGGGGATATCTGGTCCCGTAATAAGGATTGGTTGTTGTGGTTTTCAAGTCTCTAAGAGAAAGTATTATGAGGAATTAGACCTTGTAGAAGTACAGAAAACTTTCTACAAGCTTCCTAAATTGGAAACAGCCTCTAAATGGAGGAGAGAGGCTCCTGAGAGTTTTGAATTCACATTAAAGGTTTGGATGGTTATTACACACGACCCAAGAAGCAGAATCTGGAATAAGGCCGGCCTTCCACCAGAAGGAGATAGGGGACTATTCAGGCCCTCCAAGAGCAATTTCGAGGCATGGGAGTCATTTAGGGCTGTGGCAAAGGAGCTAAGAGCTGAAGTGGCGATATTCCAGAGTCCTCCATCATTCGACTCGTCAGAGGAGAATATAAATAATGTAAGGGAGTTTCTATCTTCAATAACTAATGATATGAGCCTGGGATGGGAGATAAGAAATGATAGTTGGTATTCTAACCCAGCGTTTATCGAAATATTGAGAGAATTTAATATAACGCATGTCGTCGATTTACTCTATGAGAAGCCTGTCTATGGGGAGTTCAGATATTATAGGTTACATGGAGCCCGAAAAGGAAATAAGATAGTCTACTCATACAAATATACTGAAAGTGACCTCAGGAAGCTAGGCAAACTAGTAAATGAGTATCTGGCGGAAAAGAATTACATACTTTTTAACAATTCTTACTATAGCTTCGGAAATGCCGTAGAATTCAAAAGAATGATGCATGGCGGTATCTAGCTTAGGTATAACCACCCCTCCATTTTCCGCCAGTCCCACTTGATTCCTTCACCAATTGCCATCCCATAGACGATAGCTCCTCTCCAAACACTAAATTGTGGATCAGAGACCATTTTGGGTTGAGTATCTAGTCCTAGTTCTCTCATCATGATTTTCATCTTAGTTGGAGAATCGACTGCTATACCCTCCAGCCCCTTTGGGACGCTCCAATTAAATCCTCCTCCTGAGAGAATGATGTTCTTGGCTATTGATGATTGAAGCTCGACCGGGGTCTTTGATATTGCTCTTTTAACGGCCTCTGCTAGACTTACATCACCGGGTATGACTTCCCCGCCGACGAGGGTATCCTTAGGTGGTGTGAACCCTCTAACATAATAGCTTTCGAATATTTCGTGGCCTGGGTTGAAGAAATATTCTCCTATTAAGAATCTCTGCCATGCTTTATCTCCCATGTCTACCTCTACAGTGGTGCCAGGAATCTTGAAAACAGATTGAAGGGCACTTGGATGGTCTTTTGCCCACTCAATCGACTTTTCTATATCTAAGGGAAGAAGCCCAACGGATTCCTTAAACATTCTAACGAATTTCTCCTCTCTAGCAAGATCAGAATATCCTAGATCTTTGAGTATCTGGGCCGCTATCCTGTCAGAGTCACTGCCACCCCTGTTTAAAGGAATTAAAGCTGTTTTTATAACATCTCTGCTAATCGGGGTTACTTGGGTATTTCCATGGCCAGCCTCTATTACCACACAAGTGACTGCCCTTTCTGCTATGGCCACTGCCAGAGGCTGGGGAATTATCGTTACTGCCCTTACTAGGTTGCCCTCCTCCTCGTTAATCTCCCTATGAATCTCAAAGAGCCTTTCATACATGTAAGTTGGTGCCTGAGCAGCGAGTGAAGCCACAACGAAGAATCCATGAAATGGCACTCCTGTCGTATCCGTACTTCCAGGGTGGTATTTAAGGAGTCCATACCTAACAAGTTCCTTTACGACCTTCCAGCCCTTGTCATCATCTCTCTCTATGATACCATTTCTCATTGGATAATAAAGCCTTGAGAGATCTGCTCTAGACTCAAGGAATTCGGATACTTCTGGTCCTACTATCACTTCTCTTACTTTGACTCCCCTTATCTCAGCAGAGACCTTAGAAATCTTTGGAAAATAGCCCCTATTCTCTATCATATCTGGCCCAGTCTTCATTATCCACCAAGGACCGTATTTGTAGTAAGAAGTACCAAAATCAGATGCAAAAACGGGCTTACTCATAACCGACAATTTTCAACACCTTCCTCAGTTTTATGAGTTCCTCGGCCCTGATAAGTTTTGATGGATCTACCTTTCCGGTATCTAGGTTTACAGTTACACCTTCATTCATTAGGAGGGATGCCTTTATTATGGGACCATAGCTGTATCCTCCTAGCCTCATGTCACTCCTAACCACCCTATGACAGGGAATTATTAGGGGATAGGGATTCCTAGCCGCATAATTACCAGTTGCTCTAGGTGAGGTATTTATAGCTCTAGCCAGCTCGCCATATGTGGTAAACCTACCACGTGGTATGGAACTTATTGTGAGAAGGGCGTTCCAGAACTTGGTCTTGTAATGTGGCAGTATATCAAACCCCCTTGGGCCTGGGTTTCTACCAACAAATAGGTTGTAGATGTACCTAGCTATCTTGTATGCCTCCGGTGTATAAAACTCCCAATAGAAATCTAGGGAATCGCCCCATGCAGAAATGCAAGTTGCCTTCAAGTCCGCCTCGGCCTCAGCCTGGGTGGGAAGAGGAATCGTATTACAGACAAGAATCTTTCCTAACATTCCTATTCCTATGAATTTGCCCTCAATTTCCTCTATCGTGAGCAATACCTTTATTCTAGCATCCCCCCACTAGTAGGGAATCATGGGAATGCTATTTAAAGAAGGATGTGTCACATCTGAATGTATGGATATAATCAAAATAGACGGGAGTTACGGCGAAGGCGGTGGATCTATCCTCAGATACGCATTATCGATGTCTGTTATTACCATGAAGCCAGTTGAGGTGTTTAATATCAGGGTCAAGAGGAAAAAACCTGGTATAAGACCTCAGCACCTCAATGCCGTGAGGGCGCTGGCCAGATTATCTAACGCAAAGGTAGAGGGAGATTATGTCGGTTCCAAGAGATTGTTGTTCATCCCTCAGTCTAGAGAGGGAGGTTCGTTCGAGATAGATATAGGTACCGCAGGAAGCATCAGTCTTATTATACAAGCAATACTTCCAGCAGCAATCTTCTCCGATAAGGAAGCGAGGATAAAGATAAGGGGTGGTACCGATGTACCGATGTCTCCTCCTATAGACTACATGAGGGAAGTATTTTTACCTAACATAGCAATGATGGGGGTTAAAGCAGAGATAGAGCTTATTAGGAGGGGGCATTACCCTAAAGGTGGTGGATTGGTCGAGTTACGGGTATGGCCATCAAAGCTCGAACCCATAGTATATACGGAAAGAGAAGAGATAAAGGAGGTAAAAGGGCGAGCTCATGCTGTGAAGTTACCATTACATGTTGTTAAGAGGATAGCGAACTCAGCCAAAGATGTACTGATGAAGAAGGGGCTCTCAGTACATATAGAGGAAGAGTGGTCTAAGGACAGCCATCTTGGTCCAGGAGCCGGAATTACCCTTTGGACAACAAGTTCTCCCACTATAGGATCAGATGACCTCGGAGAAAGGGGCAAGCCAAGTGAGAGAGTTGGAGAAAATGCTGCTGTTAAGCTTCTCAGCGAGTTAGATACGGGTATGGCCTTTGACAACCATTCAGGAGATATGATAATACCCTATCTAGCTCTTGCGGACGGAAAGTCAAAGGTTGGTATCTCTAAGCTAACCCTCCACGCAAAAAGTAATATATGGTTAGTGGAAAAATTTCTGCCAGTAAAATATAAGGTCGAGGGTAATTTAAACGGACCTGTGGTCGTTGAGGTAACCGGAACAGGTGTCTGACTTGGAGTATAATGACGAGTTCATGAGGATGGTGCGGTTCGTAGCATCTAAGGCTGGTATAACAGAGGAAGAAGTACTCAGAAGAATAAATATGTATGTTGAAGAAATGTCTGGCCTCATAAAGGCGGATGGAGCACTTTACTTAGTGGCAACAGACCTCAACATAGATCTACCTACCCCAAGCCCCGAGATGCAACACCAATCTATAGATATAGGAAAGCTCGTTCCAGGAATGAGGAAAGCTACAGTTGAGGGTAGAATTATCAAGATGTATGGAATTCTCAGCTATACGAATAGAAGCGGAGAAAGAGCAGAGAGAGCTGAATTTAAAATAGCTGATGAAAGCGGGGAGATAGATGTAGTTATTTGGTCTGAATCATTAGTAGAGCTGGTAAAGCGGGGAGATATAAAAGAGGGCGATTACGTGAGGATCTCCGGTGCAAGAGTATCTCAGAGATATAACGAGCCGGTTCTTAACTTAGACTCGTCATCTAGTATAGAGATAATTGAGGGCACGGAGGAGATACCTCTTCCAGAGAGGAAGGTATTAGAAGTAGGTGAGGTCTACGATTTTATTGGACAAGAAGTGGATGTGAAAGGCCTTGTAACTAGAATATACCCTATCACGGAGTTCAAGAGGAGCAACGGGAGTGAAAGCAGGAGATCATCTGTTATCCTAAGAGATGATGATGGAAACACTACTAGAGTTGTATTCTGGGGGGATAAAGCATATTTAGTAGACGATCTCGTAGAGGGATCATTGATACTACTGGAAAATGTGAGAGTAGTTATGAGAGATGATATAGTAGAACTGCACAGCTCACCAAGAACTAAGATCAAGATAATCGAAGAGGGTGAGAGTGGCCCAAGGGAGATAAAAGCTATTATCCTATACAAATTTCCGAAGGAGAATGTAGGGATAGTATCCAAGAAACCTTTCATAGACCTCTTGATAGAATCTGATGATGAATATGGAATCCTTAGGCTTTGGGGTGACTGGGCAGATTTAATTGAGTCTGTGAGGATTCCGGCTGAAATCTCCGTAAGCTCAGTATATATGAGCGAGGATGGTGTCCTCACGCTGAGTAAAAATGGGGAGATTAGGGTTCTTTCGGAGGGTATAGGTCCCATCCCAGAAGGTATTGAGGCAATCGCTAGGAGGATCAAGTACAGAAGGAGTTGGATAGGTGAGTCGTCTGACGGGCTCAGGGAGTTCAGAGGCACTGTAACTTGGATGTCTGACAGGGCCAGGGTTACTTGGTATTGCCCAAAGTGTAGCTCTAGGACGAAGATGGAGTACGGCCAGTTTATGTGTCCAAATTGTGGTCCTGTAGAGGAAGCAGTCCCTCTTCTATCAATAGCGTTCACAATAGATGATGGAACCGGGGTCGCTAGGGTAGTCGCATTTAGGGATAAAGCTGAGTCTATTTTAGGAATGTCCATTGAAGAAGTCTTGAGAAAGGCTGATGAACTAGGCGAGACAGACTACTCAGTACCAACGGATGATCTCGTGAGAAAGTACTTAGGTAAGGAAATCATAGTTAGGGGTAGAGCTAGTTACCTTGAAAGTGGCATAGTAAAGCTTGTTCTAGACGAGATAGATTATGTAGAACCGAAAGAAGAAATTAAGGGGATGATTAGGGAGATCAAAAGGCTCTGGCTGAGATGATGGTATATGAGAATAATTATGGATGATAGAGAACCAGAACTCATAGAGAGGCTGTTAAGGAGGGAAGGGATGCATGTTGAGAGAAGAAGGATAGAGGTTGCTGATTATCTCGTAGGTATGGAAGCTTGTATCGAGAGAAAATCGCTTAACGATTTTGTGAAATCTATTTACGACGGTAGGCTCTTCGATCAAGTTGATCAAATGAAAGATAGTTGTGAAGTAGTCATAATACTAGTAGAGGAGCCGCTCTTTAGTATAAATCAGCGAGCAAGACCGCACTACTTGGGAGCTCTGTCTTCCCTAGCTCTGAGAGGAGTATCTATAATCCATGTATCCTCTATGGAAGATACAGCGAGGTTCTTAGTGTATTTGGCTAGGAAAATAGAGGGGAATAGACCTTCTATAATACCAGTCAGGAAGAGAAGAAGACTTAGATCTTGGGAGGAAGCGTACTCTGTACTAGTTAGCTTCCCCAGCATAGGCCCTAAGTCCGCAGAAAGACTGTTGAATGAATTTGGTACCCTTAGAGAGGTGTTTAATGCCGACTTCTTTAGATTAAAAAGGGTTGTTGGTGAAGCTAGGGCTAGGAAGATATTAGAGGTATTAAACACGCCCTTCAAACCTATTAGGGAAAATAGGTTAATAGAAGAAGATTAGGGATAGAGCCTTGTTGGGGTCCTCGGGAAGGGGATGGCATCCCGTATATGAGGAAGAGCTGTTATCCATCTTATAGTTCTCTCGATTCCCAAGCCAAATCCCGAGTGAGGGACACTACCATATCTCCTAAGGTCTAGGTACCACTCGTAATCTCTTGGATTCAGTCCCTCCTCGTTGATCCTTGATAGTAGCTCCTCTAGGCTCTCTATCCTCTGCCCGCCTCCAACAATTTCCCCTATACCCTCTGGCGCAAGTAAGTCAGCACATAGGACTACATCCGGTCTCTCTGGGTCTGGTTTATGATAGAAAGCCTTCACTTTCTTTGGATACCTTGTAACGAAAACCGGTAGGTCAAATTCTAGTGAAATAGCCCTCTCAGCCTCGGTACCAAAGTCCTCGCCCCATTCTATGAGAACGCCCTTTCGTTTAGCTATTTCTAATGCTTCGTCGTAAGTTATCCTAGGAAATCTCCCTTCCGGAAGTTCAAATCTCCTTCCCAAACTCTCTAATATGTGACCGGCTCTCTCAACAACTTTCTCGGCGATGTACCTGATAAGAGATTCCACGACATCCATCATACCGTTTAAATCAGCCCAAGCCATCTCAGCCTCTGCATGCCAGAATTCAGTCAGATGTCTCCTCGTTCTAGATTTCTCTGCCCTGAAGCTAGGTTGTATTGTATATACGTTCTCAAAGGAGAAGATTGCCGCTTCTAAATAGAACTGAGAGCTTTGAGTTAGGTAGGCTTTTCTGTTGAAATAAGGCACCTCGAATAGTGTGGCTCCTCCCTCGACGGCTGCGCCAACGAAGGTAGGACCTTCTACTCTAACAAATCCGTTCTTTATGAACCATTCCTCAGTAGCCCTGAGCACTTCCCTCCTGATCATTAAAGCATTTCTCATCCTCGTCGTCCTGATATGAAGATGTCTGTTGTCTAGTAAGAACTCCTCGCCTGAATCTGGTTTTATTGGAAAGTCGGGAGATTCTCCGACCACTGTAACTCTTGATGCTATAACTTCGATCCCTGTAGGAGATCTTGGGTCTCTCTTCACTCTCCCCTCCACAGCCATTGATGCTTCTATACCAGCGCTTCTCGCCTTCTCTACATCTTCCTTGGATGCTTCCCCTTCCTTAACCACAACTTGAACTACCCCTGTGGAGTCTCTAAGTCTAATGAAAACGATTCCTCCCAGTTCGCTCTTTCGATAGACCCATCCGGCGATTTTTACTCTTTCTCCCTCACTTAAAGATTGAAGTTCAGCTATGAAGTGAGTTTTAACTCCAAATTTCCACATCGAGGAGACCACCTTAGGATATAATGATGTAGGAATAAAAAGATGTTAAATGAGGTATAGAGGAGGTTGCCATGGTATGTGTTAGAAAAGCGGTTGAGAGGTTGAGAGATAAGGGTCTTTTAGAGGTCGTTGAAAAGGCTGCTTCGACAAAATACGAAATTGCCGCTTATCTAATGAGATTTGATGGGAGGAAATCTGTTCTCTTCAGGAACCCTCTTATAGAAGGTAGGACCCCCAGCAGATTCCCAGTGATCGGTGGAATAGCAACCTCTAGAAAGACTTTGACAGCCATATTAGGGTTATCGGATCCTAAGGAGATTAGAGCTAAAATAAGATATGCCCTAAAGAATATAATAAGGCCTAAGGAAGCCGAACCTTCTTGGAGAAAGGTGAAAGTAGGCCTTAAGGATCTACCTATCCTCAAACATTATGTTGGTGAACTTGGGCCTTATATGACAGCATCTATCGTCATTTTTAGGGATAAAGATGGTCTGTTTTCATCCTCATACCATCGGATGACGCCAATTTCAGAGAATAAGCTGGTACTTAGGGCGGTAGAGGGAAGAAAACTGGCCAGAACGATAGAATACTTTGAGAGAGAGGGAAGGCCGTTGCCTGTAGCAGTATCAATAGGTAGTCCTATGGAGGTTATGATAGCTTCGGCTGTCCCAGCAGAAAGCATAGACAAACTTGGTATAGCTGGGGGGATCGCTAACTCCCCCGTACATATCTCGAAGTGCGAGCAGGTAGACTCATGGGCACCTTCTGATTCTGAGATAGTACTATGTGGGGAGATAATTCCGGGGGAGAGGGCTCCAGAGGGTCCCTTCTATGAAATCCTTGGCAAGGATATACAGAGAATGCAGCCTATCCTTAAGGTTCATGAAGTGTATGCAAGAGAGGAAGCCTATTATCAAGCTATATTACCTGCAAGTAGAGAGCATGAAATTCTCATGGGGCTTCCTGTAGAGCCTCTCATAGAAGATAGGGTATCTGAGGTAGCGGACGTTGTAGATGTCGCTATGACTCCAGGAGGTGGGGGTTGGATAGAGGCTGCTATATCTATAAGGAAAAATAGCGATGACCAGCCTGTACTAGCAGGACTCATGGCGATATCCGCTCACAAGAGTTTGAAGAGGGTGATAATAGTTGATGAGGATGTCGACGTCTCCAACTATATTGAGGTCATGAAGGCTGTCCTACAGAGAGCCCACATACCAGACGATTACAAAATGATCTCCGGAGTTAAAGGTTCCTCCCTGGATCATAGCAATCTGAGGGAAGTCTTAATAGATGGGAAGAAGAGAATTGTCAGACTTCCTCAAGGTAAGATGATAATAGACGCCACCGGTAAAGGGAAGAGGGAGTTATTTGAAAGGCCTAAGAATCCCCTTTTCAGCGAATAGTAATCTAACCCAAATCGAACAGTTTATTTATTCGATTCACTAGGTCCTTAATGGGGGGTAAAAGAGGAGATTGGCTGGCTACCGAGTAATAACTGGGATGGTAAAGACAAACGTCCATGACCATTATATGTTCAAGGTGAGGATGGCTGAGCTAGAATCCCTACTTAGGGCTCTCGGTTACAGGATAGTTGAGAGAATAATTCAAGTAAGGCCTAAGGAGGCTGTTGATTTCGTTTTTGGTAAGGGTAAGGTAGAGGAGATAAGAGAGGAGGTTAAGAGGCTAGATCCTGATGCCTTCGTAATATACAACACCTTATCGAGTAAACAGAAGTGGAATCTCGAGAGGAAGTTAGGTATAGAGGTACTCGATAGGTACGATGTTACATTAATGATCTTTAGAGAGGCTGCTAGCGATGTCCTCTCTAAGTTGCAGATCGAGCTAGCTACATTAGAGAAAGCTTTTCCCTACGTTAAGCTATCTGCTTCCATAAAATATAGGAAGATGAGGGCAGGGTTCAGAGGCGGAGGAGAATACGCTTACCACAGGCAAATAAGGGCTATTCAAAAGAGAATGAAGATCTTGAGAAGGAAAATCGAAAAGTTAAGTAGACAGAAGGAGCTTGAGATCTTGAGAAGACTAGATAGCGGTGCTAGGATAGCTGTCCTCACCGGATACTATAATGCCGGCAAGACCAGCCTTTTCAATGCTTTAACTGGATTTGAAAAGCCGGTAAGCGATATGCCCTTTACTACACTCTCTAGTAAGTATGGGGGGCTAAATGGCGGAGAGTTATATCTAGTTGACACGATAGGTTTCGTGTTGGACTTGGATCCTCGGCTAATAGCGTCATTCCAGCTTAACCTCTTAGACATAAACTACTCCAATAAGCAAGTTCTAGTCGTCGATGTATCAGACAAACCAGATCTAATGAGAGTCAAGGTGCAAGAGAGCTTGAAGATATTATCTCAGCTCGGTAAGAAGAGGGAAAGTATGGTTGTAGCTGCCAATAAGATAGATCTCGTAACTGATTATGAATACCGTGAGAGGGAGCAAGTCCTTAGGGAGATCTTAGGGGAGGTTCCGATAATCCCTGTATCTGCGAGTCTAGGTATCGGAATAAAAGATTTGGTAAACGTACTGATAAAGGAGGATTTAGAGCTAAAGGCAGTTGAATAGTCTATTTTTCATAATCGTAATATTTTTATTTTTGAAATTAAGAGGGCTTTGGGTACTGCAAAATGGCTCAGAGAAGTCCGAAGTCTCTAGCTGTAGCTGCAGTACTAGGTGCACTTGGGAACGTATTGGCCATCTTCTCTATGGTTCTAGGGAACATACACCCTCAGATAGCAGTCGATCTATCACATGTAGCTACAATATCGGCTGCCTACATACTAGATCCGATCTGGGCTATGCTAGTGGGAGCACTAATATCAATAGTTCCTTTCGTGAGATTTGGGTTATTAGGGTCGCTCGGTCCCATTGCAGGATCACTAATTTTCCCGGGTAAAGCACTGACAGGACTATTCAGTGGATTGTTAGCTGGTAAAGTAAAACACCCATTTATAGCTCTAACTATAGGATACATTCCGGAAAGTATATTCACTTGGGCTAGCTTTAAGTTGTGGATACCTTTCATCGCGCCAGAAGTCAGTAGTTGGCTCACAGACGCCATTATATTTAGCATCTTAATCAAAGCATGGATTGAAATACTATTCATTGGAGTTATATCCGAAGTTGCCATTCCTAGGATTAGTAGCATGATACCCAATAGCCTTATAGACAAGCCTAGCAATAGAGTATGAATCGGATCTCATTCCATGGCATGGTGAGAACTCAACGAAGTCCATAGCAATGACTTCAGAGGAGTGTATGATTTCCCTCAATATATGGGTCAGTTCTCTCCAAGATAGGCCATCAGGTTCAGGAGTACTTACACATGGCACATAGCAAGGGTCTAGTACATCTACATCGACACTTAGATATATTTTCCTTCCTTTAACCTCCTTTTTGATCTCCGAAATAGCCTGATCCCTGAGGCTCTCTCTGTATAAGACCCTTACATCTTCTCTATCGCTAAGTAGCTTCTTTTCCTCCCATCCAATAGTTCTGACTCCCATTACTAAAGTTCTTGATACAATTTCACTTGCTCTCATAGTAACAGTCGCATGAGAAAATCTCTCGCCCTCGTATTCATCATAAAAGTCTGCATGAGCATCCAATACCACTAGATACTCAACCCCGAATTCTCTAGCTGCTTTTATCGCACCAAGCGATAC
>Ga0180301_10003292_pt1 | contig 12640 bp, 14 predicted proteins | sample GuaBasSediGuay16_FD_121797 | JGI IMG/M metagenome (GOLD analysis project Ga0180301, IMG submission 121797) | Subseafloor sediment microbial communities from Guaymas Basin, Gulf of California, Mexico - Guay16, Core 4569-2, 12-15 cm | ecosystem: Environmental > Aquatic > Marine > Hydrothermal...
CTCAGCTACCTGAAGAAGCTGTTTGGGGTGTGAGGCATGACTGTGATAAAGGAGGTTGAGGTAATACCCCTTAATATCCCGTTCGTGAGGCCCTTCAAGATCTCTAGGGGCTTTGTGGGTGCGCCAGGCAAGCCGGGAGAGCACATCTACGTTAAGCTGGTGACGAGCGATGGGGAGGTTGGGTGGGGCGAGGCCAGGCCCATGCCATCGTGGATGTACGAGACGTTCGAGGGCGTCTACATAGTCCTGCAGAAGTACCTCTCCAAGGTGCTCGTGGGCAAGAGCCCCTTCGCCTTAAACCTCATTCACGCCGAGATGGATAAGGCGCTGGCGCCAGTTGTCAGCTCCGGACATCCATTCGCGAAGTCCGCAGTCGACATCGCGCTTTACGACTTAATCGGGAAAACCCTGGGAGCCCCTGTCCACGCACTCCTCGGGGGCAAGCTGTCAGACTACGTGGAGATGTCAGCACTAATCTCTGGAGACCCCGAGAGCGTGGGCGAATACGCCAAGGAGATGTGGAGTAAGGGATACAGGTGCTTTAAGCTTAAGATAATGGGGGACGCGGAGGGCGACTGGAAGCTCGTACAAGCCCTCCTCGACGCAGTGCCTGAAGCTTTGATATGGCTAGATGCGAACCAAGCCTACGCTAGCCACAGCATCATGTCACTGCTCAGGAGGTTAGAGAACCTGGAGAACATCGTGTGCATGGAGCAGCCAGTGCCCACATACGACTTCGAGGGGCTGAGGAGGATAGCTGCCAAGACTCGCATCCCAATAGCTGTAGACGAATCCGTGTTCTCCCATTACGATCTCCTCAAGTTAGTGAGCATGGGAGCTGCCGATCTGGTAGTGCTTAAAGTAGCTAAATCGGGGTTGAGGGGCAGCCTGAAGATACATGCACTAGCAGAAGCGGCAGGGGTGGGATGTATGGGCAGCGGCATGACAGAGAGCGGCGTGGGGTTAGCGGCATCAATCCACCTATTCTCCACACTCAGGCTTATCGCACCAGTGGACACGAATGGCCCTCAATTCCTCGAGGATCTCATCGTCAGCGGCTTGGAGATAAGCGGGGCGAGGGTGAGAGTTCCTGATAAGCCAGGCTTAGGGGTTAAAGTGGAAGAGGACAAGCTCGAGAGGTACAGAGTCGAGCTGGGCCTATGACTACAGGCCGTCCGGCCGTCCTGTGGAGTTAGCAGCGCAGTAGAGGCGCGCCTTAGACATCCCAAGTCAATATGACGTGAGTGTACTCGTCGTTATCCTTTATGCCCCTCTGTACCTCAGTTATGTGCGCATGTTCAGCTTTTATCTCGCCTAGGATCACCTCGATTGCCTTCTCAGGCTCGGAAGTATTCCCGCAGATATAGACGTCTATGGCCGCGTACTCATTCTCGGGCCATGTGTGTATTGAGATATGGGAGCCAGTGACTATAACCATCCCGCTAACCCCCGTGGGTGAGAACTTGTAGAAGTGTACTATCCTGATGTCCATTTTAGCTTCCTTAGCCGCTCGCAGCAGTATCTCCCTAAGCTTGACTGGGTCTCCAAGTATCTTGGGGTCGCAGCCTGAGGCCTCAATTATGTAATGATATCCTAGCGCGTCCACTTGAGTTAAGGAGCCGCCCACTTACATATACTTAACCGCGTCCAGCCCCAGCACGTCCGCCACCACATTCATTAGCTTGACGATATCCTGCGCAGAGGGGCTCTGAGGGCTCTCCACCACGAGCTTACCCCTCGCGTACGCCCTAGCCAGCTCAGGGTCGTACCTTACTCTCACCAGCTTAAGCCGCTCCCTGCTAACGAACTCCTCAATGCTCACAGCCGTTCCTCCGGGGAGCCCATACTTATTCAAGACCACTAGCTCCTTAACGCCCGTCTTCCCCGCCAAGTTATGGAGCCTCTCCAGGTCGGCCAGGCCTAGCCGCGTGGGCTCTGTCACCATCAGCGCTAGGTCGGATAGCTTGAGGGCGGCGTAGACGCCCCTCCCGGCTCCAGGCGGCAGATCCATTACAGCTATGTCATAGCGCCTCCATACCCTCCTAGCGTGATCCATGGTCCTCTCCATGACCTCATGATACTGTCTACTACCTGGCTTTAGCTCACCAGTCACGATGTCCACACTCCTCGCCCTCCCCTCCTTTATCCAGCCAATGATCCTCTCGCCTCTACTTATAGCACCAACAGGGCATACGTACAGGCACGCTGCACAGGACTCACATAATGCCTCGAGGAACAACACCTTACGGCTGGGCACTATAGCTAGAGCGTGGACTGGACAGGCAGAGACGCACTCGCCACACAATGTACACGCCTTCTCGTCTATGAGCGGCTTAAAGATAGCAACCTTCTCAACTACCTTTAGGCTGGCGCCTAAGAGGGTATGAGCACAGGGGTTCTCTACATCCAAGTCTATGAGTAGGATCCTTAGGCCAGCTGAGCTCAGTAATGCCGCTAGGTTGGATGCTATGACGGTCTTGCCCGTGCCCCCCTTACCCCCCGTGACCGTGATTACCTTCGGCCTTTCGCGTGCCATATTACCGCCTCAGAAGCCGAGCGTTGAGAAGATCTCTAAGAGGCTTTGAGCCGCCTTAGACCTCGGGCTATAGGTGAGCAGCGGTTTCATTAGAGTGTAAGAGCGCACAACCGCCTCATCGTATGGCACGCGGCCGACCACCTCCACCTCCAGCATCTCAGGTATGCTGCGGGCATAATCAGGGTTTAAGTCATACTTGTTCACAACGGCCAGCGTCTTCACCCGCAACATGTCGGCAACTTCCACAAGCCTCTTAGCTCCCTTGACTGATTGTGGAGTAGGCTCGACTACTACTATGAGCACGTCCGCCCCAGCTATGCTGGATATCACGGGGCATCCTATCCCCGGCGCTGCATCTACCACCCTATACCTGGCATTCCTCTCCCTGGACAGCTCGTAGGCGCGCTCCTTAAGCTCGTATACGAGCCTACCGCTAGCTCCCTGGCCTAGGTCTAAGTCGCCCGTTATCACCGTAATTCCCGCCTCCGACTCCGCTGCATACATGGCTCCGGTGTGAGCCTCCACCAGCTGTATGGCGTTGACGGGACATACAAGGGAGCATGTTCCCAGGCCCTCGCACCTATCATAGTCAACGACAGGCCCCTTAGGACTCGCTGCCAGTGCACCAAACTCACACGCCTTAACGCACATCCAACACCTGATGCACTTAGCGTAATCAATCGTGGGCTGTTTAGCTCCGTAGTACTCCTCGCGCCATAGGACCCGGCGCGCGCCTCCCAGCGCTAGCAGTAGATCTGGAGCCTCAACATCAGCATCCACGGCTACTACGCCTCCCTTATCCCTTAGGTATATGGCCATGTTAGAGGATAGGAACGTCTTCCCAGTGCCTCCCTTCCCGCTGGCCACTACTATCTCCAACGAGCTGCACCCGCTACCTCAGGAGCCCCATCCTCCTGAGGGCCTCGCCCACTGTCACGCCTGGAGGGGCTACCTCTACTCTGATGCCAGCTTGGCTCAGCAGCATAGAGATGTTGGGACCTAGGCGGGGGGCTATCACAACGCTTACACCGGAGTTAAGTAGCCACTGGCCTACTGCTACGCCAACTCCTCTAGCCCCGCCAGCCATCGCATTAGGGACCGATTCAACCTTTATGGGGGAACGATCTCTGATGTCGACTATCGTGAAGTACGGCGCTCTAGAGAACCTGTAGGATATTGGGGCGTTTAAGCCGTCTCCCGTATCAGTGGCGGCTACCACCCTTAGGACACCGCTGGCGGGCGGAGGCAATGGCTCCATTAGGCCTGTGCTGCCCCAGCCCGAGGGCCCACGCCACCGGCGGCCACGCATCCCGTAGCCATACCCCAATGCTCTCTTCACCTCGCGCTAAGCCGGGGGCTGTGGAGCTGAGGCGGTCTTAAACACCGTCTCGGCCATCCTCCTCCACATATCAAGCATCGCCCTAAACATCTCTATGTAGTACATCATTGAGACCCAGTAGATCCATATGTAGGACCACGTGTACATCATCGCTAGAGGGTCTAGGTACGGGAGCGGATAATACCAGTAATAGTACCACCAGTACATGGCCTCACCCCCCTACCAGTACCATGGAGTGTAGTACCAGGGGGCGTAATACCACGGCCATGCGTAGTAGGCTGGGGGTGTCAGCATCGGGTAAGGCAGTCTCCAGTACGCTGGCCACCAGCCCCAGTAACCTCTCCACGCCCAGCCGGGGTAGCCGAACAGCCACCAGCACGCTCCCCTCCCGAATAGCCACCCTGGCCTCAGCCATGGAGGTAGGTGGCTGAATGGCCCTCTGCCCGGCCACGGCCCTATCCATCCTCTCCTACCTCCACCCCATCCCCACGCCATCTGGTACCACCGGAGATTATGTGCTAATGCACAATATAAACCTTTCCGCTGGAGAAGTGTTAAGAGGGGGGCGCTCTAGGTCAGCTGCGTGGGAAGGGAGGAGCGGCTGGCAGGGCTATTGCGTGTGTCGGCCCCCTTCACTATCTTAAGCCTACTAAGCGTTGATCTCGTGGTGCCTTCATACCTAGCACGCTTAGGGGCTTCACCCCTAATCCTGGGAGAGATCTACTCGCTGAGGACGGGATTTAGGCTGGCAGCCAGGGCTGTCAGCGGTCTGCTATCCGAGAGGCTCGATTATAAGCGCCTGCTAGTCTTAAGCTTCTCGCTAAAGGCAGCATCCTACTGGACGCTGTACATCGGGGGAGGATTGGAGGTGAGTGTAGCGGGGCTAATCCTGCTTGCTGCGTCGGAGGGGTTAGAGAGCCCCGCGTACCTATCCCTGATAGCGTTAGCCGGCAACAGAGCAGCCACCAGCTTCGGAATCGCGCTATCATTGAGGACGGCGCCAGCCATACTGGCCCCCCTAGCTACGGGCATAATCGCTCAGAGGTTAGGACTGCGTCATGTCTTCGGTCTCGCAGCCCTCATATCGCTAACCTCCCTAGGGCTCGTGGCTAAGCTGTATTCTGGCCACTCAAGGGAGGAGGGGAGGAGGGAGTACAGGGCACTCCTAACTCGCAGATTCATCCTGTTAATGACGTCAGCCTCCTTACTCTTCATCTGCGTCTCAGGCTTTCGGCCCTTCTTCTACTGGTGGGTGGTAGAGGAACTCCACTACGACTACGCTACGCTAGGCAGCATCGTAGCCCTGGGCGAGGTCCTAGCACTCTTCTCGAGAATTTACACGGGTCTCATAGCAGAGAGAATAGGGTATGCCACTGCGTACGCCTTAGTCGGGATCCTCCGCTCAGCCTCACTCACCATGATGGCTACTGCTAGCAGCCTCATGACAGTAACTCTCTCCTACCTGGCTCTAAGGGGGCTGATGGCAGCTCCCTCCAGGAACGCGCTAATATCGCGCATAGCGCCTAGGGAGATGTATGGCCTAGCTTACGCGCTGATAGGCCTAGCGATGGACCTAGGCGCCCTCGCCGGACCTGTGCTGGTGGGGCTCGTAGTCGAGCGCTGGGGTCTCCGAGCAGGCTTTACGTTGCTTTCAGTACTTTACCTCGTGTTCGCCCTCTCGGCGGCACAGCTGAGGAAAATGCCCACTCGAGCCCCTCAGGATAGCGACCCACTCCCCAACAACTAGCTTCATAAGGCCCTGGCTGAGTCTAGTGTGGAGGATGCCGTCAGCTACAGACCCCGCATTATGCGCGAGGTGCAAAGGTGTCAAGAGGCTGTGTGGCAGGCCTGTATGCCCGATACTCAGGAGGATAATTGAGAGCCTAAAGGCTGCATCCAAGGTTGGGAGGAGGGTGCTGCCAGCAGCAACTCCCCCCTCGGTCCTCGTGGGGGAGAGCGGCTACCCCAGCGTTAGGCTTGGCCCCATAGCCGCCCCCGCGAGAGGAGAGGAAGCCCGCCGCTACGAGGATTACAGGAGCTGGTGGGGCAGGCTCAGCCTCGAGGACATAATATCCATTAGAGCTTCAACCGTCTACTCGAGCTTCTCCCTGAGGGTTAGAGAAGCTAGGAGTGGGGAGAATAGGCTTCTAGAAGCTACTCGGGAGGCAGCGCTATCAGCGAGGCCTGTGGACGCCGAGTTCGTGTACACTAAGCCGCCCCGCCCCTCCCTATCGTTTAACGGTATGCTGGCCCCCGTGGGCCTGCGGGGCGAGCTGAACAGGCTGGAGATAGTTGAGAACCCTGCCGTCCCCCGGCGTGTCGATCAGCTAGTCTACGACACGGACGCCAAAGCCAGGGATGCTGTCTACGAGCTCTACAGGTCCGGGATTGACAATTATTACATCGCGCGGTTACTGAGCCTGGGGATGCTGGGAGAGAGGAATAGGAGGAGGCTTGTCCCCACTAGGTGGGCCATAACGGCGGTTGACAAGATGTTGGGAGATTTGCTGTTGGATAAGGTGCGATACATGCCCGAGTACCCGAGGCTGGAGCTATACTTCGCCGAGTACCTAGGCAATAGGTACCTGATACTCCTGGCCCCAGGGCCCTGGTCTTTCGAGATGATCGAGATATGGCTGCCCAGGAGTGTGTGGGTTAGGGCATCAAAGCCCTATATCGCGGTGAATTATGAGCTTTGGGATGGGAGGTGGCGGCGGGCAGGTGTAGACGGCGGGTATTATGCGATAAGGCTCCCAGTCCTCGAGTTCCTCGCGAGGAGGAGGAGGCAGGCGACTGTTGTGGCGATAAGGGAGGTAACGCCGAGCTACTATGCCCCAGTTGGCTCATGGCAGATAAGGGAGAGCGTAAGGCACGCGCTCAGGTCCGAGCCACTAGTGCTGGAGAATGTGGGTGAGGCTGTAAAGGCGATCTCCAGACGCTTAGATACCAGTGCTGAGCTAGTGATAAAGAGGTCCTACATCCTCAGAGGCCTACTATCCCCCAGAATCCAGCTGACCGACTTCATGTAACGCATAGCTAATCCTTGGGAGGCCCTAATATCTTCCCGCGTCATAATATAGCCGTGCCCATATATGTGGTAGTTGGAAGAGGCGCAAACGCATTCACCGATAGAGTGTCCACGATATTCTTCCCCAGCGACTTTGAAGACCTGCTACGCCTGATAGAGGAGAAGTTTGGCACTTCCTATCCCGCCCTTCTGTCACTCTTCAGGGGGCAGGAGGTGGAGCCTTCTAAGCTCCTTGACGAGGCTCTGGACCTGCTCCAGCTACTCAAGTCGCGTGCCGATGAGCTGCCCCGCTCCTACTTCTTCGCAGTTCTACCGAAGGACTTTGAAGATGTGGCAAGCCTGCTGGGAGGAGGGGCTTCAGGCATGGTAATCCCGGGGGAGGATAGGGTCTACAAGCTAGTGGGGGGCTTCGGTAGGGCAGAGCTGCGCGATGATAAAGGCAATGTTGAGAAGCTCGAGGAGGGTGCGGAGCTGACGCTGGGCGCTGTAAGGGTGAAGGTCTTCACGAGGCCGGCTTATGAGGCCGCCGCTGGCCCTCTGAAAACACTAATAGTGGCTTCGCTCATAGCTATGAAGAAGGGGGCAGCCCTCAGAGTGTGTGGCGTAGCGCCTGATAGCTAGCTTATCGATGAGAAGGGCCTTACCGCCTCGCCATGTACGTGTTGACGCGAGGTATCTCCTCCCATCTGTGGCATGCCACATAGTGTTCGCCGCCGACCTCCACCAGCTCAGGCTCATAGCTGCGGCACTCTTCTGAAGCCCAGGGGCACCTGGGGTGGAACCTGCAACCGCTCGGGGGGTTCAGTGGGCTAGGTACCTCACCTTTGAGTATTATCCTCTTCCTGCTCCTCGCCCTCGGGTCTGGGATAGGCACTGCTGAGAGGAGAGCCATGGTATAGGGATGCAGAGGATTCTTGAATAGCTCGTCCTTGGGGGCTACCTCCACTAGCTTCCCGAGGTACATGACCCCCACATAGTCACGCATGTACTCGATGACGAGGATGTTATGCGAGACGAAGAGGTAGGTTAGCCCATACCTGCTCTGGAGCTCTTTCAGGAGCCTGAGTATCTTAGCCTGGACTGACACGTCCAGGGCTGAGGTGGGCTCGTCGAGGACTAAGAACTTGGGGCGGAGTATAAGCGCCCTAGCTATCGCCACGCGCTGCCTCTGTCCTCCGCTGAGCTCGTGCGGGTACCTGTCCAGGTGCTCCTCGCCTAAGCCCACCTCGCGCAGAACTCTGAGGACTTCTCCTCGCGCCTCCTCACCCCCGACTCCGAAGTGTATCCTCAGGGGCTCAGCCACTATCTCGCTTACCTGCATGCGGGGGTGCAGGGATGTATAGGGATCCTGGAATACTATCTGCATGTGGCGCCTCATCCTCCTGAGTTCGCCAGCCCTGAGAGCTGTTATGTCTACACCGTCAAAGATCACCCTCCCAGCCGTGGGCTCTATTAGGCGCAGTATAGTGCGCGCTAGAGTGGTCTTGCCACAGCCCGACTCCCCTACCAGGCCAAAAGTTGTACCCTCCTCGATCCTGAAGGAGACGCCATCAACAGCCTTGACGTACCCTACTACTCGGTGGAATACTCCGCCCCTGACGGGGAAGTACTTGCGTAGCTCCTCAACTCTGACAAGCTCACGGGCCATCCCTACTCACCTCCGTACAGGTGACATGCAACCAGCCTTCCCGGCTCTACCTCGACCAGCCTGGGCTTAACGCGCTTGCACACCTCCATTACAGCCGGGCACCTGGGGTGGAACCTACAGCCACTTGGGGGGTTTAACAAGCTCGGGACCTCCCCCTCTATCGCCATCAGCTCCCTACCGGGCCTGGGTATGGCCGCTAGGAGCCCCCTCGTGTAGGGGTGTAGGGGCTCCTCAAATACATCGTACACATTGCCCTGCTCGACGACCACGCCCGCGTACATCACGGCTATCCTATCGCTTATCTCAGCCGCGACTCCTAAGTCGTGGGTTATGAAGAGCACTGATGTGTTCATCTCCCTCACCAAGCTCTGGATGAGCTCTAGTATCTGAGCCTGAACTGTAACGTCTAGAGCGGAGGTCGGCTCGTCCGCTATCAACAGTTTTGGCCTCATCAGCAGTGCCATTGCTATCATTACACGCTGCGCCATCCCGCCGCTGAGCTCATGAGGGTACCTGTTCACCAACCTCTCCGGGTCTGGGAGGCCGACCCTCCTCAACATGGAGAGCACCTTCTCCAGCGCTGCCTCACCCTCCTCTCCATGCGCCTCAAGCGCTTCTCGAAGCTGGAAGCCCACGGTAAGGACGGGGTTAAGTGCTGACTTAGGCTCCTGAAATATCATCGATATCTCTCTCCCCCTTATCCTGCGCATCTCCTCCTCACTGAGCTGGAGGAGATTCCGGCCCTCGAACAGTACTTCGCCCCTTACGATCCTGGCGTTGTGGTCGAGGAGGCGCATGATCGAGAGAGCGGTCACTGTCTTCCCCGAGCCAGTCTCGCCGACGAGGCTCACTATTTCTCCCCGGCCCACGCTGAGCATTACGCCATCGAGCGCCTTTACAACCCCCTCCCTCGTGTAGAAGTGCACTATCAGGTCCCTCACCTCGAGTAGTGGGGAGCTCATCGTCCCAGCCTCACATCAAATGCGTCTCTAAGCGCGTCTCCCAGCATGTTGAAGCCGAGGGCGGAGATCATTATGGCTAGGCCCGGGAATGTCGATACCCACCACTGGGACCTTATATACAGCCTCCCCTCGCTAACCATAAGTCCCCACTCTGGAGTTGGCGGGGGCGCTCCCAGGCCTATGAAGCTCAGGCCCGCAGCCAACAGTATGATGCTCCCCAGGTCTAGGGTCGCCTGTACTAGCACGACGTGCACTACCATCGGGAGCACGTGCCTAAACAGTATTCTGACGTGCCCAGCCCCGATAGCCCTCGCCGCCTCTATATACGTCTCGTTCCTCACTTGAAGCACGCACGCCCTAACCAGCCTGGCGTAGACCGGCCAGGACACCGTGGCGATTGCTAACATCGTGTTGATAATGCTGGGCCCTAGCGCCGCCGCCACCGCCATAGCCAGTATCAGGCGAGGGAATGCGAAGAAGAGGTCAGTCACCCTCATTAACGCCTCATCCACAAGGCCCCCAAAGTACCCGGATACAAGCCCCAGGAGGAGGCCTATCGTAGCTGAAATCGCGACCACGAGGAGGGCAATGGAAAGCGAGATCCTGCAGCCATATAGCACCCTGCTTAGGATGTCTCTCCCCAGCTGATCGGTGCCGAAGGGGTGCTCCCAGCTAGGTGGCATGAGCCTCTCACTCATGTCCTGCTTGTAGGGATCATAGGGGGCTAGCACGGGACCTATTAGCGATAAGATGAGCAGGCCCGCCACGATAACAGCTCCCGCGAAGCCTGTTGGTGATGAGAGTACTAGGCGCGCCATAAGCAGTGAGCCGCGAATAGAGGTGCGGCGCGCCCCCTCCATCCTATCACCCATACCTCACTCTGGGATCTAGGTAGGCGTAGATGAGGTCTACTGCTAGGTTCACGAGTGAGTAGATCACAGCTATGAACAGCGTAGTGCCCATGACGGCCATGAAGTCTAGGTAGAGGAAGGCGCCGGTCGAGTACCTGCCGAGCCCGGGCCACGCGAATATGGTCTCCGTTAAGACTGCACCCTCCAGGAGGCCGCCGTATGTGGTGCCTATTACTGTGACTATGGGCATCAGCGCGTTACGCAGGATGTGCCTAAGCACGACAATCCTCTCCAGAAGGCCCTTAGCCCTAGCTGTCCTGACGTGCTCCCTCCTCATCACCTCAAGCACGCTAGACCTGGTGATCCTGGCTATTCCCGCAGCTGCGTACCAGCCCAAGACAGCTGCTGGCATCGCAAGGTGTCTTAATGCGCTATAGAATGCATCGAGCCTCCCAGCCAACAGGCTATCCAGCAGTATTAAGCCGGTTACCCTGGGGGGAGGAGTCATGTAGGGGTCGAGCCTTCCAGGCCCGGGGAGCCAGCCGAGGCGGTAGTAGAAGATCATCAGCATTATGAGGCCCAGCCAGAAGACTGGGGTTGAGACGCCAAGCGTCACGAACACCCTCGCTGCGTGGTCAATCCAGCTCCCCCTCCTCAGGGCAGAGATCGTGCCTAAAGGGACGCCCACCAGGACGCCGAGCATGAGGGACGCCGTAGCTAGCTCCAGCGTTGCCGGGAAGAACTCGAGGAGATCCTGTAGCACGGGCCTGTTAGTCCGAATCGAGCGGCCAAGATCTCCCCGGACCGCTCTACACACGTAGTCGATGAACTGCTCATGAAGGGGCTTATCCAGCCCCCACTCACGCCTCAGCTTCTCGACAAGCTCAGGGGGGGCTTGAGGGCCGAGTATGGCTCCTATGGGGTCAGCGGGTATTACGTGTGAGAGGAGGAAAGTCACTACTAGCACGCCAAACAGCACCAGCGTCGTGAGAGCGAGGCGCCGTAACACGTAAGCCCTTAAGTCCACGTCACCACCCCCTCAGCAGGGCTCTACACGTTTATAAATTTTTATCTAAGATGGCCAATACTGTGAAAAATATTATGGTAAACACGAACTTTGATTAATGTTAAGCACCGCCGTAGCCGTACACCCTCTCCTTGTATACCCTGGAGAGGTCTAGCAGGAAGAACGATGGATCGGGGTAGAAGTTCTCCACCCAAGTCCTTAAAGCCACTTGACGCACAACCTGGTAGAGTATCACGTAGGGACCCTTGTGTAGCACATACTCAGTTAACTCGTGGTACATCTTCAACCTCTTGCTCCAATCCATCTCAACGGCAGCTTTCTCCACGAGGTCGGCTGCATAGTCGTCATACCACATGTTGCGCCACGCTAGCTGCTTAACCCTGTAATCGGCGAAAGGCTTCGCTAGCGCGTCGGGGTCTGGGTAGTCGGCACCCCATCTCGCTAGGATGAGCTGATGGCCCTGCTTCCTGTACTTCTCGTACATCTCGGCAGCCGTGACGAGCCTTATCCTTACCCTTATGCCCACCTCCTCCAGGTTCTGCTTAACTATCGCGGCTATATCCCTGTAGGGGAAGGTGGGCGGCGCCATTAGCTCTACCTCGAAGCCCTCCGGGTACCCAGCTTCAGCGAGTAGCTTCCTAGCCTTCTCAACATCCCTGTAGTAGGGGGCATCAGGGTTGTAGCCCGGTATGCCCTTCTCGATGAAGGTCTGCAGCTTCATGGCCCCACCCTTGAGCAATCTTAGAATAGCATCGTAGTCTATCGCCCACCTTATAGCCTCCCTGACTCTCTCGTCGCTGAAGGGCTTGAAGCCGACGTTCATCCCCAGGTACACCTTCTCATAGGCTGGGACTGAGACCACCTTAATCCCCACCTTGTCACGAACCTCCTCTATCTGGTCGGGGGTCAGGGACCATGCAATGTCTATGTCGCCCTTCTCGAGTAAGAGTAGCTGATCAGTGGGCTCCGGAACGTGCCTTATGATGATCTTCTTAAGCCTGGGCTTGCCCTTCCAATAGTTCTCGTTAGCCACCAGGACTATCTCAGACTCTCTCTCCCACTTCTCCAGGATGAAGGGACCTGAGCCCGCGGAGTGATCCGTCATCCACTCGCTCGCTAAGTCGCCCTCCTTCTCGTGAGCCTTAACCTCATTTGGGTTCACGATAGCTCCTACAGTGAACGCGAGACATGAGAGGAATATGCGTGGTGCGACCTTGCGGCCCAGCCTTATCTTAACCGTGTAGTTGTC
>Ga0180301_10003293_pt1 | contig 12639 bp, 18 predicted proteins | sample GuaBasSediGuay16_FD_121797 | JGI IMG/M metagenome (GOLD analysis project Ga0180301, IMG submission 121797) | Subseafloor sediment microbial communities from Guaymas Basin, Gulf of California, Mexico - Guay16, Core 4569-2, 12-15 cm | ecosystem: Environmental > Aquatic > Marine > Hydrothermal...
AATTTAAAAGAATTATTTTGATTGCGGCTATGACCTATCCATCAAGCTGTCCCGTTCAACCGCCATCATCTTGTTGATTCTTCTCCAGTGTCTTCCTCCGGCGAATCTTGTCTTAAGCCAGATGCTTACAATTTCGCATAATTCATCCGGTGTGTGGAGCGGGCCTCCTAAGGTCAACACGTTTGCATTGTTGTGTTCCCTGGAGTTGACCGCTGTTTTAACGTCGTAGCAGAGGGCCGCCCTTATCCCCCTTATCTTGTTGCAGACCATGGAAGAGCCTATACCTGCTCCGTCTATCATAATCCCTCTTTCACAATCACCTCTGACTACTTTTTGGGCGACCTTAATGGCAAAATCGGGGTAGTCAACACTCTCCTTGCCGAAGGTACCCACATCCGCAACTCTGTATCCCAGGTTCTCCAAGAAGGGTTTAAGCATCTCCTTTGCCTCGAATCCTCCATGATCGGCTCCTATTGCTACTCTAATGACATTATCATTAGTGTTTGGGGAGCTCCCTTCTTCGACTCGAGTCGGTTTTGTTTGTGAATCGCCGAGAGAGTGAAGTCCGCTTACTATGTTTTTAATGATCATAACTTACCTCATCCACTATTCCGGCTACAACGGTACGCACAGGACCCATTGGATCGCCGATAATCAGTCTGGCCGAATTGCCCTCATCTATCACCAGAACCAGATCACCCATTCCAGCCTGAACCGTATCCAGGGCAAGCATTACGCTCCCCTTCTCCTTACCGTCCGGATCAACCGGCTTTACCATAAGGATTTTATAATTTTTCAGCGCCTCAAGCTTTACGGTGGATACTACAGTACCTATCACCCTTCCAAGAGTCATTTTAAAAATCTCCCTTATTCACGCTGTCTACAATCCCCATGATGGTCGCATCGGAGGGATTAAACCAGTTCTTAAGCCCCAGGGCTGCCTCTCGCCCACCTTCCCATACCACCGTATCTCCCGGGCCTGCCTGCACCGTATCACAAGCCACAACAGGTTCTCCCGCTTCGTTTAAATCTTCATCCAGGGGTTGAACGAGCAGGAGTTTTACCCCTTCGAAGGAGCTTTCCTTTCTGTCGCAAACGACTGTACCGATAACTTTGCCCAGTTTCATATCACCATGCTCCTTCGGAAGGTGGGCATCTTTACTGTTTTGGACAGAGCTAAGGCTTTAAGCAGAGGTGCAGAAGGTGCTTGGAATCGTATATGCGGGATATTTTTTCCTTTTTGGTTTGTTTGAATGAACATGACGCCTCCTATACGATCCTGAAACTGTCTATAAGGGCACATCTTCTCTCCCTTGTAAAGGTGCGTGCCCTGGTAAATCCCTCTCCGGTTGGGCTTGCAATCGTAAAGGAGGTAAAGCCAGATCCGCCAAAACCCAATCCGTTGTAGTTGGAGCCGTTTTTTACAAACAGGGAGCAGTCCATCACCTTGGCCATCCGGGAAAGTTTAAGTATGTTGGTGGAATGCATGGAGGCGGTATGCCGGAATCCATGTTCGCAAAACTTTGCAAAATCTATGGCTTCATCCACGTTGCTCATCCTTACCAGGGGGATTACCGGCATGAGCTGTTCCGTCCACACCAGGGGATGGTAGCGGTCTACCTCGCAAAGCAGAATCCGTGTATCTCTGGGGATGGAGAGCCCCAGGGTTTTCTCTGCGATATACCAGGGGTCTTTTCCCACATAGTCCTTGTTGGCCATCCCTTCGTGCCCTTCCCTGCCGGGATCGGTGATAACCTGCGGGGTTATTTTTTCTGTTTGTTCTCTTTTAAGCTCAAAGGCACCGTTTCTCTTGAGCTCCCCCTTGAGCTGGTCTGCTACACTTGATACAACGAGAATCTCTTTTTCGCATATACATACGATGTTGTTGTCGAATCCGGCTCCGTTTACAATGTCTCTACCTGCCTTTACCAGGTCTGCCGTTTCGTCAACCACACAGGGAGGATTGCCCGGTCCGGCGGCAATTACTTTTTTGTCGGTTTTAAGAGCTGCTTTAACCACACCCGGGCCTCCTGTAACTACAAGCATGGCTATCTCGGGATGGTGCATCATCTGCTGGGCAGTTTCTATGGTCGGCCTGGCCACGGATGAAAGGAGATTGGGAGGTCCTCCTGCTTCGATAATGGCCCTGTTGAGAAATGCTATTGTGAAGGAGGAGACTTTCCCGGCAGAAGGATGTGGGTTAAATACAACCGAGTTTCCCCCGGCTATCATACCGATGGCGTTGCATATAATCGTTTCGGTCGGGTTCGTGGATGGCGCGATTGCCCCTATTACCCCGTAGGGAGCCCTTTCCACAAGTGTCAACCCGTGATCGCCTGTGTAGGAGATGGGCTCAAGGTCTTCCACTCCGGGTGTAGCCGATGCTGCAAGACGGTTCTTGGCGATTTTATCCTCCGCCCTTCCAAGACCGGTTTCCTCGACCGCCATGAGGGAGATCTCTTCCAGGTGATTGAAAACCGCTTCGCGCATGTTTTTAATTATTGCGTATCTCGTCTCCAGAGTCATGCTCATAAGCTTCCGGTGAGCCTCTCTTGCCGCCCTTACCGCTTCGTTTATATCCGGGAAGACTCCTGCCATTCCATGCATTACAGAAGAGGTTCCGCTCAGCACTCCGTCATCTTTACCGAGGCTAATACTTTTTACTACCTCTTCCACCACCGCCCTTATTTTGCTTTCATCTATCTGCATAAACCATCACTTCCTGTTACAAAAGTGTTTTTCTCTGCTAAATTAAGCCGCCGAAGCCCGATTTTCCGCCGGGTCCTTCGCCTGCTGTTTTTTAGTCGGCTCTTAAAATAAAACCACCTCTCAAACCGTATCCGAACTACCATTACAGGAAAAAAGCCTTTATATCCGGATGAGCCCTGGGGATTATCACCTCTTTGCACAAGAGCCCCCTTGTCTTTACATAACCTGCCCCCGCTTTCATCGCCGCTTCCACCTCTTCCACGGAGCCGACAATCTTTACATAGGACTTGCCTCCCATTCCAGTGGCAAGTCTTATTTCCGGTATAACCACAGGAGCCTCTTTAGCTGCAAGATCTCCGGCAACTATGCTTGAGGTAACGGAGAAACTCTCTATCACCCCAACGGCATCCCAGATCTCACACTCAAGCGCCCCCAATATGGCGGGTATGACCTGTTTGTGAAGCCGGGGGATGAAAAGCTCATCCACGAGGTACCCTTCACCGATTCGCTTTCCCGCCGTAAGGGAGGCATCCACAGAGGCAACATCTCCGGTGATAATTATCAAAAACTTGCCCGGGCAGATCGTGCGGCCGTCCAGAATCTTTACCGGTGCTTCTTTTACCATTCCGTCCATCGCCTGTATGCCTGCGGCAATGCTGCTGAACTCGAGCACACCGATTACAGTGAAATCAGACATCTTATCCGCCCGCCTCTCTGGTTATGATTACCCGGGCTCCGTCTACGAAAGTTACTTTACCTGATATACTGGCGTGTACTCTTGCACCCAGCCTGTTATCAGGAATCTCACCTATCAGTTGACCTTCTTCTACCTGTACCCCTTGTTTAACGACAGGTATGGCCGGCTCTCCTGTATGTTGTTTCATTAACAGTTCCACTCTGCGTGGATCGGTTAGGACACCCTCTCTGAGGCGCATCTCCTCGTATTGTTGGAGCTTAAGCCTTACGGTGAGTCTCTCTGAAGGGACTCTTCGATACTCCCGCATATCTCTTGCAACCGGAGAGCTTCTGCCTGATGGGGGCTTGTATCCTGCTTCTTTTAGCTTCATCTTTATTACCCTGTTTACCCTGGAGGGAGACAGCCCCATGGGACAGGCATAGGTTTCACATAGAGCGCATTCACTGCACAGAATGGCATTTAGTATTGCCTCTTCGGGTTCTTCCAGTCCCAGGTTTACCTGACGCATTATTTTATGGGGATAGAGCTCATATCCAAGCAGATATCTCGGACATAGTTCTGTACAGTAGGTACACTGACAGCAGGCCGACCTGCTCCTTCGTATTATGGTTTCCATCGGCAGGGTCTTCTCTACAACCAGATCCATGGAGGCCGGAAGTACTATTAAACCGGTCGTAAGTTTGGTTACAGGTGTATCCGGGTCGGTTACTACTTCTCCCATGAGCGGGCCGCCTGCTATTATTACATAATCTTCATCCAGGGAAGCTCCTCCTGTAACTCCTCCGCAGAGCCCGATGATCTCTCTAAAAGAGGTGCCGATATGTGCTGTTACAACGGAGGGGGTTTTTACCTCTCCGGTGCAGGTTAGAGTCCTTCGGGTTACGGGGGTATTGTGTTCCACTGCCCTGGAGATATTGTGCAGAGTCTCTACATTCTGTACGATACATCCCACGTTTATGGGCAGGCCTCCTTCGGGAACGACTCTTCCGGTGATTTCGTATACAAGCAGGAACTCATCTCCTGCAGGATAGAAATTATCGAGTAGAAAGAGATCGATACCTTCTGTTTCTCTGAGTTCCTCTTCCAGGACAGTGGCTGCTTCGGTTTCTTTTTTCTTGATTGCCAGAACGCCTTTTCTTGCACCTGTTGATTCCATTACAAGCTTAAGTCCCGAAATTACACTCCTGTAATCTTTTAAAAGCAGATACCTGTCTCCTGCAAGAAGGGGCTCACACTCGGCGCCATTGGCAATCACCGTATCACAAGGTGAAGAGATTTTTATATGTGTCGGGAATCCTGCCCCTCCAGCACCGACAATGCCCTTCTCTCTCACTGTTTCTGCTAACCGAGTACTACTTGCGGTAGGCAACTTGCCCCCTCTCCTCTACCATATCCACAATACCCACTATCAGAGTATCGATCGGTTTCTGATATGTAAGCTGGGTCTGCCGGCAGGAACTGCCCTGCGAGAGTATCACCATCTCCCCCTCTCCAGCCTGTAAGGGGTCGAGGGCGACCAGATAGCTTTTTTTCCCATTGCCCTTCTGATCACATAGCTCTACCAGAAGGTATTTGGCTCCTTCTATCTGATCGCTCCTCTGTGTGCTTACTATTGTGCCTGCTACTTTGCCAAAGATCATCACAAACCCTCATTCCGCCTCTTTTCGATAAACCGCTTTGCCCTTAAGATCTATATTGTCCACAATAGCGGTAATGGTGGCATCGCTTGGTTTGCCCTCTGTAACCGTGGTCATCCTGGAACTGCTTCCTGTTACATAAAAGACCACTTCTCCGGGGCCTGCACCCACGCTGTCCATGGCAACCAGGTAGTCTTTTTTCCCTTTTAAAGTTTCGGGGTCTATTTTTTCGAGAAGGAGGAACTTGATCCCTTCTATTCGAGGCTCTTTCCTGCTCGAGACCACCGTACCCACGACTCTGGCAAGGACCATTTCAGACTTTACTCCCTTTAAAATTTAATGCATCCCGATTGAGGGGAAGCTTTCATTGTTCTGGTTGTCCCAGAAGGTCATGCAGACTCCTTTGAAGGCCCTCTTCCAAGGGGAATAACTTCGTCAACGTTGGAGTGGGGTCTTGGTATGATGTGTACAGATATGACCTCACCAACCGAAGAGGCCGCACGGCCGCCTGCATCAAGCGCCGCCCTTACTGCGGCAACATCTCCCCGAACTACGGCAGTTACGTAACCACCGCCGGTCTTTACCCAGTTAACAAGCTCCACCTTTGCAGCCTTTACCATGGCATCAGATGCTTCTACCATCGCTGCAAAGCCTCTGCACTCGATCATACCGAGTGCATTCTCGAATACTTCCGCCATAATTGTCTCTCCTCCGAAAATTTAATCCGCCCTGTTCGGGTCGGTAATTTTTTGTTTTGGTTGCCCCGTAGGATCATGTAGACTCCTTATTCCTTTTTCCCTTCCGGTTCACGACCGGTAATATTGTTAAGCCGGGACTCTACGATTTCTTTACTTACTACTACCTCAGCCTCGGCTCCTGCAATGTAGACCCGTCCGAAACTCCCAAACCCTCGAACATCGATAATGTTGATGTGAGAGGCCTTCTCTGCCTCGTTGGCCGCATAGTATGCATATCCGGCAGGCTGAAGTTCCAGTACATAAAGAGTATCACCCCTTAAGACCATGTTGCCGTAACGAACTTTATTTATAAGCTGACAGTGATGGTCTGTTAAATGTTTTATCAGTTGACTGGTAAGAATAGTCGGTTTCATTCTTGCATCTTCAGTTACCTTAAGTTCGTCCAGCACCGCCCTGCCTGCCTGCCTGGCGTCGGCCTGGCTGTCGGAATGTATCTCCAGAAGGCCGAACAACCTTTCTACGATCTGTATTCCAGGAGTTACGTTGGTTGCCTTTAATGCAATGTCTGTGAGCCTGTTTATCTCGATGCCGGGAGATATCTCCAGGATAGTGCTTGCCTGCCCTGCTACTGGGAAATAACCCTTGGAAATGGTAGAAATATACGAAGCCATTTGTAATTGGAGGGAATCGAGGATAATATAAGTTCTTAAGTCTATGTTGTTCATAATTTTTATCCTTAATTGGAATAAGATACTGTTATAATATTAACAAAACATGTTATAACTATTACAATTAAATGCATACATGTCAAGAGGAACAGATGGAAAAAAGAGAAAAAAGGCTTGAAAAGATTATTCGTATATTAAAAATGAACAACGCATCGACCGTTCAGGAGCTTGCCGGTGAGCTTGATGTCTCTCACATGACGATTCGCAGAGATCTCGAGGTTTTAAGTGGTCAGAATATGGTAAGGATAATCCATGGTGGTGCGGTTTTGATACCGGAATCCTTTGAGGATAAGGGAGAAAGCAGTTATTCTCTTCTGACTGCAGGTGCTGTAAAAACAGAGGAGAAGAGGAGAATCGGTAAAAAAGCGGCCGGTTTGATTGGAGAGGGAGACATTATAATAATCGATTCCGGTTCTACCACCGAATACCTGGCCAGGTTTCTGCCCGACGATCTTAATCTCACTGTACTCTGCTTTGCCATGAATATTCTTAAGGAGATAGCAGGCAAGCGTGATATTAAAATTATTTTTTCGGGTGGTGTGTTTCATGAGAATACTCTCATGTTTGAAAGTCCCGAGGGGATCGCCCTTATCAAGAGAAACAGGGCGACAAAGGCCTTTATTTCTGCAAGCGGGGTCAGCGAGAAGCTCGGGGTAACCTGCTCAAACACCTACGAAAGGGAAACAAAGAGAGCTGCCATAAGCTCATCGTTGAAGCGCTACCTTGTGGTTGACTCCTCAAAGTTCGGAAAGGTGCAATCGGATCATTTTGCAGAGCTTGAGGATTTTCACTACGTTATAACGGACAGCGGAATCTCCGGGGAATACAAGGGGATATTAAAAGAGCTCGGACTTGGGTTATATATCGTATAGTTTTAATCGGCCGCTGTGAAGGAGTTTACCGCTTTTCATAATTAGCTTTTCATAATTAAGGATAAAATCGGAGTACCTATTGTTTGATATGACACCGAGTATTAAATTCTAGCCGGGAGGAAAATATGACGTCGGATAAAATGAAAAAGATAACAGATACCGTATGGGAGATTCCCCGATCTTTCAAAAATGGAATGAGAGTACCCGCAAGAATATATGCAACCGAAAAATTGTTAAACGCAATGGAAGAGGGGGTCTTTGAACAGATCACCAATGTGGCAACCCTGCCCGGAATTGTTGAGTTTGCAATCTGTATGCCAGACGGTCATTACGGTTACGGCTTTCCCATAGGTGGAGTTGCGGCCTTTGATTCCGTGGAGGGAATCATATCTCCCGGTGGTATCGGATTCGACATAAACTGCGGGATGCGGCTTGTAAATACCTCTCTATCTTATGAAGAGGTAAAACCTATGTTGGAGAAGCTGGTAGATAAGCTCTTCTACCGTATTCCTGCAGGGGTGGGCGGAAAGGGAATGCTCAGCCTGTCGAAGACGGAGTTTTGCACCATGGTCGAAGATGGAATGAACTGGTGCTTGAAAAAGGGATATGCCTATGAAGATGACTTAAGGCATACAGAGGAGAATGGGTGTATGAAGGGGGCGGATGCATCCGTACTTAGCAAGGAGGCAATAGAGAGGGGTTTGAGTCAGGTAGGCAGTCTGGGATCGGGTAATCACTACCTGGAGATACAGGTTGCAAAACCTGAGAATATCTTTGACAGAGAGCTGGCGGAGAAACTGGGCATAACCATGCCCAACCAGATACTGATAATGATTCATACAGGAAGCAGAGGATTCGGGCACCAGGTAGCCTCGGATTATCTTAAATCTTTTCTCTCTTATGCTCAGAAAGAAGGCATCAATCTAAGGGATAGAGAACTTGCCTATGCCCCTTTCCAATCGAAGGAAGGGCAGAGATATTTTTCTGCCATGCAGTGCGCCGTAAACATGGCCTTTGTAAACAGGCAGTTAGTGCTTCACCGAATAAGAGAGGTTTTCTCAGAGGTCTTCGGTAAGGACCCCTCCGACCTGGGGCTTAACCTGATATACGATATTACTCATAACACGGCCAAGCTGGAAAGACATACTATAGATGGAAGAGAGAAGGAGCTTGTAATTCACCGTAAGGGTGCTACCAGAGCATTCGCTCCCGGGATGGGGGGTATCCCCTATAAGTATAGAAAAACCGGTCAGCCGGTAATTATCGGCGGAAGCATGGAAACAGGGTCCTATCTCCTTGTGGGCATGGAGAGTGGCAGGGAGGCCTTTTATACAACTGCCCACGGAAGTGGAAGGCGAATAGGTCGAAGAAAGGCTAAAAAGGCCTTTAAGGGTAAGGATATCCTCTCCTATCTTAAAAACAAAGGAGTCTATGTGCGGGCTGTTTCCATGTCCGGGCTTGCCGAGGAGGTTGGCGAGGCTTATAAAAACATCGACCAGGTTGCAGAGGCGACGGAACTTGCAGGATTGAGCAGGCGGGTGGTAAAACTGATTCCCATCGGCAATATAAAGGGGTAAATTGTGGCGTATCGATATCTGGATGATATAGCCGGCTCGGATGTCGCCTTTGAGGCAAGAGGGGCAACGGAGGAAGAGGTCTTTGCCTCTGCATGGGAGGCCTGTCTGGCGCTTTCGGTAAAAGATCCCGACTCCATCGAGCTTGTGGTGGAAAAACAGATACGCCTGGAAGAGTCGACCATGGAGATTCTCCTGCTTGACTTTTTGCAGGAGTTTATCTATCAAAAGGATGCAGAGGGGTTGTTCTTAAGGGTAAGGGATATAGCCGTTACTTCGGATAACGGTCTATTCTGTGTAGAAGCCAGAATTGCAGGAGATTATATCGATCCCGGGAAATATGAACTGGGAGTGGATATAAAGGCGGTTACCCTTCATCAGTTTATGTTAAAGCAGACCCGATCAGGGTACCTTGCAAGGGTGGTACTGGATATATAATGGCAATACAACTGGTAAAAAGAGCAAAAATCGGTGTTTTGCAGATAATCATCTTCGTCATCTCGGTATTACTTCTGGGTTTTTTAAACATACGGTTAAAAGACCCTCCCATATTGCTGGCGGAACGCTACTTTCCAGGTTACGGCTGCCTGGATAGGTGCAGGTTTTGGGTTGACAGGGTTGGTTGTGATGTTTTTCCCTTCAAGGATGACCGGTACTATGACCCACTGCACCGTTTACTGCCCCACCGGCCTGGTCGCCAATATTCTCGGAAAGATTTCCCCGTGGCGACTTAAAACAGGTTCCGAATGTGATGTCTGCGGAAAGTGTAGTAACGTGTGCCGTTACAATGCCCTGCAGAAAGTGCATCTGGAAAGAAAAAAACCGGGGCTAACCTGTACTCTATGTGGAGACTGTACAGACTCGTGCAACAGAGGAGCTATTTATTACTCCTTTCCTGGCCTTTCACCCGGGGGTGCAAGAAGAGCCTTTGTGGTAACGATAACGGTACTTCATGCCGTCTTTCTGGCTGCTGCAAGAATATAGATCTCGATCTTTGCGCCGTGTTTCCCCCTGCCTCTTCTATTCAACAGAAGAATATATCAGATCTCTGGGTTGAGGTTTTTCTCCAGAAATAGTTATTGCCTTTTTAAACTTATATATTGCTTCATCAAGGTTTTTCTCTTGATTTACATGAAATACTGCAAGCTCTTCTCCCTTTTCCACCTCTTCTGCGTATCTTTTTTTCATCCATATACCCACAGCCGGATCGATTGTATCTTCCTTTTTCCCCCTGCCGGCTCCCAGAAGCATCGCCGAAAGACCTATGTCGAAGGCATTTATCTCGTATATATATCCTGAGTTTTCGGCAGTAACCGTAACCTTCTTTTCGGCCTGAGGGAGCAGTTTTGTATTTTCTACGACATCGGGGCTTCCACCCTGGGCCTCGATCATGCATGCAAAGGTTTCAAGAGCTCTGCCGTTGGCGAGGACTTCCTCCAGTTTCGTTTCCGCCTCTCCAACAGAAGCATGAAGCCCCGCCGAAACCAGCATCCGTGATGCCAGCGCCAGAGAGACCTTTTTAAGGTCACCGTCCTCTTCTCCGCTAAGAACACGAATAGCCTCTTCCACCTCCAGTGCATTACCAACTGCATTGCCCAGAGGCTGGTTCATATCGGTAATCAGAGCAGAGGTCTTTTTCCCGGAGCTCTTCCCGATTTCGACCATCAGTTGAGCAAGCTCTACGGCCAGAGCCGGGTCTTTCATAAATGCCCCGTTTCCTGTCTTTACATCGAGAACGATTACATCACAACCGGCTGCAATTTTCTTGCTCATCACGCTGCTTGCAATGAGGGAAAGATTATCTATTGTAACGGTTACATCTCGAAGGGCGTATAATTTCTTGTCGGCCGGTACAAGATCGGCGGTTGCACCCACAACCGCACAGCCGCACTTTGAAACTATCTCTTTAAATCTTTCCATGGTCTGGCCGGTCGAAAGACCGGGTATGGATTCAAGCTTATCCAGAGTGCCCCCGGTATGGCCAAGGCCTCTGCCCGATATCTTTGCTACTTTACCCCCGCAAGCAGCCACTACAGGGGCAACAATCAGGGTGGTTGTATCGGAGACTCCTCCCGTGCTGTGTTTGTCCGCCTTAATGCCCGGAATATCGGATAGATCGATTCTTTCACCCGATCGAACCATGGAGTGAGTAAGTGCGATAGTCTCTTCTTTGTTCATACCCTGGAACCAGATTGCCATAAGCAGGGCGGAAATCTGATAATCGGGAATCTCATCTTTTACATAACCCCGAATGAAGAACTCTATCTCTTCAGGGGAGAGGGCTTTACCGCTTCTCTTTTTATAGATTATGTCCGTGATTCTCATGTATTTGATAATACCATGGACGGGTAAGTTTGTGTACTATTGTGGTTGTGAGGGGCTGTTGGGTAAATCGAAGGATGTACGGAGATCGGGAACTTTTTCAAAATAGGGATCGTTTGTTATTACAGTTGCTTTGAATCTTCCGGCACAAATAGCTATAATTAATACATCGAGTGGAAGAATTATCCCCTGCCTGTCCAGCTTCCAGGCAAGCTCCGCTGCAACTTTCCATGTTTTTTCTGTGATGGGTGCAGTTACTACCACATTAAAGAGTGTTTCCATGCGCCTGTAAACTTTCTTGTTTATGATCGAACGAAGGACCTGGCATCTTATAATACCACAGGTAAGTATTTCATCCCTCTCGATCCAGTATTTTAACACTTCGACCGGATCTCTTAGGGATTTAAGAAGGTTAAGGTATATGGTTGAATCTATAAGCAGCATGATATTTCTCTAAGTTGTTTACCACGGTGTATCTTTTCTGCGCAGGGATGTAAGATCGTAAGCTGGATCTACGGCATTTTCAAGATCTGAAGCTTCCAGACGAGTATTGAGAAGGGTGGTTTTCTCTGCCAGACGCTCGGCAGTGCGGAGGGCAAAATCAACAGCTTCTGTTTTGGTTTTGATACCGGTAAGCTTCATTACTCGATGGAGCCTCTCTGTATTGACGTTTATTATCATTTTCATACCACAAATATAAAGAAAGGTAGATAGCAGGTCAATATAATCCGGATAATATAATAATTGAAACCTTACGCTCTGCACAGCATTCTAAACCAGAAATTGGGGCTGACAGCCCCCGCTACACTTCACCAGCAGCGCAATTAGGTCATAAAAGGCTTGACAAGGGCAAACTGGTAAAATATAATTATTAAGGAATTTTATCATATATAAGAAATTAGCACAGCATCTACCAACTCGTCCGGGCAACGGTTTTCAAGGTAATAACAAAAAAAATGAAACTCTATATCTCGATCCTGCTTCTCATCTTCCTCTCTTTCTCCGTTTTTGCGGAAGGGGTGGAGAGAGAGAAGCGGAGGTAAAAACTTTCCGATGGGCCACTTCTGCCACAGGCTCATCCGGCTACAGGGCTCTTAACAACCTTGTACAGGTTATTCAGCCGGAGATGTCGGGCTACGATATTTCTGTGCTTCCTACTGCAGGGGCGGTATTCAGTGTAAAAAGTTACTGCCAGGGTGAATCCGAAGGGTATTACGGAGCAGATATTGCCTTTTACGAGCTTGCAAATAATATCCACAGGTTCGAGGGCTTCATGTCCCAGATGAAAAGGTTGCCGGTACAGTCTTTCTGGTCCTACACAATGGGGGGGCTTGCTATCCATGCTAAAAACAGAGACAGGTTCAAACAGTGGAGAGACCTGTCGTGACAGCGTGTATTCACC
>Ga0180301_10003294_pt1 | contig 12638 bp, 9 predicted proteins | sample GuaBasSediGuay16_FD_121797 | JGI IMG/M metagenome (GOLD analysis project Ga0180301, IMG submission 121797) | Subseafloor sediment microbial communities from Guaymas Basin, Gulf of California, Mexico - Guay16, Core 4569-2, 12-15 cm | ecosystem: Environmental > Aquatic > Marine > Hydrothermal...
GGCGATATGGATGGGGTTGAGGCGGCCGAGATTATTAAAAATAACTGCTCATGTGCATTAATCGAGGACAGAGAAAAGCTTTTACGAATCCTATCAAATCTGGTGGAAAATGCAATCAAGTTTACTCATGAAGGAGAAGTAGTTATATCGGTAAGCGAGGAGGAGCCCTTTAAACCTGGTAAAGAAAAAAGAATGATCTTTTCAGTAGCAGATACAGGCATAGGGTTCTCCGGAGAAGATTATAACAAGATTTTTAAGCCCTTCATTCAGGGGAATGGATCGCTTACACGCAGATACGATGGGACCGGTTTGGGGCTAACAATCGCATCCGGATTTATTAAATTGATGGGTGAGCGGTTCTGGGTCGAATCTTCTCCCGGAAGCAGAACCACCTTCTATTTTGTTTTACCATTTGAAATAGAAATTCCCGGGGATCACGCAACTACATACAGCAGGCTAAGCCCTGTTCCGGTATACATTTTTCTTGAGAAAGAGATGGAGAGAAGATTGGTTCGTTCTAAACTTGAAAACTGGGGTCTTAATTGCCTTACTCCAGTTGATTTAAATGACCTTGCCGGTAAGACAGCAATTATTATAATTGACAGTAAAAATAAAATGGAATCACTTAAAACTTCTCTCTCCGAAAGTCGAGGAAGATTATCCGAGAAGAGATTTATTGCATTACTGCGATCCGGCGAGATCGGAACTTTGAAACAGATAAATACAAAAGCCGAAGAGTATATTGTCTTTAAGCCCTGGAAAGAAAGTGAGCTCTACAAAGTAATTAGAGAATGTATTCATTCCATGAGTGTAAGCGATGAAAAATAACAAAACAAAAATATTTATAGTCGAAGATGAAAATATTGTCGCTCTGGATATAAAACGTTATCTGGAGAGAAACGGGTATATTGTCTCGGGGATTGTCTCTACAGGAGAGGATGCCCTTAAAATGTTAAAAGACAGTGAAACCAATCTGGTTTTAATGGATATTATGCTTGAAGGTGAGATGGACGGGGTGGAAGCGGCAAGATATATCAGAGAAGAGTATAATCTTCCCGTTATTTTTCTCACCGCGTATGCTGATGATGAAACCATAGAAAGGGTTAAGATAACAGAACCTTTCGGTTATTTGATAAAGCCTTTTGATGAAAGGGAACTCAGAACATCCATAGAAATGGCTTTGTATAAGTCTAAAATGGAGAAAGCCTTAAGTGAAAGCGAGGAAAGATACAGGAGGTTTTTCGAAGACGATCTATCGGGTAATTTTGTTGCAGATGAGACGGGTAAAATTTTAACCTGTAACCCTTCTTTTTTAAGAATATTTAAGTTTAGTTCCAGAGAAGAGGCAAGTGATGAAAACATAAACAATTTCTTTTTGAATAAAGATGATAAGGAGAGATTCTGGGAAAAAATAATCAAAAACAGAAAGATTGAACTAGAAGAGATGACCCTTATTACAGCAGAAAATAAACCGATTAGCGTGCTTGCAAACGTAGTCGGAACCTTCAGAGAAGAGAAGATAAGGAAAATCAAGGGGTATCTCATCGATATAACCGAGAGGAAGAGACTGGAGGAGCAGCTCAGGCAGTCTCAAAAAATGGACGCTATTGGCAGGCTTGCAGGCGGAGTAGCCCATGATTTCAATAATATACTTACGGTGATAACAGGGTACTGTTCTCTTATAAAAGATAAATTAAAAGAGGATATACCTGTAGAAAACGACATAGAAGGGATCCAGAACGCTGCACATAAAGCGGCGGCACTGACCAGAAGACTGCTATCTTTTAGCAGAAATCAAATCTTAAAACCCGAAGTGATCAACATAAACGACATGATAAGAGACATGGATAAGCTAATTCGAATGCTGATCTTAGAAGATATCAGTGTTCATGCAATCTTAAATGCTAAAAATCCTCACGTCTTTATAGATCCCGGACAGATGGAACAGGTCTTGATAAATCTGATCACAAATGCCAGAGACGCCATGCCTCGTGGGGGAAAACTGATTATTGAGACAGGCGATCTGGTGCTTTCGGAACCGATTAATTCTATACTGGGAAAGATTCCAGAAGGTAATTACGTCATCGTAAAGATCTCCGATACCGGAGTGGGGATAGAGGAGGAGCTTCTAACAAAGATTTTCGAGCCCTTTTTTACCACCAAGCCAGACGAAAAGGGAACTGGTCTGGGTTTGTCCACAGTCTATGGAATAGTAAATCAAAGTAAGGGTTACCTTGATGTTGGGAGCAAACCCTCTTACGGCACTACATTTAAGATATATCTACCGCAGAAACTAAGTCCCACAGAGTACAAGGTGGTTTTACACAAGGAAGATGAGACATGGAAAGGGACAGAGACGATACTGGTGGTAGAAGATGAAGATGAAGTGCGAAAGCTGATTATAAAGATACTTCTCCACAAAGGATACGATGTTCTTGAAGCTAAAAATTCAGGCGAAGCACTTCTTGCCTTTGAAAAAGATAAAGAGAGAATTGACCTCCTGATAACCGATATCATCATGCCCTACTTAAGTGGTGATAAGTTGGCCGAAAGATTAAAAGGGGAAAAGCCGGATCTAAAAATACTCTTTATTTCAGGGTATCCTTCGAAAACAATTCAAAGAAAGAATCTATTCAGTACGGGAGCAGCCTTTATCTCAAAACCATTTAACGCCAGTAACTTTCTTCAGAAAGTGAGAAATATCCTCAACGAGAAGTAAGAATACATAGAGCTTTATCAATTTGAGCCTTATAGTGATTAGCTGAAATAATACATCGAGCTAAAAAGCTTACCTCTTTTTTGGGCAACGGGGGAGTGTCGGGGAGATCGAGATACAGGTAATCACACTCCTTGAGAAGGCGAAAAAGATTTTCATCTGGAAAGCGATTCTCATAAGAGAAGATAATCTTATTTCCGAGAGAAATTATCTCCTCCATAAGTTCAATCTCCTTCTTTAAAAACCCTGTTATCTCTTCTTTAGAAAGACTATAATTTATATCAGCGGTGAGTTGCTCCGTATAAACACGGTTTACCCCGGCGAGTAATTTTTCCGGGTCAGTGCATCTTACTGCGCCTGTTTCTATTCCAATTTTGCTCAGATCAAAAATCCTCGGATTTTCTCTGGTAATATCTCTCAATGAAGAAGAATAGGAATATAACACCAGATCTGTTACACAGTAATTTCCCGATTTATCTTTTACTTTTATAATAGATCTTTTCATGGCTGAATCGTACAATCCCATCGGCTTAAATCGATTCAACTCGGAGAGTAGCTTAATATGCGAGGCTGCTCCTCTTGCATGAGGTTTTCCCGGTTTATATGAAAAATCGAGGCCTGTAAGCAAGATATATCCTTTGGTAATGGATAGAGCAATTAAAACGGCGGTTATACCCACAGAGCCTAGTGGAGGTAATATAATTTTTATAAGCCCTGCTTCTTTAAGTCTTGTAATAAGTTTTGTTCCGGCAAAACTGGTAAGAAAAAAATACTTTCTACCCGAAAAAAGTCGAACCACTCCGGGATAGGAAGTGAGATCACAAACTATGGGGATGCTGTGATCATTACACAGGGAAAAATCGAGTAAATTTATAAACTGAGATTCAAGAATTACAATCAGGTCAGGTTTTATGCCGCTTTGTAGTAATACCGGAAGAGCAGTATCAACACAGAGGATAAACAGATTTTCTCGAAACTTCTCTATTAAGTGGAGTGAGTCTTCAAGAGATTCACCGGCTCCGGCAACCAGAACGGGTTTATGGATGTTAAACTCTTTTAAGCTGTGACTTTCAGGTAAGGAACACAGATTAAAGAAGATATTATCGATCCACAACCGTGCCATGTGAATAAGCGTCATTTTGTTCTGCCAGTAGGTCTGGATCTCTCTCTGGATAGAAGAGAAGATATTCCTGTAAACTTTACCATACAGAGTGAAACCACCGGATAAAATCACAATCTCCGCTCTTCTGAAGTTCCAGACACCAAGATCGTGGATTACTTTTACCACTTTCTCGACACTGTCTGTATATAGAAGGGTAAAGTAGGGACTTTTTTTTAAATCCTGAGGAATATATTTGGCGGATAAGCTCATGAGTTTCTCATCTGCCTCCACACTAATGATATGGCAATTTGGAGGTAGGTTTTTAATGAGAATGTCTAAACCGTAACCCAGTAGCGGAGAAGGGGCGAATATAAGAGTATTTTCACGCAAAATACAGGATTTTGCCTGTTTTTCAACACGTTTTCTGGGCTCTCTGGAGGAATAGAGAAATTTGTTACGGTAATAAACAGAAAATCCTCCTTCCGAGTCAACAAGTAGAGGATTCTCTACCTTAAACATTATTCGTTATAATTAAAAAGTTTTGAAAAAACCTCATCAAAATTGTCTTCCAGCTTCTCTGATGTGAGGAAATAAATAATTAAGTCCTCCTGGCGAAACTGGTTAATTATCTGTGGGTAAAAGAGCTCCAGTTGTTCAAGCTCCTCTTCCTTAGGATGCCTTTCTTCAAGCATCTGAGCGACCACTATTCTGTCGTTCAGAAGAACAGGCTCAGAAACCTCCTTTTCTTTTAATGAGAAAAGCTTAATAAAAAAATCTTCACTGTATGCGGCATTACCCAGAGAGGTTCCTTCTGTGGCACTTCTTACCTGTTTTAAAAAAAATAGATTACTGTAGTTAATCGGGAAAAAGGTTGTCTCATTCACAGGAAGTCCTCCAACCTCTCCTGCTAATTCAAACCCTATCTGCTCTGCCTTACTCCTGAAATCTCGAGCTTTTTCTAAGAGATAGTCTTCTATCATGCCTGCTTCGAAACGCTCCATATATCTACGCACTTCCTGTTCCGTCTCTTCATTGGTAAAATCAGGTTCAACCGCTTCTTCATCGCATTTAAATATTGACCATCCAAAGGTCATCTCTATAACTGTGCTTATCTCTCCTTTTTTCATGTTAAAGACTCTCTTAAGATCTTCCTCTGATTTAAAATCCTCTTCTAAAGAGTAGTATCTGCGCCATCCCATCTCTCCGCCTTTTTCGGCAAATGCATCCTGTGATTGGGTGGCGGCCAGGTCCTGAAAACTTGCCTGTTGATCTGCCAGTTGTTTTAGAATCTTCTCTGCATCGGATTTACTCGTATTTATCGTAATCCTGCTTAATTTAATTTGACGAAACAGCTCTGAGTGTTCTTTCCCATATTCAATAACCATATCAGCAGGAAAAACTTTGAAAGTGTACTGAATAAAATGAAATTTTCTTTCAGGACCGGCCATCTTCTTTACAAAATCCGTCTCTTCAGGACTGTATTTAAGATTATAGATCATGTCATTTAAATACTGTTCATGAATCAGATTTTCTCTAAAAAGCTGTCTTGTTGTCGCCCTTTCTTCGTTCGGAGTTTCCCTGTAAAGTCTTTCGCTAAACTCGCCATCTTCCATATATGGGCCGTACTGTACTATGGCCCTGTCTACCTTCTCCTCTGTAATGTGTAAACCACTTCTCTCGGCTTCCAGCAGAATACCGGTAAGAATTGCCGTCTTCTCAAAGGCAGCCCTCCACACACGGTAAGCCTGCCACTTAACGTTCCCCGAGGTATCGGTTTGTCGTAACTGCTCTGCAATAAGGTCTTTTTGTCTGGAAAGATAGTTCCCTGGCAAAAACTCTATAGGCTTGTTCCCATATCTGCCAAAAACAATCTTCTCTGTTCCGCCTATATAACGCGCCACAGGAGAACCGATAAATGTGACAACTATAATAATCAATATCACAAGGCTGAAAGCATAAATAAGTGGATGATGTTGAATTTTTTTCTCAACATCTGTTACTTTTTCCGATTTCTTTTGTTTGACTCTTCTAATATCTCTGGAAGGCATATTCCCCTATTACATCCTCTGTAAAATTGTTTACCAAAGATACCACGAAAAAGCTTGAGGTGTCAATTATAGAGTCATACTTGACAATAGTATGAGAAGTTGGTTATATTGATCTTCGGTATAGGGGGCGTAGCGAAGCAGGTTATCGCGCCGGCCTGTCAAGCCGGAGATCGCGGGTTCAAGTCCCGTCGCTCCCGAAGATAATTATTTAACCAATCACCATAAATTAATAATCAAGAAATTTTATAATGTCGTACTTCTGCCTTTATATGGATGAGGAGTAGTGTATAGTCCCTTTTTTTAAGTGGGATATACCATGAAGTTCTGGTTAATCAAAATATCCTCGAAAAAAAACAACCCCTAACAGCGGGTGAATGGGAAATAATAAAAAAGGTGCCCGAATACGTTCAATCAATACTGGGTGATCTGCCCAGGTTTTCCCTGGTAAAAGAAATTGCCTGTGCGTTATACGAACATTGGGATGGAACCGGCTATCCCCATGGCAGGAAGGGTGAGGAGATTCCCCTTTCTGCAAGGATAGTAAGTATTGCCAATGTTTACGATACCCTTAGATGCAAGCGAAGTTACCGTCCTGCCTACTCCCAAAAAGAGGCGGTGGATATTATAACAGGAGGAGATAAGCGGGTAAATCCTTCAAATTTTGATCCAAAGATCCTTTCTTTATTTAAACAAGAAGAAAAAAGAATAGAGAAACTTTACCGTGAAGAGTTTAATATGTAATTAACCGCCTTGACTCCCTATCCCTGCTGTAATATATTGACATTGCTTTCTTGTATTATATACCTTTATCTAAGCAAAACTTTTTCGGGCTGTGGCGCAGTGGCTAGCGCGCTCGGTTCGGGACCGAGAGGCCGGCGGTTCAAATCCGCCCAGCCCGAAGTTGTAATATGAAGCCCTATCTCTTGAATTGCTCCTTTAAAGCTGCAAAGTAATCATTAGCCTCTGAGGAGTCCACCGGTTCCTCGCCTTTAAAAAAGGAGATAAGTTCATCAGGGATATCTGAAAGGAACGGAGAAGGGGAACATTCCATTAATCCCTTCATATACCTTCTCTTCAGGCAAGAAGATATGAAAAGCTTTTTCCTGGCTCTTGTGATTGCAACATAGAATAATCTTCGCTCTTCCTCAATATTGTCTTCTCCATCACCAAGAGAGCGGGCATGAGGGATGATCCCATCTTCGGCACCCGCCAGGAATACCACCTCGAACTCCAATCCCTTTGCTGAGTGAATGGTCATTAGATTCACCTTACCGGTTTCATCATTATCGTCTATGTCGTCTCGAGTAATCAAGGTGATACGATTGAGGTAATTGTAAAGGCTCGGGTCCATATTATCGGGATCTTTTTCCCAATCTTCGAGCATCCGGAGAAAGTTCTTTATATTGTCGATTTTATAGCGGGCAAGTTTTGGTTTGCTTCTATGTTCCAGACTGATATATTCCTGGTAATCGATAGAATCGATAAAAGAGCTTAGAGTATCGGCCATATTGCGGTTTGACAGGAGTTTTTCTCTGTAGTATTCGATTAAAGTTAAGAACTCATTGAGAGAATGTTTTATTTTTTCTGGAAGGGGAGAACCATAAGCGTATCGAATCGCCGACATTGCAGAATAGAGTGACATTCCCTTCGAGTCTGCAATTGTGCGAATTGTTTCGAGAGCCTTCTTACCAAGCCCCCGTCTTGGTCTGTTGATAATCCTTAAGAAGTTTATATCGTCATCCGGATTGGCCATAACACGCATGTAGGAGATGATGTCTTTTATCTCTTTGCGCTGGAAAAAGCTTGTTCCACCCGAAATACGATAGGGAATATTCTCCTCCAGAAAGGCTTCTTCAATATATCGGGTTAAACTATTGGTTCTGACCAGTACGCCTATTTCATGGAAAGGAATATCCTCTCGAGCATGAAGGGATTTTATGGTCCTGGCTATAAAAGACCCTTCATCCGATTCATTTTTCGGATAATGCCCTTCAACCAGACTCCCCCTGTCAAGCCCTGACCATAGCGATTTTTCCTTACGATTCCTGTTATGCATGATTACCCTGTTTGCTACAGAAAGGATATTTTTTGTAGACCGGTAATTCTGTTCGAGCTTTATCTCGCGCACATCGGGGAAATCCCTTTCAAACTGCATTATGTTCTGATAATTAGCACCCCTCCATGAATAGATAGACTGATCGTCATCCCCGACGACACATATATTGTTGTTTCCCTTGGCTATAAGTTTTATAAGCTCGTACTGACAGTTGGATGTATCTTGAAACTCATCGACCATAATATAACTATATTTATTTCTATAAGTTTCAAGTACATCCGTGTATTTGCCAAAAATTTCTATGGGCAGGATAATCAGGTCGTCAAAATCTACGGCATTGTATACTTTAAGATGAGCCTGATATTCTCTATACAAGCTTCGATATTGATCATTAGAATGGTCCCATTCGATCAGTCCTGTTTTTATTTTTGAAAAAAGTGAGGAAACCTTATAGGCATCGATCGAATCGGGAGAGAAGGACATCTCTCCTGCAACTTCTTTGATGAGGGCTGTCTTATCTACCTGGTCGTAAATACTGAAATTATTTTTGTATCCCAGATGGTGGATGCAATTTTTTAGAATCTTTGAGCCAAAGGAATGAAAAGTAGAAACGGTTAAGCCCTTTAGTTTTTTCCCGGTAAGTTTACATATTCTCAACCACATCTCACGGGCGGCCTTATTGGTAAAAGTAAGAGCCAGAATGGATTTTTGAGGTATGCCTTTTTCAATCATCCAGGCCAGCCGGTAAACCAGTGTTCTGGTTTTCCCTGATCCGGCACCCGCTATAATCAGTAAAGGTCCATTTATAGTTTTTACAGCTTTGAGTTGTTGAGGATTGAGATCTTTTAATTCGTCCAGTTTCATGCCTTAAAAAACCTCATCTCGTATAAAAAACGATAGTGCTTCTATGCCTAGAACACTCACCAGAGAGACTATAATGCCTGCAATTACGACTCCGCCGGCTACGGCCAGAAATGTTTTTATAGGGTTAAGCCCCAGAACCCATGCACCGAGTGTTCCTGTATATGCTCCGGTTATCGGAAGGGGAATTGCCACAAAAAAAACAACCCCGAAATAACCGAACTTCTCTACTTTGCCCGTTATTCTCTTTCTGGCTCTTTCGATTACACCCTCAAAAAAAACTCTGTAAGGTTTTAAGCGAAAAAAGAGCTTATGTAGTGTAGATAAAAAGATGAATAGCAGGGGACTTATCATAATGTTGAGTAGTACACAGAAAGGAAAAACTATCGCTAAAGAGGCTCCCCTGGAAAGGGCGTAGGGTATTGCACCCCTAAGCTCGGATACAGGCAGGAGAGAAAGAAGTGCAGAAACCATCAGCGTATTTGCATTCATAAAGTCAGATGCTACCTAAAAGGCGTTTGCTTTGTAAAGGGGAAGTTTTTTTATCTTTGAGAAATAAATGGGACCACGTCCCTCCGCATTGTCGGGCAAGATTCTTAAACCGTATTCTGTTTCTTCCCCGTAAGGAGAAGAGACATTCATTATTCCGGCATTTTCCCTTTTATGTAAGAGCCTTCTTATTACCTCATCGTTTTCCTGGGGAGATAAAGTGCAGGTGCAGTAAAGTATCACTCCGCCGGGCTTTACAACTTCGAATGCAGATGCCAGCATGGAAAATGACTGAACGGAAAGTCTTTGAGTTCGTGAAGAGGACCAGGTTTCCAGTTCTTTTTCTGAATTAAGCAGGTGTCTTTCCGAAGAGCACGGTACATCGAGAAGTATTTTCTCATAGGCTTCTCTCTCGTATAGACACCACCTGGTAGCGTCGTATCCGGTTACAACTACTCTCTCTCGTTTTTCCCGGGGCAGATGGTCATCCAGAACCTTCTTTAAACGAGATCTTCTTGCAGATGACCTGTCGTTGGAGGTTATTTTCCCTCCATCACCTATTTTGGCCGCCAATACCAGAGTTTTCCCTCCCGGGGCTGCACACATATCCAGAATACTGTCGGAAGATTCCACTTCCAGCGCACATGCTGCCATTACAGAAGCTTCATCCATAAAGTAGGGTTTCTTAAGCCCCCCGGAGAAAGCAATTTTTCGTGGCTTTTCAAGTAGAGCCTCTCTTAAGACAGGCCATCTATCACCAAAAAGGTCTGAGTAGTATTTTTCAAAACCGGATGCCCCTTTTAGTTTCATATCACATTACCTTTACCGGTGTCACAAGCATTTATTGACTTTCCTCTCTATGTAACATATTTTAATTACAACCATGCTTGAATCCAAGAACTTTAAGGCTATTTTATTCGATCTTGACGGAACTCTTGTAGATACCCTGGAGGATCTATCAGAAATTATGAACACAGTTTTAAGGAGAAGAGGGCTCCCTACTCACCCCAAGGAGGCATATAAACAGATGGTAGGGTGGGGGTTGAGAAGCCTTGCAGAGAAGTCTCTTCCTGAAGGCAGAAGGGATGAGGAGACTGTATCAGAATGTGAGAAAGAGCTGGTAAGTCTCTATTTTAAAACACCTGTAGTAAAGACAAAACCCTATCCTGGTATACCCGAACTTTTAAATAAACTTACCGGAAAGAAGATACCCATGGGCATCCTGACAAATAAGACCCATCATCTCGCAGAGGAGGTGGTAAATAGGCTTCTGTCGAGATGGGAGTTTGTCTTGATTCGAGGTTCGATTCCAGGAAAGCCTAAAAAGCCTGATCCGTCTGTGGCTATTGAATTTTGTGAGAAAGTGGGAATACCTCCGGAGAAAACGTTTTTCCTTGGAGATTCAAATATAGATATGAAAACCGCCGTTGCAGCCGGTATGTTTCCGGCAGGAGCCCTATGGGGATTCAGAACCGCTGAAGAGTTAAAGGAAAGCGGAGCAAAGGTACTTTTATCATCACCGGAAGAGGTTATTTCATACTTCGATAAACAGAGGAGATAAACATCATGAAGGAAAAAGAACTTTTAGAGAAGGCGGAGGAATACGTAAAACTCGAACAGAACGAATATTTTAAAAGAGAAGTAGAAAAACTCATAAAGCAGAAAAATATGGAAGAACTGAACGACCGGTTTTATTCAAGCCTCTCTTTCGGAACCGGTGGCTTAAGGGGTATCATTGGAGGTGGGTTTAACCGTATCAATCCCTTTGTGGTAAGGCAGGCCACCCAGGGACTGGCCAATTATTTGAAAAGGCAAAAAGAGCACAGTAACCCATCTGTAGTAATAGCATACGACTCCCGACATTATTCAGAGCTCTTCGCAGAAGAAGCAGCCTGTGTGTCGTGCGGTAATGGAATTAAAACTTATCTCTTCACTTCCCTGAGACCGACACCCGAATTATCATTTGCGGTACGCAGGCTCGGAGGCACTGCAGGCATAGTGATAACCGCAAGCCACAATCCACCGGAGTACAATGGTTATAAAGTCTACTGGTCAGACGGCGGGCAGATCGTTCCGCCTCACGACGGTGGGATCATAGAAGAAGTACGAAATGTGGGAAAGAACATAAAATCTCTTCCTAAAAATAAAGCTCTTGAAAAGAATCTCCTGACACCGATCGATTCAGAGATAGACGATGCCTATGTGGAAATAGTAAAAAGCCATTCTCTTAGGCCGGATCTTATCAGGGAGAAAGGTAAAGAACTTACCGTAGTTTACACCCCTCTCCATGGGACAGGTAAGATGCTTTTAGAAAGAGTGCTTAAAGAAATGGGAATTGATGTGGTAATCGTTCCCGAACAGGCAGAACCGGATGGAGATTTTCCCACGGTGGAATATCCAAATCCCGAAGAGGCATCCGCTATGGAGATTGCCGTAAACAAAGCAAAGGAGATAAAGGCCGATCTGGTTATGGCAACAGATCCGGACTCGGATCGTCTGGGCATTGCGGTACCTGAGGGTAACGATTACACCCTTTTAAGCGGAAACCAACTTGGAGCACTTTTATGTGACTATATTTTTTCATCCATGAAAGCACTGGGTACACTCCCTCCCCATCCCGTCTTTATAAAAACTATAGTAACCACAGAACTACAAAGATTGATCGCAGAAAGTTACGGAGCCGAAGTCTACGATGTATTAACAGGATTTAAATATATAGGTGAGAAGATCCGTCTGCTCGAATCAACAGACAGAAAATTTGTTTTTGGAGGAGAGGAGAGTTACGGATATCTGGTAGGCACAGAAGTAAGGGATAAAGATGCCATCTCGGCGGCAGCAATGACTGCAGAAATGGCTCTGTACGATCTTGCAAGAGGTAAGAGCGTACTGGATCACCTTAACGAGCTTTACCGGAGGTTCGGCTATTTCGAAGAGCTCCTGCTTTCAAGGACTTTCAAGGGGCAGGCAGGTCTAGAAAATATGAAAAGGCTAATGGAAAACTTGCGAAAAAATCCTCCCTCTGTATTTGCCGGAGTATCAGTGCACATGGTAAAGGATTATCTCGAGGGTATAACCATGGATATTAAGAACAGGAGTAGAGAAAAGAATATAGAACTTCCCTCATCCAATGTTATTCAATTTTTCCTGGAAGATGAAAGTATAGTAACCGCCCGACCATCTGGAACAGAACCAAAGATAAAGTTCTATGCCTCATGCAGGAGAAGAGACGGAGATTTGGAGATCAATAAAATGAATGTAAAGACGAGACTTAAGAAAGTCGAAGAAGAGATAAACAGTATAATTAAAGAGTTCGAATGAGCTCTTTTAAGATATGACTTATTCCCTGCTGTAGGGTTTACCTACCGA
>Ga0180301_10003296_pt1 | contig 12636 bp, 14 predicted proteins | sample GuaBasSediGuay16_FD_121797 | JGI IMG/M metagenome (GOLD analysis project Ga0180301, IMG submission 121797) | Subseafloor sediment microbial communities from Guaymas Basin, Gulf of California, Mexico - Guay16, Core 4569-2, 12-15 cm | ecosystem: Environmental > Aquatic > Marine > Hydrothermal...
AGCTAAAGGGGCTAATAATTGAAACCGCATATAGGAAGGGTTATGGAAATGATTTAGCTGAGGGCTCACTGAGGCTAGCTAGGAAATATGGTGCGCCTGAGGCGTCAGTGAGCATAAAGGGATTAGAGGTGCCAGCATATGATCCTAGAGGTGCCTTTGGCTTAGCGCTTTCCTATGCAACATCTTATCGTGGTGCTTGTCATTTAAGGAGTTGGACCATAGCATTTGAGGTTATAGGTGTCCCTCATCTGGTCAACAGGTTCTCATCTTTTGAGAAGCCATCGCTTGTGAAGTATACTCAGGACCTTGCCGCTATTTACGATTGCTTAGTTATGTGTAAGCACTTTGCGATAGAGTTTGATGAGGAGCCATTAAGCGCGATGCTTAGTGCTGTTACTGGTGTTGAGTTTTCTAAGGAAGAGTTATTAATGGTAGGTGAGAGGTTATGGGCTATCGCTAGGCTATTTAACATCAGAGAGGGCTTCACTCGCAAAGATGATGTATTACCACCAAAACTCCGTAAACCACTAGATAAAGGGCCTATAGCAGGCAGGATACCGCCACTTGATGAGATGATTAAGGAATACTATGCGATAAGAGGTTGGGATTCTGAGGGCATCCCAACTAAGAAGCTTCTAGATAAACTGGAATTGAGGTGTTATGCTTGACCGTAAGGAGCATAGATGAGGAGATATACGAAATCTTAAGGGATTACGCTTTGAGGATAGCGCGTAGAGGTTATGTGACCGCTCATGGCGGTAACTTGAGTATTAGGTCAGGTAACAACATGTGGATAACGAGACATGCATGCTCTCTTGAGAACCTCAGGCCTGAAGATATCGTCAAGATCCCTATTGATCGACCATCGAGCAAGGACATAATAGCATCTACTGAGACTCCTGTCCATAGAGAAATTTATCAAAAGACCAATAACCTCGTCGTCATGCATGCACATCCACCATATACCGTGGCCTTATCATATTTCATAGATGAGCTAATACCGCCTGACTCAGAGGGATATCATGTTTTGAGGAGCATACCTGTTGTTGAAGGAAGACCTGGATCAACTACATTAGCAACTAAAGTAGCAAGCGCATTAACAAGGCATTGGGCTGTCATAGTTAGAGGACATGGGGTTTTCGCTTCATCAAAATTCGTCGACCATACTTATCAGATATTATGTATGGTTGAACATTCAGCCAGAATACTCTATTTAAAGAACATCTATGAGACGGTCTTAGGAGTCAAGGCCAAGATCCCCAAGGAGCTTTAAAGAATCAACCGAATACCAGTAAAGTTTTAATGAGACCGTCATAGTATGCTAATGGTAAGCCCCGGTAGCTCAGTCAGGCAGAGCGGCGGGCTGTTATCTTACTGATGGAAACCCGTAGGTCGGAGGTTCGAGTCCTCCCCGGGGCGCCACAAATTCTTATTACTTATCTTAGCTAGCTCCGAAAACCTATTCTGCGCTTGTACTTCTAGTAATCCTGCTGGTGATAGTACTGATAGTCGCCATACCATGCTTTGGTTTAGGAGGGCTAGATGACTATTTATCATTGAGGCTTGAGGCTGCCAATTGTATGACCATTGTCGATGTCGTAGATAATGTCATTAGAGGAGTTGTAGTTTTTAGGTTGCCACCCTTCAATCATGGTAATATCGAGAGCGTGCTTGTTAATGTATTATTGGCTACGGAAGTTGATGTTATAATGACTTGTGATGTAAGTGAGGAGTTAAAGAGAAGAATCGAAGAAAGGGGGATTAAAATTATAATTGTTGAAAAAGGTCTTACAGTTGAAGAGGCATTAAAAACATTAACGTCTGCTTAGAGCTTTATGAGTCATATAGAGCAAGGCAGTAATAATGAGAGAAGTTAGGATCACAATCCCCATCCAGCTCCAAAGTAATAATGCTCTTGCAGCACCATAGTTTTGAGTTAATTTTGCTAAGGTGCCTATGTCTAGCATCCCTCCACCTACAATATATACAAGAGGAGCTGCCGCTATCACACCTATAGCAAACGCTAGCAATATCAAGCCCAAACCGGAGATCAGAGATTTTAAAGCCATAGATTTGCACCTTCCATGCTTGCTTCACCTCAAAGAGAGCTTAAAACGTTTTGTTGTGAAGTAAAACTTAAGAACACCTTTAGAGTTAGTGGAGATTTTGAAAGGCCCCCGGGTAGCTCAGTGGTAGAGCGCTCGGCTGTAGCTTGTGCGCGGGTCGAGGGGCGGCTTTCGCCGCGATGAAAACCCGTCGGCCGAGACCGAGTGGTCGCAGGTTCAAATCCTGCCCCGGGGACCATCTCTAACTCTTTATGCAATGAAAAACTACAACAGGCGAGTAGGGTAAAGGCTCTGTTTTTACGTGAAAGCCCAGATCCTTTAATTTATGGTATAGCCTATTCTGCCATGACCTATTTTTGCTTCCGAAAATCGATAGCGTACCATCGCTTTTAAGTAAATTTGCCAATTTCTCCAAGAAGTCGTTAGAATATAGCTCTGGATTTTTATTGGGATTAGGACCTCCATCATGAATTATATGGTCAAAGACGTCTTTTATCATGTCTACTGCTTTTACTGCATCACAAAGGCATATTTTGACACAGGGATTTGATAAAGCCTCTTGAAATGGAGGATAGGGATTTTTATGAAGAGCTATTGCTAATATTTCGCGCGAGGAATCGATGGTTAAGTAAAGAGATGGCATGACGGTGGAGAGCACTGTATAGCATGTTCTCCCTAGACCAGTTCCTATTTCAAGTATCTTGTAGCCTTGTCGAATTACTTCAACCCATGAGATGTAAGAGCCATATATTATCAATCTGGAGATGTCCTTATCATTAAGCGTGTAACCTAGTCCACCAGTGACATTGTCTATTATCCGCCAAACCTCATCATGACTGAGAGAGCATACATAATCCTTAAGAGAGCTAATTGCTTTTCTACTGAAGCTATCAACTAAATCGTATTTTCCTTGACGAAGAAGCTGGATTATAATGTTGCTTAGAGACTCCACAGTCATACTTACTGCATTACTTATTGTTTCTTCACTTTAAAAAGTAAGCATTGCTTTTTTTAGGTGTTGGTTTAATTGCTTAAGCGTTAGGTGAGAAGTTTGAGGCCTTTGACTACAACCACTATAGGCAGTTTTCCTCTGCCACCAGGGATTGAAGAGTTTAAACGGAGTATAGAGATTCAAGTTAAGGCAGGGATAGACTATCCTGCATTACCTCAACTTGAAGATTTTTGCCTTATATTTCTGAGGGATATTGCTGAGAGAGGCAAGGGGCTTGAAAGAAAGGGCGAAATCTTTGTATTAACAGGGCCAATTGAGCCCCCCAAAGAACCAGCAATCATTCAAGAAGTTGCTTTAGCGATTACCACACTCAAGGAGTTAGGCTTGCAAGAAGGCCTCAAGATCCAGGTTACAGGGCCTTTAACTCTTTCATCTCTAGTCAAGTTCCTAGACAAAACCGCTATGTCATATCCAGACATTGTTGAAAGTTTTGCTGACGCTATAGCAGATATTTTAGCCTCTGCAAGTAGTTTTGAGGAAGTTAAGGTTGCCTTTATAGATGAGCCCACAACATACTATGCGTTATGGCATGGATATGACGAGAAGTTCGTTATAAACATAATTAATAGAGCACTAAAAAAACTAGGTCGTGACGTTGAAAAAGGCATTCATATATGTGGTGATGCAAGAGGTCTCTCTCGAGTAACTCTCAATTTGCATGTAGACATAATTCATCATGAGGTAGCAGGGTTCCCAAAGAACTTTGACGCGTATAATCCAGCAGAGCTTATTAAAGCTAATAAGATGCTTGGGATAGGCGTTGTAACGACAAAGCCCGTGGATACAACTATTAACATTGAAAGTGAGCAAGAAGTTGAGGAGCTGATTAAAAGGGCTCTAGAGCGTTATGATCAAAGAATTGTAATAGCACCTGATTGCGGGTTTAGAGGACTTATGGAAGTCGCTGATTTCGAAGAAGCGTTTAAAGCGACATACCTCAAGCTCAAGGTCATGAGCGATGCCACTAGGAAGATTAGGAAAGAGCTAGGTTTAAACTACTAACTGAAAAACAAGCTCATCCTCAATTTAAGATCATTCTATGATTGATGTATTGAAAGCTGACAATTTCCTTAATATAAAAGCCGGAGTCGCATAAAGCGTTGAGAGAAGCTAAATGTTATTTAAATCCATAGGAAATGTTTTTATGAGCCTAATGGCTCCTCTTCGCTTTCTCTTTGAGGAGAAGAGATGCTTTCTTCAACCAACTTTAAGCTTTCTAATTTTTCTTCTGTTCGCCTTATCTTTTCTTGAATTTCATGCATGTAGTTGATAACATAAGCTTCTAGTATGTCGAAATTTCCTTGAAGAGCATTTGATATAAGCTCTGAAGATTCTAGTCCTAACTCCTCAAGAATTAATGTTGCGTATTCTTTTTTGTCGGCTTCACTAAGGACTCTAGATGCTAATACATATAATAGCACTTTTGAAAGCTCAAGTTTACCTTTTAGGTGGCTTAGCTTGGCTTCTTCAATCCATCTCTCAATGGTTATCTTAAGCCTTTGATGCAAAGTTTACACCATCAAGAGAATCTTTATGGTTGCTTAAAAGAGACGTTTATTATAAGCGCTTCAAAGCCATGATTTAAGGCTTCAAGGTACGTGATAGCGTTTTTTGAAAAAACGTAGATGAGCCTTCTAGATGGCATGGCTTTGTTATTGACTTAAGCTAGAGGCGGATAGCTTAAGAGTGCGAATTAGTTCTTGTAGGTTCAATGTTTGTTCTTTCCGATTTCTCATGTCTCTTAATTTGTAAACTCCGAGTTTAAGTTCTTCAGGTCCTACTATGACAGCATATGGTATGCCTTTTGCATCAGCATACTTTAATTGTCTATCTAGCTTTCTTCCCATCAGGTCTACCTCAACCTTTAACCCTTCAGCTCTAAGTCTCTCTGCTGTACGGAGGGCCTCGGATTTAACTGATTGATTGACATAGGCTACAAAGACCTGTGTTAATGTTTTAATTGAGGGCAACATGCAGGCTTCATCCAGCACTTCTACTATCCTATCAACTCCAAGCGAGATTCCAGTTGCAGGTGTTGGTGGACCACCTAATAGCTCTATTAAATTATCGTATCTGCCACCTCCAGCAACGCTACCAACATTAATTGTCGTTTCGGCTGATACCTCGAAAATAGGGCCAGTATAGTAATCTAAGCCTCTTGCCAAGCTTAAATCTACGACGACATAACTTGAATAGCCGTATAGCTCTAAGTTGCTTATGATCTCAGCTAGCTCATTGATACCTTCTCTTCCCTCAGCTGTCAGCATGTTGCTTATTTCCTTCTCTATAACATCAATGTTGCCCGATTTCGATATTTGATCCATTATAGTCAATATCTGAAGATCCGTCAAGCCAAGCTTCTTCAATTCGTGTTTTACTCCTTCATGCCCTATTTTGTCTAGTTTGTCTATTGCTCTAAAGACGCTTAATGAGAGCTCTTTATCTACATCAGCTGATGACGCTATGGATTCAAGTATCTTTCTATTGTTTAATCTAACCTTAAAGTTCTTCATTCCAAGTTTTTTTAGGCATGATATAGCGACTGCTATGACCTCAGCATCTGAATCCATTTTTGAGCTGCCGACAATATCGGCATCGGCTTGCCAGAACTCTCTAAATCTTCCGCTTTGCGGTTCTTCGTATCTCCATACTCTCGATATGCAGTACCTCTTAAAGGGCTTGGGTAAGTTTGGATTACTTGCAACTATTCTTGCTAATGGAACTGTTAAGTCGAATCTAAGACCTAAGTCTCTACCAGCTTTATCCTTGAAGGCGTAGATTTGCTCTTTTACGTCGGGTCCGCATTTAGCTGTTAAAACCTCTAGAAACTCGAATGCCGGCGTTTCGATTTCATCGAACCCATAGAGCTCAAAGACAGATCTTATTGTTTCTATTACGTAGCGCCTCTTTATCATGTCCCATGGGAGGAAGTCCCTTGTACCCCTAGGTCTCCTTAAACTGGCTTTACTCAAACTTTACCTGCCCCCTCTCATAGCTCTGATAGAGTTACGGAATAGTAGCATACCTCTCCTTGAGCATCTATAATTGCTGTTATAAGCTCTTTCCTTAGATTTCTGGCTTCTCGAGCTTTTTCGATAAGCGTTCTTAAATCTATGGGTTCTCCTTCAACGACGCCAAATACTATATACTTGGCTCCCTCCCTGCCTGCTTCAGCACCTCTTCTGTAAAGCCTAAACTCAACTTCATCGGTTGAAAAGCCTGGCTTAACGATATATCCTCTTTTCTTTAAATCTGAGTATATCAAGTATCTAAGCCAAAACTTAGGGTTCCTGTTTAACATTAAACTTGTAAATTCCGAGAAGCTGAGGGGTTTTCCTTCGACTTCTACGGTTAATAGACCTCGTTCAAGTAGGTAAGCTGCTTCTACAGGATCTAAAACTACATTGCCTCTTTCATCAACTTCTCCATAATATCCAAGCTGCCTAACCCTTATTGCATCTTCACCCTTGACTATCACGAACTTCTCTCTTACCTCGCCTTTGATTTGTGGTTTTGAGTTACTCAAGGTTATCAACAGTTTTAGGGTTAGGGTTACGTTATTTAAACCTAGCCTTTAAACAAGATTATGCAGAGAGTTGTGTGGAGGAGAATATCCAAAGCTTTGGTTGATGAGTTGATAAAGGAAGAGAGGCCATTAGTGGTAATTTTATGCATAGGTAATGAAGAGAGAGGTGATGACGGCTTAGGACCATATGTAGCTAAAAAGATTAAGAAGCTTAGCAGGAGCAACCTCATTAAAGTTATTGATAGTGGCACAGTTCCTGAGAATTACACTGGTGTTATTAGAAAGTTAAAGCCGACTCACGTGATAATAGTTGATGCAGTTGACTTTGGAAGTTCACCTGGTGACGTTATCTTATCGTTTGAGCCAAAATTTGATGGCGTTAGCATATCAGCTCACAAGCCTTCACTCACAATGCTCGCGAAGTATATCGAGAAAAGCATAGGGTCTAAAGTCATACTACTAGGCGTTCAACCAAAGATTTTAGAGGTGGACTCTAAAATGACTCAAGAAGTCCTCATCGCTGGTGATATCATTGTTAAGGCCCTTAAAAGCACTTTTAGGAGATTGTTGAAACTGAAGGGTGAAAGCTTAAGCGTCTCTAAGCAGACTTAATTGCTTTAACACGTATTCTCTTATTTCCTGAGGCGATCTTTCTTCAAGTACAAGTTTGCCGTTTAGTATTATGGGCTTTAGCATAGGCTCAAGCTGAGATCCACATTTAGGACATTTATCTAGCTCCTGCTTTGCTAGTACAATGTAGTCTTCAAAGCATTTCCAACATCTATACACTTGTTTTTTGCCTGGCAACTTACCTTTCTTTGATCTAGGTTCACCTTCGACTTCAACTATATCCATTGATAAGTCGATTGAAGGTGGAAAAGCTATGGCTGTGCCGACACCAAAGCCATCAACCACGTCTCTTAATTGCACAATAGCGTCTTCATCTATACCGCCGCTAACTATGATCTTTACGTGGTTAAAGCCCTTGGCATTGAGAGACCAGCGAGCTTCTTCAATTATTCTCCTCATATTCCCTCTTCTTGAGCTTGGAGTGTCAAATCTCACACCATAAAGTCTTGCACCAAGGGCTTCTGCAGCCATTAATGCCTCTACTCTCTCATCAAACCATGTGTCGCAAAGTGCAATGCGCGGTACATCTTCGGGCATATGCTTGTCAAATGCTTTCCATGCTCTTACCTGGTCTCCGAAAACCACTATTAATGAGTGGGGGATCGTGCCTATAGGCTTAAGACCCAGTCTCTCAGCGCCATGTACATCCGATATTCCATCGCAACCCCCTATGAAGGCTGCTCGATCCACTATTGGCGCAATGAAGGGATGAACTGCTCTTGTGCCGAAGAAGAGTACATTTTTATCTCCTGCTAGTTTTTTGCATCTAGCTGCCTTCGTTGCAACACTTGTCGAGTGTCTCAGTACCCCTAATATAGCAGTTTCATAAACACAGAAATTACCATAAGGCCCTTCAATATTCATTACAGGATAGATGGGCTTAAATAGTGTTCCTTCTGGTAATGAATAAACGTTAACATCCTTGCCTTCTAGGAGTTTAGCAACTTCATGTACTCCAACTAGAATAGCCCAGTCATAACCTTTAGGTAACGAGTAGGAGTGAATCTCAGCAACGACCTTAATTTTTGATAAGCCTTCCTTCTCTAAGATTTCTTTAGTTCTTTCGAAGTATACGTCAGCGACCTTGCCTTTGACTATTTCATCAAAGTTAGCTATTAAAAAATCGCTCATTAAGCTCCTCTCCACTAGAGCTGATGTAAATTCTCATTTTAAGGGCTTTGCGGTAGGCTAAAACCTTTTCCCTGACATTTAGGCTTATTCTTTTAGGTAGAAGATCGAGGAACTTTATGGTGTAAAGGCATGAGGTTGAGAGATTTCGTGTTTAGCGAGGATCTTAGCGTTATTGAGCATGAAGTTTCACCGATTTTTGAGGCTTCTCTCATCCTCAAGAGAAATGATGGCGGGCCCATCGTGCTTTTTAAGAGGCTTAAGGGATATAACATGCCAGCTGTTGGAAACGTCTTGGGATCAAGAAAAAGGCTTCTTAAATGCCTAGGAGCTCATACTTACAATGAGGCTTACAGTAAGCTTATAGATGCCATGGAGAAACCGCTAAAGCCCATCGAAGAAGGCTCTTTCGGCGATTTCTATTGCAAGCTTGAAGGTGGCTTGAATAGGCTGCCGGTCTTCAAGTACTACGAGAAAGATGCAGGAAGATACATTACGAGCTCTATAGTCGTAGCCAAGTTTGATGACATATACAATGCTTCAGTTCATAGACTTTTGGTCTTGAGTGAAAACCGTGCGGCCATAAGAATCGTCCCTAGACATCTTTATGCCTTGTATACAAAGGCTAAGAGTAGAGGATTAGACTTGCCTGTAGCCGTGATAATAGGTTGCCACCCCTCGATTTTACTTGCAGCTGCTTCATCTCCTCCATTTGGAGTCAATGAGTTATGGGTTGCAAATAGAATACTAGATAACCGCATGAGAGTTGTTGCGACACCTAAATATGGCATACTTGTTCCAGCAAATGCTGAAATCGTTATAGAGGGAGTCATAAAGGTCGATGAAGAGGTTTATGAGGGCCCCTTTGCCGACATAACTGGAACTTATGATGCTATTAGGAGGCAACCAGTTCTACGAGTAGATACTATATACGTCAATAGTGAGGCCATGTATCAAGCCATTCTTCCTGCTAGTATAGAACACAGGCTTCTAATGGGATTTCCCAAAGAGGCCGAGCTTTGGAGTTCGCTTAGAAGAGTAATACCAGGACTAAGAGGAGTGCGTTTAACTGAGGGAGGTTGTGGATGGCTTCATGCAGTCATAGCATTAGATAAGATGACCGAGGGAGATGCTAAGACTGCTATTATGGCTGCTTTTGGCGCGCATCCAAGTCTTAAGTACGTCGTAGTGGTTGATAGCGACGTCAATATAGATGATCCAAGAGATGTAGAATGGGCTATAGCGACAAGGTTCCAAGCAGACAAAGGGCTTATAGTGATAAGAGAAGCTCGAGGATCAAGCCTAGATCCCTCAGCTGATCCAGAGACCCTTCTAACTTGCAAAATGGGTATAGATGCTACTAAGCCATTAAGAGGTAAAGTCGAGAGATTCGAAAGAGCTAGAATACCGGGGGAGTTAGGTGAAGCTAAGTAAAACAGAGAAGCTAATGCTAAGAGGTAATTATGGAGATGCTTGTAAAAAGGCCTTAGAGCTCATTTTAGCTATTGCTGACTCTTATGGCTATGGCAAGCTAGTGAAAATACGAAGTGCACATGTTTCTGGCGTATCTTATAAGAATATAGGCGATGCAGGAATCGACTTTCTAAATGATTTAGCTAAAAGCGGGGGTCGTGTGAGAGTCAAAACCACTATGAACCCATGCGGTTTTGATCTTGATAAGCCATGGCTTTTTAATGTCGATGACCACTTTTTTAAGAAGCAGATGAAAATCATAAAGCTGCTTAAATCAATGGGTGTCGAACCGACATTAACTTGTACACCTTACTATGTAGGTAACAAGCCTATAAAAGGAGATCACTTGGCATGGGCTGAGTCCTCGGCTGTAGTATATGTTAATAGCGTTATTGGTGCTTATACCAATAGAGAAAGCGGGCCTTCAGCTTTAGCTGCAGCTATAACTGGAAGAGCCGCTTTGACAAAAGATCATACTGATGACAGAAAGCCTGAGGTTATTGTAAGGGTATCTTTGAGGGTATCTGACTACCTTGATTGGAGTGTTTTGGGTTATACAATAGGCTTAATGGTGCCAAGCCAAACACCCCTCGTGAAATTGAAAGAGGCCACCTACAGCCTGGATAAACTCAAATGCTTCTCTGCCGGTTTAGGGACATCAAGCTCGACATCGATGTTCTGGTTAAGTGGAGAAGATAAAGATCTTGAGAAAGTGGATGTAACATCTAGAGAGGTAAAAGAGGTAAGGGATAAATGGATGCTAACAAGGAGACCAACACTGATATTCATAGGGTGTCCACATTGCAGTCTTCGAGAGATTAAGAGCATAGCTCGAGAACTTCAAGGCAAGAAGGTAAGGGACGATGCAAAGCTGCTGATCTCTACTTCAAGAAGAGTGTACGAAAAGGCATCACAAAGAGGATTGCTAGATGTTATAGAAAAAGCAGGGGCCCATCTTGTTAAAGATACTTGTCTTGTTGTTTCACCTATTAGACTATCTAAAAGTGATGTGTTATTGACCGACTCAGCCAAAACAGCTCATTATGCTGAAACCATGACTAATGCTATGATAGCTATTGGGGGTAGAAGACAATGTCTGAAAGAAGCTCTGGAACAGTAATGTTTCAAGGCAAGGGCATAGTTAAAGGCTATTTTCGAGGAGAAGCCTTGGTTACCAATAAGCCTATCTCGTTTCTCGGCGGTGTAGATCCTTCAACTGGCATAATTCTCGAGAAGAATCATGATTTGGAGGGAGCTACCTTAGCTGGCAGGGTTTTGCTGATGCCTCATGGTAAAGGGAGTACTGTTGGCTCTTACGTGCTTTATAGTTTAGCTAAAAGAAAGCTTGCTCCTGGAGCAATCGTGACAGTAAAGGTCGATTTGATGACGCTTACTGGCTGTGTTATTGGTGAAATACCTCTTGTAGATCGTGTTCCAGAAAAGGCGTTATCCACAATCAGGAATGGTGACATAGTTGAGGTAGATGCATTTCGAGGGCTTATAAAGGTCATTTCACGGTAAGAATGATCTAACGGTTTTCTCGACTACCTCCATGACCTTGTCTCTGACCTTGGGATGAGAGTAGACTCTTACTATGTCGACGTATCCTCTAAGACTTTCTATGAGCTTTGAAAATTCAGTTAGCCTTCTCTTGATTAAGGTGCCTTCTCTTTCTTCGCATACTGGGATATCCATGGGATCAGGTTGTGTCGGGCTATAGGGTAATGATGGTATCATCGGCGTATCTATGACAACCATCCATTGCTCAACGTTTGCCTTTTGAGCTATGACATCTTCAAGTTCCTTCTTGAGCTTTTCATCAATGGTTGGCATGCCCTCTCTCGTGTGGACCATAGCTTCATAAACTGATTTGAAAAGCATCCTTTTTTCAAGCATTGTATAGAGCTCACATGCTATTGCCACATCTTTTTCGAGTTGACTTTTAATTTTAGCGAGATCTCTTAGTTTTAATTCTACATAGCCGTCATCCATGATTAAGAAATCACTTATTCTATTGAAATCAAATAAGCCGCTATACTCATATGCCATGTTAACGGCCTTTACCAGCATTATCCATGCGGATCTAACGGTTCTATGGAAGTATACGGCTTTAAACATTTCATACCTTGATATTAAAAAGGACTCTAGAGCATACAAGCTTGCAGGAAGCTCCAATGCTAGGGAGTTGTCTACTCTCCTAATGGACATCAGCAATCTCGTAACATCAACCTTGCCGTATTCAACTCCAGTAAAATACGAGTCTCTTAGCAGAAAGTCCAGCTTATCTATGTCAAATGGCCCTGATATCAAAATACTTAAAGGTGAATTTAGCCTTCCAGTTGACAATAACGATATTTTATCAACGTTATATCCGTAATCTTCAATTATGTCTTTTATTTCGGTTTCCCTTATTATCTTCATTGTGAGGGCTTCATGAGTTAATCCCTTATTTCTTAAGACAGCTTCTTCAAATAAATGAGAGAAGGGGCCATGACCAACATCGTGTAAGAGGGCTGCAAGCCTAAATTCTTGAATCTCTTCATGTGTGAAACCCAAATCCAAGAGTTTGCTGCCTGCAACTGATGCTAGATGTAGCGTGCCTAGTGAATGACCAAATCTAGAGTGGTCAGCACCCGGATAGGTCAGATAAGCGTTGCCTAGCTGCTTAATTCTGTGAAGCCTTTGCATGGGGTATGTGTCAAGTACGCTTTTTTCTAGCTCATTTATCAATATGTAACCGTGAACAGGGTCTCTTATTTCACCCCATACTCTAAGAGATTTCATTCAAGCTGAACCCCATG
>Ga0180301_10003297_pt1 | contig 12635 bp, 17 predicted proteins | sample GuaBasSediGuay16_FD_121797 | JGI IMG/M metagenome (GOLD analysis project Ga0180301, IMG submission 121797) | Subseafloor sediment microbial communities from Guaymas Basin, Gulf of California, Mexico - Guay16, Core 4569-2, 12-15 cm | ecosystem: Environmental > Aquatic > Marine > Hydrothermal...
GTTGACGGTGTGGAAGGTGATCGTGACGATGCTGCCGACAGGTGCACCGCCTTTCACGTTGAAAGTCTTCGCAAGATGCATGTACTTCTTGCCGTTGACCTCGACGATGTCCTTTTCAGGGACTTTCCAGCCTGCAGGAATGCGAACTGCAAGATACAATGTGTAGACGCCTTTCGTCTTGGTCTCTTCTTGCTTGTAGACAATGGCATGCACTTCGCCCATCTTCTTCCACTTGAGCCACTTGTCGGTGAGACCGTCGAGCTCGTAGGTGCTGTTGAGAGTCTTCACGACGGCGCCTTCGCTTGCTGCACCTTCAGCTGCCCATTTGAGAGCCTCGAGGAGCTCCTTCGGGTTCCTGGCGATCTTGGTCGGTGCAAGGTTGAATCCGGGCTCGCGTATTCCAGCCGTGGACTGCTTGAAGCCTATCAGGTCGAGGTAGCGTAGACGGAGCTCGTAAGGCTTTTTGTGGAGGTCACCGATGTCACCTTTGAGTTCATGGTGCTCGTACTTCGGATCGTCGAAGTACAGGCAGTCGAACACGTTGAAGACTACGCCGCTGTCGTCTGGATGCTCTTCGTGAATGAGACCGGCCATCTCCTCTCGTGGCATATGCTCGTTGCCGTGCCATAGTTCGACTTCGGCATCCATCGTAACTGTCTTCGGAAGGATCTTCCGTGCCAGCTTCACAATGCTTGGCAGCTTCCTTGTGACATCTTCGCCGTCATCAGTGCGAATTACGATCTTGTCACCGTCCTTCATGAGTAGCATACGGACGCCATCATACTTGACCTGGACGGCAACAGGATAGTCGTCCTTCTTGAACCAATTCTCGGTCTCCTCGACTGCCAGGATGGGATACTTGTAGTAGGCGCGGTAGCCCTTCAGCGGAATCACGAATCGCAGTGGCTTGACTGCGTCCTCCTTGATGGACTCTGCAGCTTGTTTGCGCGCTACAGGATCGCGGATCGTCTTGAGTCGTCCGACTTCCATTCGGATGAGTTTCCGTTCTGACGACGGCACAAGTACCAGATCATAGATCGGTATGTGACTGGTAAACGCGCCACCGTAGTCCCCGACGAACAACATCTGAATTCGCTCACCGAGGTTACCCGGCAGTGCCCGTCCCAACCGAAAGAGCAACGGCTGATGTATTGCTGTTACCCATTCCTTGTCGGCAATGAGAACGTCGATGTCGCCGTCAGATTTGCCCCAGTTTGGAAGTCCGCCAACTAACGTTACGTAGCCCTTCTTAAGCACGATTGGCTTGCTCCAGGCCTCTAGCACGTCCTTAAGGTGAATGGTATTGGAGCCGTCCTCCACGTGATGTACCGGTGCGTAGGGAGACTCTTTGGTTGCATCCTCTACAATCTTATCTATCGGTTCTCCTTCTGGGAATACACTTCCAGCTTGCTCTGCGGCTTGCTTACCGGCTAACCTCAACGGAGTGTTATGCTGCATCCCTCTGCGCTTCATCTCCTCGACTATCAAGTCGTGTAGCCGTTTGACGTCGTCCTTCGTCAAGTCCCGTGGCAACGTCTTCCAGTTGTCGCCTGCCCACATATGACATGTGCGGTGGTCGTCGAGAAGCTGTTTGTCCGTCCAGCGTTTCAGCAGCTCAGGATTCCTGAGGACTTCTTTGACACGTTCAGGCGTGATCAGCAACTTCGGTCCACCTTGACCTCTACCGCCACCTGTACCTGGTTGACGTGCACGCATCGGTGTGCCACAAATCGGACAGCGAATCTCTGGACAGTGTCTGTCAGGATTGTCGACTTCAAAGCCACACTTTGGACAGATACACTTCTCTGGTAGTTGCTCGGCCTTCTTCACTGGCAGTTCAATCTCGATATCGCGTATCCACTTCTGGACTCCGTGCGGCACCTTCACCGGTACGGGCTCATCGAATCGTTTGACAAGTTCGAATTCGTAAACGTAGACTTGCTTGGCGTCCGGCCACCAGCTTGTCCATTCCTCGTCGGAGATTTGATGTCGCTCACGGAGACGGTAGCGTACAAGCTGCGCGTTCAGCGGTCCTCTCACCTTCGTGATGCGTATCGTACCGTATGCCTTTTTGTCTTCGATCAGCAGCAACTCCTCACCTACGTACTCGTCAGGTACAGGCTTCGTCGACACAATTAGTGTCTTCTTGCCTTCGGCAATCAGCCGAGCATGTGGCTCGACGAGGTAGATGCCTTTGTACTTCGCGAGGTGCTTCGTATCGATTGTCATGCCGTCAGTTGCTTCCACGATGCGAACACCATACTTCTTTTCCAATTCGCGAAAGACCTCCTTTAGCTTGTCGGGCTGCTCAATAGCCTGACGCCCGAAATGTGTGAAGTAGATCGTTCGGATGCCGCAGTTCGCGCACCACTTGACCTGGTCTTCGACGAGAGCGTGTCCGAACGACATCCCATCACTCCAACGTACGCGTCCAGGCGCCTCTCTAATGTAGGAGCCGTCTCCAATGTAAACGTCGACTCCCTTGAGGTGTTTCTTGTAGTTAGGAATCCACAACACGTCGGGGAAGTAGGCGATTTTGATCTTGCCATCTGAGATGATGAAGCCATTCGTCGGGCATTTCGTCGAATGAGTTACCGGAACAGCACGGAATTGTATACCGGCGATCCTGAAGGGCTCTGCGCCGACGAAGACGCAGTGTTGCAGACACTCCTTCGTTGAAGGCCGTAACGTTTGCCAGACTATTCGTCGCATGTAAACTGGCACGGCGACTGGCTCGTCGAAGCCCCAGCTGTGATCCGGATGACAATGCGTCAACAGCACGTGCGTGGGTTTGATGTCGTCGAGCTTACCCTTCCAGGTGTCGCCGAAATCAATTAGTATGCGAGCGTCATCAGTCTCCAACAGCAGACTACTTCGCATCTTGTGCTTTCGACTACTCTCCTCCACGTAGCCTCGGGTGCCCAGAAACGTCATCTTCATTCGGAGTCCCTCACGTCTGCTGCTTGTCGCGACGTGACTCCGGCGTTTCGGGCTCCTGAGGCTCCTGACGTCGTATGTAGTCCCTCAGGATGTCTTGAAGTGTCTGTGCGTGTTGTCCGACCCGTCCACGCCCGAACCTCTCCGCGATGTCCTGTCGTTGCTCGTCTGTTAGCGGCTCGTAGCCCAGCATCTCGCGGATCTCGTCAACCGTGAAGCAATTCGTAGCTGTCAAGACTGCTGCTTGTCGTATCAGTTCGCCGTATTGGATGCCATATGCTAGCCGCACCTTTATGTCAATCCTATCGAGCAGATCATCGAACTTGCCAGGGTACTTCGTCTGTATGTGTCGCCGGACGACCTCGAGCACCTTTCGTTTTATCGTTGTGGCAACCGTCTCAGCAACCAGTATCGCATAGCTGCTCACTGCAATTTCTGACGCGTAGCTGCGTGCTCCTCGGCCTGAGACTGCAGACTCAACTGGACCGATAACCGCATAGATGCTGCGGTTAAGCTGATCCAGCATGGGATTCGGATCGACGTACGACACATGTCGAGGCTCAGTGTAGACGATTTCTACGTCTTTGCTCGTGACGAAGTCCTTGTCGACTTGCTTCAGTGAGGTTGCCACTTCGCTCACATACTTGTTAAGGTATTCTCTCGCGGCGTCCCGTGCAGCTTGAATTCGCTCTTCAAGCGTGTCTCCAGCAAAGTTATTCGGATCGAACATCGACAAGTCCAGCTTGTGATGCATCCGCGGTACTAGCTTCTGTCGCAGTATGATATCATTGATCTTGACGGCTAACTTCCACAGCATGTCATACTTGAGCGGCTCAATAGGTGACAACGACCAAACTCCGAACGTATAGCGGCCGATCACGTCGTAGACCGGCTGCGCTCGGTTATTCAGCGAAATGTGCACGATGTTGTCAGCTGGGAACTCCTGCCGCATGTCGTCGTTGAGCTCGTTCATGACGTAGATCTTCGGCTCGAATACCTGAGCAGAAACATCGCCGATTTGTCTGCGTGATTCGACGGCTGTTATGACTTCCATGGGCAGGAACCGCCACTCTTTGAGACCGCTGCCGAATCTGACATATGAGACGTCGTCGCCGTAAGTGAATAGTCTGTCGGCTGACGCCTGGAAGAACGACGGTATGTCCCATTGCTGCTCGAAGCGATGGAGCTCGGCTAGCAGTTCACGTTCACGTTCGTCAAGTGTGCGTCCAACATGCAGCACGAAGCCGCCGTATGCGTGTCGGACCATCCGTGCCATTCGGTCAATTGCACCGTACAATTCGCAGTCGATCTCTTTGAGTGTGCGGTAGAGCTTGTACTTGTTGCCGGTGGTGAGCTCGGTCACTTGCTTGTAGAGTCGCTGAAGGGGCATGAGTATGGGATACTGAGTTTGGTAGGAGTACGACGTCGGTAACTGAAGTCGCTTCCGCAGGCCTGAGGCAAGACGTTTCAGGAAGGACATCTAGACCACCTCAACGACTCCGAGAGGTATTTTCGATTTGTGACTGCGAAGTGCCCAGATCGAGTTGACAATTGCGTCGGCAACGTCTTTGCTGCCGCCTTTCGGATGGTCAACCCGGCGACTGTTAATGACTTGAAGTCTGACGAATTCTTGCTTGGCAACGGGATCTGGGCACATAACAACTTTGTTACGGTAACATAATTCCTTGAAGTAGTCGTAGTCGTCCTTTCGAACGATATGGTTGACGACACGGACTTTACGTGAGATTTCCTGTTGGAGCTCAGGATAGTTCCATGTGTCGAATACGACTACAGAGACCGGTATCTGGTCGATGACACGCATGACGAACTCCTTGACTTCGATAGGTGAGATTGTCACGATGCGTTGTCCAAGCTTCTTCGGTGAGAAGCGAAGACTGCCACAGACGATGAACTTGTCTCCGTCCCGTCTGGTAAGCGCGAAGCCAAAGCTGTCATGCTTCAGTGCAGGATCGCCAGCCAATGCATAGATGCCAGGCTCGGGTTGCACTGTGAGTCCGTCGTGGATCATACGGAGGTAGTTCGGAATGCCGGCATCGAAGTGCAAGATGTCCTCCGGGATGTACGGCGCAATGCTTTCCATAGGCTGGGCACCGAAGTCACGCCAAAAAGCGATAGGGTCTCGCTGCATCTCGGCAGCTAGGTCTTCGAATTTGATATGTGGATTGAATTCCCATGTAGCGTAACGGAGACCGAGCATTCCAGGTGTAGATTGAGCTTGCTCGTAGAGCGTCATGATGATGTCGGTCTCATTCATCGGAGAGCTGATGCAGATGACTTTGCCTTCATCCTTGAAGATGGCAGTAGACTGCTTCAGAGAGTTGTAGACATTCCAGGCACCACGCTTACTGGTTGTCTGCTCAAAACGAGCTAGCTCATCAAAGACGCAGCATTTAACGTCTCGGCCGACTAGTGATGATGAGGAGCTGTGACCGCACAGGATGATTACGTTCTTGCTCGGGAAACGGATTTCGTTCTGGTAGATCTTTGGATGCTGCGACTTGAAGAACGGCGAGCGTTGTAGCAGAGCGAGAATTGTCGCGTAGATGGTGTCGTGGGCCTGCTCTTCGGAGACCGCAACAACGACGATGAAGATGGGACGACCGGGAATGAGACCGTAGTATGCTGCAGGGTCGGGTTTGATAAGGAGCTTGAAGGCTTCGTAGAGTGCGAAAACTGCAGCGAGAACTGTCTTGCCTGATCGTCTGCCGGCAACGAGGATGAGCTCACGGATGTTCTCTTTGTAGACGCGTCTCAGGATCTCGGCTTGCTTAGGAAACAGCTTGATGCCCAGGAAGTATTTGGACTCTGCGAAGTAGACAGGATCGTCGACGGCTCGGAGAACTTCCAGTGTTCGTTCGCGGAGACTTAGGTCTCCAGAAAGCGGATGACTTTCTTCCGACATTCCTCACAGAGCTCCGTAGTTATGAATGCGAGGAGCTTCTCGTACTGGACGTTGATTTGCTGGAGCTGAATTAACGGTGCGGCTTGAAGTCGACCTGAGAGCTTTTCGATGTCCATGAGGGTTTCGCGGATCTCGCGCACAAGCATAGCTATCATGCGCTCGTGCACGTAGACGCCCTTCTTGGTGCCCTTTAGTGCATCAAGCCGTTCCTTCAACAGGAGCGTGAGTTCCTCGAGAAGCTTCAACGGATCAATCTCACGGTCAACGACGTCGGAGTCCGTTACGTGATATTTGAGGTGACGCCACAAGGTTTTCGGACTCACGCCGAGCTCACGTGCGGCATCCTCTAGTGTGATTTTCTCGTCGTAGAGCTTTGCGAGAATTTCGTTTGCCTTCGGATGGTTGCAGACAGCACATCTCATGTGATTTTTCTTTGGCGGAACATATTGATAAGCATTGGGCGGCAACGGAGGCGTTGTGTGTAGGTTGAAGTAGCGACTGGTGGTGTGACTGGTAATCGTTGGAGCTGTGACTGGCGGCTGTCGAAAGTCGTATCGTTGGAGCTTGTGGAAGTCGGATCGGCATGGTCAAAAGGTGAGACGGGGGTGCGGCAGACCGCCATGGACAAAACAAAATAGGAGGTGAGAAATCTTTGGAAATTAAATCCGCGGTTCAAACAACTCTGGATAATTTTACGGAGGTGAGGAGAATGAATGAGGAGGAATTAATAATAGAGGAGATGAAAAGAAGGGGGTATTGGAACTTCGAGGAAAAGTGGAGGTTTAGGTGGTGTCCGTTGAAGCAAAGGGTTGTGGAGATCGATGAGTGCGAGGAATGCGATGGATTGGAGTGCATGGAGGTGAACGAGTAATGGGCTGCAGAAGAAGAAAGAGAAATGTATGGCCAATATACAACAACAGGTGGATGAAGAAGAAATTGCCAGCAACAGCAACACCTGAGGAGTGTGCGGAATTCCTGGCACGCATACAACATTACTTCGAATTGCTAAGGAAGACGGCAAGTGACTGCTGGGCAAGGGAGGAACTGTTGAGAGATCCAGCACACTGGCCAAGAGTCCGTAATACAAGGAATGGCACGGTACCGAATGGATGGAAAACAGTATGGTACACGGGCTACAGTAGAAAGAAGAGGGCATAGAATGATGAAACGGAAGAATAGAGAATCACCACGTGCTCGTCCGAAATGGAGGGGATCGCGAAGCTGCTACACTGCAGCCACCCCTGAAGGGCTGGACGGCATAAGACCGTCGGCCCAGGAGGTGGTTGAATGAGATATCAGAAGATAGTGTTGGATGAAATCGAAGTAGAAGGTGGAAAGCTGTGGATCGTATACGACAGGAGGTACAAATGTGTCGACGTAGTATACGTCGACCGATGGGACGAACAGCTCAAAAGACCGCCTGTCTACAACGTCACACTGGGGCTGACCTATGACTGGTACACAGTGTATAGACTCAAAAAGATGGGAGGTGAACGAAGTTGAAGGGGCGTAAGAAGATACTGGAGCTGCTGAAAAAGGAGGACGTATGTCCTCACATCGAACGGATCGTACGGGTGATAGTGTCGAAGCCTGTACGAGTAACAGGAGATGACTATGGAATGGTGTACTTCTATTGCGAGAAGTGTGACAAGTCGTTCGCACTCCCTGACAGCTACTACATAAAAGAGTGGATGGGAGGTGAATAGAATGGGTGAGAAGAAAATGAGCGAAAAGAAATCAAGACGGGGTCCGTACTCACCGCTATTGGACGAAGTGAGGCAATGGATCCGCGAACATCCTGACGAACCAATCGCGCTGGATCCCGACGAGGTGGTGAAAGTGCGATTATGGGTGCTGCGAATGCGGAAGAAGGGCTGCGATGCAGGATGCGTCTCCGTTGGCGGAGGTGAGTACCTCGTATGGTGCGAACCTCTGCCCGAAACCCGAATCGGACGTCCCCGAAAACGTAATAAGGGAGGTGAAAGCAAAAATGAGTAGGAGAAAAGGCAAAATGAAACTGAAATACAGCTGGCAGAGAGTGGAGGAGCGATGGAACCGCAAACGGCAGATGATGAAGGTGAGACCGTCAATACAGTTCCCAGCAATGGTGCAGGCACTGAAGCTGCGAGCACAGAAGGAGGAACTGGCTGGCATTGCGACTGCAAAGCGACTGCTGCGAGAGCTGAAACGATGACGCCCAAAATCACCTTTACGGTGTGGCTGGCAGCGAACCGTTGTGACGGCTATGTGGACATCAAGTTGCGACGAGGACGGATCGAAGACGTGCATCTCGTCATCAAGCTACCGATGGTGATAACGAACTGGCGACGATTCGTCGATGACTTCACAGAGACGGTGACACACGAATCGCTGCACATCATTACGTGGACAGAGTGCCCAGATCCGAAGAAGAATGAGATGTTAGTGAGAGCGCTAATGGGAGGTGAAACGTAATGCCGAAATGTGACTTCTGCAAACGAGAAGTCGATTACGAAGAACTAGTCTACGACATCGACGACACCTATGAGTGGTACGGTGAAATCTCAGTGTGCAAGCGATGTGCTCCGAAAATCAAGTGGTTAATTCAACAGATGAAGGCACTGAACGTGAATCCAGAGATTCATCCACTGGAACAGCGGCTGGAATACATCTATGGCAAAGATTACAAGCGATGGCTGCAAGAGCGAGGTGAGAAGGTAGAATTCTCACCTTACGATAGCAATTACACCAGCTTCGAAATCAGTGAGGCTGGTGCAAGAATGCGAAAGATGGCAATCGATGAGATGCTGAAGATCAAAGATAAGAACAAACGTCACATCGTTGAGAAGCTTATCGAAGAGATCGATGGCACGGTGGCAGAAGCACTGATGCTGGGTAGCATCTCACCGTGTACAGTGGCGATTGAAGCGATGTACGAAGTCGCACTAATCGTCGCAATGAGTATCGAAGATTGGGAGTGAGGCGAAAGCCGATGACCTCCACTTTTTCTGAAGCCAGGAGCGAACTCCTGGAGGCGGGAAACTGCCTAGGTGCGAGATGATGCACCTGAAAGTGACCAGTTGATAGGAGGTGAAACAGGCGATGGACATGGAAGACAAGATTTTCGATGCAATCGAACGAATGATGGCACCACCGAAGATCACGGTGAAGCCTGAACCAGTGAAGCTGCCAAAGCTCGTCTGCGGTATCTGCGGACAGGACAGAAAACTGCTGAAGCCAGAAGTCGTCGAGCGGTTGTACAAGATCGTACCAAAACTACGTCAATGCGTTGAAAAGGACTACAACGTCATATGCAAGACATGTCTAAAGGATCTACTGCGGATACATGTGCATGTCAGAGGATGGCACAGAATCATCAAGTTCGACCTCGACGTCTTCAGAAGACTCATCGAATTGCAAAAACAAAAGCCGGTGCTAAAGATCAAAGTGACAGTGGACTATCAGCGTTACAGAGAGATCGTAAAGCGCAAATGGTACAGGAAGTTCCTTGAGCTAGCACAATGGGATTACGCTAACAGGATCAGAGATCTCCATGAGCGTCAAGCACAGCTGCGTCGACGCAAGAAGAAGCCGAAGGACCTCATCAAGATCGAGGACGTCATCGACATCATCGAGGGACGAGCTGTGCCTCGTCCTCCGATAAGCTGCGAGGACTGCACAAGAGCAGTCTGTCCAGTGGACTGTCCGAACTACCAGAAAGTCATGCTGGTAAACAGAGTGTTCGCTAAACGCAGAATCGACATTGATGAGTGGCAGCTCAGCGATTACGAAGACTTCCCATGAAGTGACAAGTGAGATGACTTCGATGATGAGGCAGTTCCACGTGGACTTGGAGGTGGCTGCCTCGGAGATGATAAGAACACCTCCACGGTTAAGTTGAAGGGAGGGAAACGTTAAGATGGACTTCGACTTTGAAGAACTAAAGAGAGAAATTGCAAAGGTACAGCGAAAGCAAAGAACTTATGACTGGGACAAAGTCGTCGAGTACATCAGAAAGCACAAGTTCGTTACACTACGAGAAGTAGCACTAGTAGCAAAGTGCAAGTATGTGCAGCAAGCACAGCAGTGGTTGACTCGCCATACGTACATGGTGGTCGATATGGAGAGCAGGAAGAAGAAGATCATACACAACGATGGCATAGTCGTCAAGATCGTCTACGGTCGCAACGTCGTCTACATGCACAGAGATCGTCTACAGGCTACGAAGCCTGCCAAGCAGTGAGAGGCGACTAGCCTCTCACACCTCAAGTTCCTCATTTTTGTGGCTTACATAGCCGAAGGACATGCGCCTTCGGCGTAAGCTAAATGGAGGTGACACGTATGTCGGCGAAAGCTGAACTGATTCGCAAGTTGAAGCGATACGATGACTTCTGGAAAGAGAATGCCGAGTGGATCATTGAGGACCTTGCGAATGTTGCACCGAGAGAAGCTGCACGAACGTTCATGGAGATCTGGCTAGGGAATGTGCGGTACACGAAGCAGTGGAAGGAGTGGACCGAGGAAGACTGGAAGCAGCTTGATGAACTGTTGGTGACGTTGCTGGAGATCAGGTTCAAGTGCCACGGTGACGAGCTCCTGAAGGAGATTCAGGCATACGTTGATGCTCATGACAAGAATATACTGCGACAAATTTACAGGAAGCTCGATGAATTAGACCAACACTAATCTACCTTCTTTTTTTTTGAGCTGTGAATCCGCCCACCCAGGACCCCAGACGACTCAGACGTCAAGACGACACATACGTCCAACGCGCCCGATTTAAGGCCGTCATTCCGTCCAGTCACAGATATTTATCGGAGGAGTGAGAGTATGCGAGAGTACGACAGTGCATCAATACACGCCTACGCAAGACCCCCAGATGTCGCAGCCGTCATTCAGTCAGTCCGGACGTACATTCCAAATTTATTTATCGGAGAATGAGAGTTTGAAAGGAGGTGTCAAGTAGGATGAGTGACATCGTGAAGGAGTTAGAGAGTTACATCAAGACACTCGAGCAAGCGCATCCGCCAAGGACGAACGCCAAGCACGACTATGCTGCCGTCTACCAGATGATACTGAAGCTCAATAGGCCTGTAACGCCTTCCGAGATTTCCAAGAAGTCCGGCATTAAGTATAACTACATCTACGGCTGGATGAGACGCAAGTCCATTAGTGTCAAGGAAGCAGCAGCCAAGCTCAAATCCGGCAACATCAAGCCGGACGAGGTAGCCTTCGTCAGAGCCGGAGGCGTCTTCGTGCCAATCCAGGTACTCGCCAGCCAACTCCGCAAGTAGGCAGCAGCCCTAACCTTCATTTTTTTTTCGACGAACACATCCACGTCATTCCAAACGTCATTTATGCGTCAAGACGTCAGTCCGTCAATTCCACTTTTATTTTTTGGAGAAAGATTTTAGAGTTGAGAGGCGTCACAGAGTTTCCGATGCCTTGTAGAGATACCAATCATCTTTCGCCGTGTCACGTTTATACACATCCACTTTGACGATGCATTCTCGGATCCATGCAAGCTCAATTCGGTAGAAAACTGCTTTACACTTCGGACACTTCTTCGGGAATTGTAGCGCTCTAACCACCCACGCATGGTGACAGAGCGGACAGATTGCGACTCGTTTCTCATACGTATCACCTACATACTGCACCATGAGATCGACTAGCAACAGAGGTGACCAGTTCTGTCGCGGTCTGCCCGGAAGTCCATGTTTTCGCATGTCTTCCGTTCACCTCCGAAGTCTCATTAGTTACTTTTTTGAGACTATTGATAAGATTTTTGACAGTGAGTCAAAATTGAAAACACCACAACCTGGCAAAAACTATATAAAGGCTTATCAAAGTTTCGACACAACTAGGAAAATTCTCCACCACCATATATCTTCTTCTTCATCATCAACCACACGGATCTCACGGTCACCAACCACGGTTCTATGCGCTAATTGTCACGGAGTGCTGCGACAGTTACTACAGTCACTACGAGACCGCCACTAACAAGCAAATGAAGGCCGACTCGAAACCGAAAGTGTATTCACGTTGAGAGGCCTCCCTCAGGCAGATGCCAAGCGCGCCTGCCGAGGAGAGAGGTGAACTGAGATGAAGTGTGTAGCCGTAGAAGTCACGCAGAATCACTGGCAGGTAAAGACGGACCGTTACAAGGTGGAAAGCTGCAGAAGCGGACTTCGTGTGCAACTCGACGAGATTTCGCTTTTCATAAACGAAGACGCTATTGAGATATGGGCGCCGACGCCGGAGACAGGTTACTACACCGTAGAGTGTCAAAAAGTGATCTCTCTCCGAGAATTCAAACGGAAGGGCAAGACGAACGAAGACAGGGAAGTGGTTATCATCAGAAGCAAGACCGGTGAAACAATGTTCATCGGCGAAGCGTATCGAGAGCTCCCGGACTACGTTAGGCGTAAGGCCAGAGAGCTTGCAGAGAGTCATACGAGCACTAACACGAGTCTGGGAGGTGACATTGGTGAAACTTGAAGAAGGGAAGATTTACCGGTTAGCGTTCCCGACCAACGGCCTCATCGAGCGTAGCAACGAGATCGTAAGGTTTCCTGCAGACATACCCGTAAAGCTACTCGACGTGTTGCCTGATAGGTATGTCGTCAAGGAGCCACATGGTGACACCGTGCAGCTACCCAAGAAACCAAGCTGGAACACTGAGGATCCGTTCGATCCGAAGAATGCCGTGTCTGAGTCGGACACACTGGAGCCGTATCCTGACGAGAAGACAGCAAATGAAGCGTGGTATCAGTACACTCATCCAGAGGAGTTCCGA
>Ga0180301_10003298_pt1 | contig 12635 bp, 15 predicted proteins | sample GuaBasSediGuay16_FD_121797 | JGI IMG/M metagenome (GOLD analysis project Ga0180301, IMG submission 121797) | Subseafloor sediment microbial communities from Guaymas Basin, Gulf of California, Mexico - Guay16, Core 4569-2, 12-15 cm | ecosystem: Environmental > Aquatic > Marine > Hydrothermal...
GCGTATCTCATTAAGTCTGGAATCGCCATTCCAGACCTTTCAAAGAACTTTAAATTAAAAAATAAATTTATAATCCAGAAATTGTTGAAGAAATAAGAAAGGAAATAGAAAGGCTTAAAGGAGGCGAGTAAAATGGGGCTTCGGGCGACTCTCCGCTCGCTAACGCTCGCTTCGGTGCTATCGCACTCGGACAACAAGCGAATTTGCTTTGTCTACTCAAACTTTTATAGATTTCGCATACCTGTCAAATTATGTTGCGAAACAACTTACATCTATAAATTGGGAAGAACGTCAATCTCAACTTTAACAGCTTGTTTTCTAAGCTTACTGTCAAAAGTGGCAAGTATCGTGACGTTTGTATCAATAACATTCCTTTTGTCAGAAACTTTTATGACTATTTCATCCCTTTCTGCATCACACGTAACGTTCAAAACATCTCCCAGCTCCTCATCTCAGCATGGATGGTTATTTGATAATTTCTTGTAATTCATAGTAATATATTTACTTTCAATTAACTTAGCCATCGCATAGGCTGGAAAAAGATGTGAAAAATCTCCAAAATTTTCTTTTAGAGAAATGTAATCTAAATTTGCTCGTTTGGTTGCTTTCTCTAAAATAAACTCGCCAATTCCACATCCAATTACCCTGCTTAGCTTGTACTTCGATGCCAATCTTAAAATTGTATCACTCGTTTTTTTAATAATCTCTTCCTTTACCAATTCTGCTAATTCGAAAATTTTATCCTCGCCAATTTCGCTAACATCGCAACAAAGCGTTCTTGCTAACCTTTTCATACAATCATCTTTGTGCTTATCCTTCCCATCGGGAGTTTCGCAATTGTAGTCTTCAGCGCTTATATCATCAGTTAAAACAAACACATCGCCAGTAATTGAGAAGTACTCGGAAGTTAAAGGAACAGAATTAAACTCTGGCAAGACGTAGAAGACGGGGGTTCTTAAAACCCCAAAATATAACAATTCTCCCCTTTTTAACCTTTCGTAATCTGTTTTTCCAGCCTCAATTTTGTCTGTTACTGGAATTAAGTCCGTAGTTGTTGAACCCATGTCCGCAAACAAGAAGTTTTTGTAATTCTTTAACAAAAATTTGGTTGAAGCTACCCAGTTGCTTGCAGCAAAAAGTCTTGGATTGTCAATCTTGTCTTTAATTTCACCATTGATGTCTAAATAGAACACATTGCAATTGCTAAAAACTTTTTTAACAACAGATGAGATATATTTTACCCCTTCAACTTTATCATCAAAGGCATCGGCTAATTCTGCTGTAATCACAACCCCCACGTTTTCTGGTTTGTACTTCTCCCTTATCTCAAAAAGCTGCTTATCCAACTCTTTCCACTTCTTCCACATTGGAAAATATATTATCTCTCCCTCGCTCACACTAGCTACCTTTAGATTAGCCCCACCGATGTCCAAGCCAATGTTAAATGAACTCATCCAAACTTGCCTCCCCAAAACTAAACGTTTGAAAGTCTATACCTAACGGATACTTCTTTACTGCTGTGTTATGTGGTGGGAAGAAATGACCTACATGCGTTAAAACAACTTTCTTAGCATTTATCTTCTTAGCAAGATTTAACGCCTCCACTGCATTCATGTGCTTTCTAAATCTACCTTCTGGGGCTAAAGCCTCAACAATAAACAAATCGGCATCTATCATCTCCGCCAAAGTCTTGTTCGGCACATTTTTGTTTGTATCTCCGCTAACAACAACCTTATAGCCATCGTATTCGATTTTAACGCCCACGCTTCTAACGGGAGGATGATTTACATCCAACAATGTAATATCCATGTCAAAAAGCCTGAAGGTTTTGTGACTTTCAACTTCTTGCGGTTTGTACTTCAAGAATTTCATAAAGTAGGCAATACTATCGTGGATTTCAGGCAATGTGAAAACGTTTACGTTGCTTTGAACCCTGTAAAAGTCACCAAAGCCTATAAAGTGGTCGTAATGACAATGGGTCCATATCACAGCATCAACCCTATCAACATCCATCCTCAAAAGTTGCTCTCTCATGTCAGGCGAGGTATCGATCAGCAAAGTCTTCCCCGCATTTTGCACCATTACTGAGAACCTTCTCCTCTGCCATCCCATCTTCCTTGCATCCTCACAAGTCCTGCAATGGCATCCAATAACTGGAGTGCCGGGAGAATCTCCAGTTCCCAACAACACAACTCTCATGTCAGTAGGATGCCCTAAGTCTAAACCTATGCTTTACACCTTCAATAGCCTCAATTAAATCATCCTGAGTCACTTCTTTATCTCCCCTAGCCAAAGCCTTCAATACTGCTTCCCTAACAACCAACTTTATCTCTGCTCCAGTAAAGCCGTCAGTGATCTTCGCCAATTCATCGATGTTAAACTTGCCAGGAACTCTAAACAAACTCAACTCGAAGATTCTCTTCCTAATCAACTCCGTTGGCTCTGGAAATTCAACGATTTTGTCAAACCTCCTCCACACTGCAGGATCCAACAAGCTTGGATGGTTTGTTGCGGCAATCAAAACAACCCCATCATCTACCAAATTGATCTCATCAATTGATTTTAACAGCGTGTTAACAGCTCTTTTCACAGCAGCATGCTCATCGCTCGTTCTTGTTTTTGCCACGTAATCAAACTCATCTATGAACAAAATGCACGGGTTCAGTTTTCGAGCAATCTCAAAAACCTTCTCAATGTTCTTGGAAGTCTCACCCAAATACTGACTTGTTATCATTGAAAGCTTCACTTCGACCAACGGCAGATTGAATCGTTTACTCAAGGCTCTGGCGGTTGTGGTTTTGCCAGTCCCTGGAGGTCCGATAAACAACAGTTTTCCAATGTCAATCAAGCCAACCTGCCTCAAAAACTCCCTCTCCTCAATTGCTACCTCTATCTTCCTTATCTCCTCCAACTGCTCCTCATCCAGCACAACATCGCTAAATTCAATCTTTATATCCTCTGGAGAGAAAACCCTAACCAATCCAAGCATTTCTGCTGTTTCCTCATCCTTCTCCAACTCAGCTATAATACTCTTTAACCACTCTCTATCGCTGTATTTGGGCTTATTCCTCTTCTTAGCCTCTTGATATGAAACACCCAAAGAATCGTAATTTTCGTAATAATATGCTAAAACTGGATTGTTTTGTATTAATTCAACGCCTCTCTGGGCAAACCACTTTGTAGCAATCTCAAGAGACGTGAGCTTAAGCTGTTTTGTGAATGTATTAAAGTCGATGAAGGGCAATTTTTTGATTAAATTGTCAAACTTGCCTACGTATTTCAAAACAATGTCTTGTTTTACAGGCAACGGTCTTGAAATACCACTTTTTCCGTAGAATAGTTTTCTCATTTCCTTGGGAATATCATCTTCGCTAAGCTCGTTAAACCTGTTGTAAATTTCAGCCGTCAGCAATAGTTCAACGAGTTTTACCTCACTCATATAGAACACTTCACACATTTCTAAGCCACAATTTTTAAATCTTTTGGCTATGGTTAGTCTACCAGCAAAGATTCAACACTGCGTATCAATTTTGCATAACCAAACAAATTACAATTTGATAACGTATAAATACTCAAATTTCAACTTTGTGTGATGATTCGAGTACTTGTTAGTCCAATGAATATGGAAGAAGCTATTGAGTCAATTAGAGGTGGAGCAGACATAATTGATGTGAAAAATCCAAAAGAAGGGTCTTTAGGGGCAAACTTTCCTTGGGTTATCAAGAACATCGCAGAGGTTGTGAAAAAACATGGTAAAGAGATCAGTGCCACCACAGGTGATTTGGATTACAAGCCGGGAACGGCAAGCCTAGCAGCTTTGGGGGCAGCGGTAGCAGGAGCAGACTACATAAAAGTTGGGTTGTACGGTGTTAAAAATAGAGATGAGGCTTACGAAATGATCTTCAATGTGGTAAAGGCTGTTAAGAATTACGATTCAAACAAGAAAATTGTTGCTGCTGCTTATGCGGATTATGGCAGAATATTTGCAGTACCTCCAATGGAGTTGCCCGAGGTTGGAAGAAGGGCGGAAGTGGATGGAATTATGATTGATACAGCCATAAAAGACGGTACAACTCTGTTCGATCATTTAGATACCAACACACTCACGCAGTTTGTAGAAAAAGCCCATGAAAACGGGATGTTTTGTGCACTGGCAGGCAACTTATCATGGAATCACATTGAAACGCTTAAAGAGCTTAAACCAGACATAATCGGCGTTAGGACGATGGTTTGTGAGAGTGGAAGAAACTCAAAGATAAGGAGTGAATTGGTAAACAAGCTAGTTAAGGCGATACAGTAATTGAGCAAAGCTCTTTGAGGAGTTTCTCTCCCTCTCTACTTCCTTTTGCTATAAGTAAATCACCTGAGAATATTTTAGTTGAAGCGGAGGGTTTTGTAACCCATCTGTTACCCCTCTTTATTGCAACCACATGCATTCCGGTGTTTGATTCCACCTTAGCCTCACCCAACGTCTTTCCATCGAGATTAGACTGTTCTGTAACTTCAACAATTGTTATAATTTCATCAGTCTCTCTCATCGCCTCCATGAAAATCGGGTGTATTTCCATTTTTTTGATGATTATCTCAGCAATTTCCCTTGCAGAGTCTGCAATGTATTCAGATGAGTATGCTATGTCCATAATTGCCATCAATGGCTTGATGCTCTCGTAACTTGTGAAGTGTTTGCTACTCTTCAAAACCCAGTGCAACAAATCAAATTTCATATTGTCTATCTTTTCCTCCAAATAAACTGCCTCCTGCGCGATATCTTCATTGTTGTAAAGCAATGAAGAGTAGCTCAAATCAACAGCCAACTCAGACAGATTTTTCATCTCAATGAGTATGTCAACAGCGTTATCCAAATCTTCGACGTCCAAGTCAAATTCCGGCTCCTCAAAAATCAACACTTCACCAGTAACGACCTCGTAAAACTTTGGTAAGGATGAAATGTCTCCGATGGCAAAGAGTATGTCGCCCTTTAAAATTTTAACATCTCTATCTGGATTGAATATCCATTCAAAGCCCCTCTTTATTGCTATAACCCTCATTCCTGTTTTTGTGTGCAATTTAGTTTCATTCAACGTTTTGTCAGCTATTTCTGAGTTCTCTGAAACTCTTACTTTTGCGACAGTCTCCTCAGAATGTCTCAAAATTAGCTTAATCATATCCTTCGGAAGTTTAAAACCTTTCAAGACTAATGTGGCGATATCTCCTGCAGCATTTCCCATTTTCTGGGCTGCATTTGCAATTTGCAGTATTGACGAAACGGATTCTGCCTCATCAACCCTTCTTGCTGCTAAGATCGAAACGATTCTTATCTGTTTTAAAAGCTCGAAGACTCTGTTTTCGAGATCTATGACCTCTTCGGCTATATCTTCATTGTCGTAAAGGATTGCAGAATATGCAAGATCGATCATCAATTCGGAAGTGTCTTTAATCTCAATCAGCAAATCCTTGACGGTACGACGCATTTAATCTTTTAACGATACACCAAAATAAATAACTTTCTCCTGATTCGATTGTCTTTTTCAAATTGTCCCTCACAAAAGATTGAATTGGGTGTAGTTTGATGGCGGGAAATGATCTTACGTGGATTGACTTTTTTGTCCGAAGAATTTAACTTAGAAAAAGGAATGCCATTTGAAGGTAAATTACTTCCCCAACTTATAACCGTTAATGAGGCAAAAAATTGTTGAACAATGTTTGGGATCTGAAAATCAACGATTACAAGGTGATATACTACTCCTTTTACGCATTTGTGACACAAGAAAAAGATGGTAAAGAAATTGTCGCTATTGACGGGATAAAGGGAATTATAAACAACCGCTTAAGCGGAGAACTTACTTATGCTTTGGTTTATTAATTTATTAATATTAAAAAATTAATTCTCCAATATATTGCTAACTCGAATAACTGAAAACACCACAACACTTAAATAGGACTTATGCGAAAACTATATATAGACTTTCGAAAAACTTATATACTCGTGGAAAATCTTCGGAAACTTGGGAAGGTGAAACACATCTCGCATTCCGGATTAATAGTAGTTTCGGGCATAAAAAGTTTGCCCAAAATTGGTTCTGAGGTAGTGGATAGGAGGATGGAGAAAGTAGGATTCGTGTATGATATAATAGGTCCAACAAAATCCCCATTCGTGCTGATAAAGCCGAAAGGTAGGTTGGATAGGATAATTTTGGATGAACTGTTTGTGGTGGTATCTCATGCCGGAGGTAGAAAGGGTAAGGGAGAGAGAAAAAGAAAGGGAAAAGGAAATAGAAAGAAGAGAAATTGAGAGAGAGGATGTATTTGAGGCATGCCCAGAATGTGGTAGCCCCCGCCTCATACGAGATTATAGGAGAGGCGAATTCATCTGCCAAGATTGCGGTTTAGTTATTGAGGATAAGTACATTGACGCTGGACCTGAGTGGAGAGCATTTGATAGCGAGCAGAAAGATAAAAGGAGTAGGGTTGGTGCTCCTGTAACATTCACAATCCACGATAAAGGCTTGTCAACGATAATCGACTGGAGCAACAAAGATTTCTATGGCAAATCAATCTCAGTCAGGAATAGAGCACAATTGTTTAGGCTTAGAAAGTGGCAGAGAAGAATTAGAATTAGCAACGCTACTGAGAGAAATCTCGCATTTGCTTTAAGCGAATTGGACAGAATGGCTTCAGCTTTAGGCTTGCCAAAGTCTGTCAGGGAGACTGCAGCCGTAATTTACAGAAAAGCAGTCGATAAAAATCTAATCAGGGGTAGAAGCATCGAAGGTGTCGTAGCTGCTGCTTTGTATGCTGCTTGCAGGCAAGCTGGCGTTCCAAGAACGCTCGACGAAATAGCGACGTTCTCAAGGGTTGATAGGAAGGAGATTGGCAGAACTTACAGGTTTATTGCTAGAGAGCTTGGTTTAAAACTGATGCCAACATCCCCAGCAGACTACGTGCCGAGATTTTGCGCTGCCTTAAGTTTGAGCGGTGATGTCCAAAAGAAGGCTATTGAAATAATCAAGAAGGCTGAGGAGAGAGAATTAACAAGTGGTAGAGGCCCAACAGGTGTTGCTGCTGCAGCAATCTACATCGCCTCGATTTTGTCGGGAGAGAGAAGGACACAAAGAGAGGTTGCTGAAGTGGCTGGTGTAACTGAAGTTACGATAAGGAACAGGTACAAGGAGTTGGCTGAAAAACTTGGAATTGAGATAATCCTTTGAAAATGATTAATCATTTTAATTTTTTTCGTAAATTATTTACATGAGTATGTTAAAATCCCTTTGTGGTCAGCTTTGAGTCTTTCAAAACAATTATCCATGAAATTTCTGCAATTGTCGGAGAAGAAGATGTCTCTACTCAAGATTCTGTCCGTTACGCTTATTCTTTCGACACGTCGTTATATTCGGGTAAGGCAATTGGCGTAGTTAAGCCTGAAAATGTTGAAGAAGTATGTGAAATCTTAAAGATTGCCAACAAGTACAAAATTCCCGTTGTGCCGAGGGGTTTTGGAACCGGAAACAGAGGTGGGGTTGTGCCTTACAATGCATTAGTATTGGACATGACAAAGTTCAACTCCTTTTCCATAGACCCAAAAAATTTAATGTTGGAGGCTGATTCAGGTGTTATTTTTAGCAAGCTTAGAGGGGATTTGGACAGGAAAGAGTTATTTCTACCACCCGAACCGGATTTTGACACATGTACAATTGGTGGTTATGTTGCAACATCCAAGAGTGGAAGAAGGACGTTGAAATACGGAAACATTAAAGACTACGTTGTGGGTTTGGATGCTATCTTACCCAATGGCGAGTTTGTTGAGTTAGGGTCAAAAAGCTTCAAATACTCTGGAATTGACATTAAAGATTTATTTATCGGTTCAGAAGGTGTGTTAGGTGTTATAACAAAAGTTTACTGCAAGGTGTTACCAAAACCAAAAGATTTTGCAGTTGTGATTGTAAAGGTTGAAAATTTAAGGATGGGTGTTGAATTGGCTATTGAAATTCTCAATGAAATTTTACCAACAAGCATTGAATACGTCGATACAGTATGTTCAAAAGTCATGGGAATGGAAGGAGAGATGATAGCCATTGAGTTGGATTCGTATACGAGTGTTGACGATGAAGTTGATTTAATTGAAAAACTTTCAGGAGATTACGGAGATGTTGAAGTTTACAAAGGTAAACATGCCGAGAAATTTTACGACAACCTTAAATTTTTGAATGTGAAATTGAAAAATTATTTTGACGGATTTCCAGTAGTTGAGGACTTCGAAATACCAATAACAACTTTACCATTTGTTTGTGAAGAGATTGAGAAAATTGTTAAAAGAAACAAGATTAATTATGGAATGTACTGCCACTTAGATTCGGGAGTTGTACATCCAATTTTATTCTTTGAAGATCTAAGCTTGTATGAAGTGTTGCTTAACGAGTTATGTGAGGTTGTGAAGAGATACAGAGGTTATATTGCTGGAGAATATGGGATAGGAGTTGTAAAATCCAAATTTTTAGACGAGAATGTGGTGAAGGTTGTAAAGGAGATGAAAAAGTTGCTGGATCCGAACAACATAATGAATCCGGGGAAAATGGGGTTGTAGTATGGATTGCGTAAGATGTGGAATTTGCGTTGAAGGATGTCCGGTTTATTTGGTTACACGATGGGAAAATCTCAGTCCAAGAGGTAGGATGATACTGTCTAAGGAAATTTTTGAGGATGACTCTTTTCAGAAGTCGATTTTTACCTGCTTAACGTGTGGTAAGTGTGAAATGCTATGTCCAATAGACATCAAAGTATATGAAAGGATGGAAGAAAAGAGGAAAGAATTAAGAAAGCTGGGATTAGCGCCAAAAAGGTATTATTTCATTTCTGAGAGTGTGAAAAATTATAAAAACCCATTTGGGGCAGAATTCAAGAAACCAGAATTTCTTACAAAGTATTTAAAGATTAAAAAAGCCGATGTGATATACTATCCGGGCTGTACGTCAATGTATCGGGATTGGGAGTTATCTAAGAGTGTTATTGACATTTTAGAGCATCTAAACGTTAATTTTGTTGTTGAAGGTGAATACTGCTGTGGTTCGACGGCTTTAAGAACGGGAGATGAGGCTGAGGTGGCTGAACCGAACTTTAAGAAGTTGCAGAGCGTTGTTGATAGGAGTAAAGCGAGGGCCATCATTACATCCTGTCCAGGATGTTACAAGACGATGAAGAACAGTTATGACAGGCTCTTTGGTGGTTTGAACTGTGAGGTTATGCACGTCTCTCAATTCTTGGTTGATAAGATTGACGAGTTGAGATTCAATAAGATAGAAAAGATTGTTACTTTTCACGACTCATGCCATTTGGGGAGAGGGATGGGAGTTTATGAGGAACCAAGGATGTTGTTGAGGATGATAGCAGATGTGGTTGAGATGGATAGGAGCAGGGAAAACTCATTGTGCTGTGGTGGGGGAGGGGGAATAAGGGTGGCGTACAAGGATATTTCCAACAAAATTAGGAGCATTAGGGCTGAAGAGGCTTTGAAAACTGGGGCAGATTTACTTGTCACCTCATGTCCATACTGTTATTTAAATTTGAAGAGGGCTAACAAAATTGAAGTGAAGGATTTGTTTGTGCTTATTGCAGAAAACATATCGGAAAGAATAAGAGAGAGGGTTTAATTTTACCGAACACCTAAATTCGAAACAATCTCAAAATTTTTATATCCGCCTTAGAACTCAGTTTTGTGAAAATCAAAAAGCCGAGAGGTACGAGGGATTTTTTACCTGAGGAAATGGAGAAAAGAAGAGAAATTGAAAAAAAGATGAGAGAAATTGCTGAATTGTATGGATATAGGGAAGTCCAAACTCCCACATTTGAACACCTTGAACTGTTTACGCTAAAATCTGGTGAAGCAATAGTTGAGGAAATTTACGCATTTAAAGATAAGAGTGGGAGAGACTTGGCGTTGAGGCCTGAGTTGACCGCCCCGGTTATGAGGATGTTCGCCAACGAGTGCAGTGTTATGCCAAGACCTCTGAGATTCTACTATTTTTCAAACTGTTTTAGATACGAGAGACCTCAAAAAGGTAGGTACAGGGAGTTCTGGCAGTTTGGTGTTGAATTGATTGGTTCCCCATCCTATCTGGCAGATGCTGAAGTTATTATGCTTGCATACGACATCATGGAAAACCTGAATCTGGATTTTGAGTTGCATATAGGGCATGTGGGGTTGTTGAGACGTTTGTTGAAAGGAGTAGATGCCGATAAAGCGTCGAAGATAATGAGGTTGATCGACAAAAAGGATGTTGAGGGATTGGAAGATTGTTTATCTACGATTGGATTAAAAGACATGGAGGATAAGATTTACGCTCTGATAGACTTGGTTGGGGGCAGGGAAGTTATTGAGGAGGCAAGAGAGCTTGTACCAGATTTTGATTTCGATTATATTGACAAGCTTTGCGACTGTTTGGATTCAGTAGGTGTGGACTACAAGTTAGACTTTGGTATTGCGAGGGGTCTGGATTACTACACTGGTGTTGTGTTTGAGGCTTACGCAGAGGGTTTGGGGGCTCAGAATCAGATTTGTGGTGGAGGCAGTTATAGGCTGGCACATCTATTTGGGGTCGATGTCCCTTCGACGGGGTTTGCATTGGGATTTGACAGGATTGCTGAGATCTGTGAGTTGGGACTTGGTAGAAAAAAATTAGCAGTTATTGTTAGCTTTAAGGGTTTGGAAAACGAAGCGTTTAAAATTGCAAGAATCGTGAGACAATCCGGAATGCAAGTAGTCGTTGATGTGATGCAAAGGAGCTTAAAAAAGCAGTTGAGTTATGCAAACGACATCAAAGCAGATTTTGCAATAATTGTTGGTGAGGAGGAATTGAAAGAGAACAAAATTGCGATAAAAGATCTAAAAAGCGGTGAACAGAAAATCGTTGAGATGAAAGGTATGATTGATTTTTTGAGATCACTGGATTGAATCTTCGACTGTTTATAATTTAATTTAAGCGTTCTTATAATTTTTGAAAAACCTAAACTTTTATCAGTTCTTTGGTTTAGTTGTTGTATGGATGAAAGAGATAGGGAGATAATTTCTATACTTCAAAATAATGGCAGGGCAACGCTTTCAGAGATTGCAGAAAAGATAGGCTTATCCTCGATGGGGCGAAAAAAAGGTTGGATAAACTTCTAAATTCTGAATCGATCAAAATAAAACCTCTCATCAATACTGAAAAACTCAAAATCATTACTGCTATTATAGCAATGGAATTGGAAAGCGCAGAAGCTTTGGAAAGGATGCTTGAAAGGTTTAAGGATTGTCCGAGAATAATAAAGTTTTTTGTGACAACTGGTGGTTACATATTTGTTTGCTTTAATATTTGCTGAAGATTATCATTCATTGGAAAGTGTGAGTCTTGAAAAGTGTTCTCTGAGAAGTCAAGAGGGTGTGAGGAGATTTGAACTGTATCCCATTCAAGAAATACACTACGATGGGTATTTGGATATCAAGGTTGTTTCAGAAAAAGATAGGGAATATGCGCCGTGTGGAATATTTTGTGGTGATTGCAGGAGATACGAAACAAACAGATGTCTTGGCTGTCCTGCAACGAGGTATTATAGGGGCAAGCTTTGAATTGGGAATTTAAATTTTAGTTTAAATAATATACCAAAACTCTTTAATATCTTTATAGATTAAACTAAACATGGATGTTGTTACGGGTGGTTTGCTCTTAGTAACTGGATTCTTTGCAGGAACACTTGGAGGGTTGCTTGGCATTGGGGGTTGTGTAATAATGCTTCCAGCATTGGTTTTCCTGTTTAAGTATCCGCTTCCCGTTGCTATAGGAACAACCATAACTGCTGTTATTCTAACAGCTTCTTCAGGAGCTTATGGACACGTAAGGTTGAAAAACGTTGATTATTCAACTGCTAAAATTGTGGCAATATGTGGTGCAACAGGAGCGATGGTGGGTTCAATAGCATTCTTTTATGTTGCCAAACAGCTTTGGTTACTCAACTTTATCCTTGGATTTGCATTTCTCTACGTTAGCATCAGAATGGTGTACGAAGGTATAATAAAAAGAAAGATACCTGAGAAGGAGAGTAAAGAAGTCCCAGGTTCTAAAACAGCAAAAGCATCGATTGGATTCCTCATCGGGATAGTAACAGGGATTGTTGGATTGGGGGAGGTTATGCTTTGGTTCCTTCATTCATATATCTGCTGGGCTCAGCAGTAAAGATTGCGGTTGGAACGTCTTTAGCATCGTTTATTAGTATGGCTATCGTTAGTGGAGCATTCAAGCTTTATCAGGGTGTTGTGGACGTTGTTGCAGCAATTGCTTTGGGTGTTAGAACAATAACGGGAGCTCAAATTGGGGCAAGGCTCACAAAAATTGTTCCGCCGTGGGCGATAAAGGTGATATTTGGTTTCGTGTTTTTGTACGTGTCTTTAAGATTTGTCTGGCAGGGATACGTTTGTTTGGATTGAATTGATGCTATTTTTTACCTGTTTTCTCTTTTCAATGTCTGGTACGAGATGGCTTCAGCTTTAAAATACCATCTTCATCAACAACGTAGCCTTCAACAATCAACCAATCTAGGTTAAATTTTAAGCTGGAAATCAGTAAGTTCAATTCCTTCTTTAACTCCTCTCTTGTTTTACCTTCACC
>Ga0180301_10003299_pt1 | contig 12631 bp, 32 predicted proteins | sample GuaBasSediGuay16_FD_121797 | JGI IMG/M metagenome (GOLD analysis project Ga0180301, IMG submission 121797) | Subseafloor sediment microbial communities from Guaymas Basin, Gulf of California, Mexico - Guay16, Core 4569-2, 12-15 cm | ecosystem: Environmental > Aquatic > Marine > Hydrothermal...
CCTAGCCCGATACTCTCTCATATATTCCCGTCGGCATGCTCGGCAGTAAGAGTCGGACTTGGAAAACTCACTAAGCAGCTTGAATTGCTCACAACGAGCGCACCATCTATAGCCCGGCGGCGTTACCCGCTCGGTCCCCGTCGGTCTACCAACTTTAAAATACGTCATTCTTCGTCACTCCTTATAATACAAGCCCATTGTCTTAATTTCTTTTCGAAGCTCGCCATCCAAGTGGTTGCCCATATGCTTTACCACCCGATCATAAGTCGTTAGCTGCAAACACCCCGCGGCGTCGAGGGCGTAGTTTAGACCCTTTGCCTGTCCCATTAGTAGTCCATAACCCTGTGGCAGATAGTAGCGAATAGGTTCCGTCCAGCCGATAAATTGCATGTGATGACCATGAAGCCACGCTTTAATACCAAGCCGTTCTATATATGCAACCGGAGCGTCCTTATGAGCTTCGTAGTAGTGCTTAGGCGACGTTCCCGTTGCTATAAGGTGATCACGAATCCACTCCTTAGGGAAATCATCGTAAGTAAGCCTTACTATATCATAATAGTACGGTGGGGATATTCGATTCTGTATCGAAAAGTGCTCAAACAGGCTAACAACCGGGTATCCACCAACAAGGACGGCCTCGGGAAACACTTGTAAGACCTCTAGCTCCGCTGAAAGCCATCCAGGATAGAATAGCACATCGGGGTCTGAATAACCAACTATGGGCGTATGAACCAACCCGAATGCCAATTTCTGCGCGTCCATCTTCCCAATATTATACCGCAGAAGCAAATACTGATCGACATACGGGAGTTGCAGCAGTCGAGTACGCCACTCATTACACGATCCGTTATCCACTACAAGAAGCTGGAAGTCCTCACCGGCATGGCGCGCCATTGAGCGCAGGGAGATTTCGGCAATCTCAATCGCCTCTTGGTAGTACCCCTCGACACTTGGGATGTGAGTTATCACGACCATCGTAATCGGTACATACTCGCCTACATATCGCTGCCCATAGAATGGATTAATGCCTACTCGCGCCATCTTTACCTCCCTGGTTTCTGTGCGAATAATGTGAATGCGCCCGGCTTTTCTGGCTTCAAGAAGATTTTCTGCTTCCAGCCAAATAGAGTGTCCATAGCCCGCATATACTTTGGACGCTCGGCATCATCGAAGCACAACCACCCACCGGGTTTGAGATACTTCTGGAAGTCGAGCCAGAACCGTACCCGTCCTCTACCATCCACGAAGATCAAATCATAGGCAGCGTCTTGTGGGGCATTCCTCGGCAGGACTGCACCACGCTCAGCGATATCGCCGCAATAGATAAGCGTTACTTTATCCACGAGGTTATAGCGGTAGAGCCAGCCGCCCACCCGCACGTACCATTTCGGGTCGCCCTCATAGCTAATAACCCGCGCCGCTCGCTGAGCCAGCCAAATCGTACTCTGCCCGGCTCCGTGCTCAATAACCCAAGATTGCGGCGTAAGAATGCTATCCATGAAATCGACGGCATCTGGCGGAAGCCATGGACGCATTAGGCATCCTCCACGTTTATTTTGAGCGCCGCAAGAAGCTCTTGAGCTTCTTTCTTGCTCCGATAGCCTTTCTTATTCTTCCGTTTTCCAGTCTTCGTATTGATTACGAAGTATAGACTTCCTTGCTTAACGATTTTGTATGGCAAGATTCACCTCCTACTCTATGCCTTCGAGCATAATCAGCGCCAGTCCCGTCATCAAAGACAGGCCAGCCCCTACCAATACTACTCCGTCCGCGTCAAGTAGTACACCAATCGCCATTATAATTGTACCGACGGCCAAAAGCTGCTCTAGTCGCCTAGCTCCTTCTTGATTCGATTCAGGATGCTTCGGCACTTGGCTTTGACGTTGGCGTGAGGGGTGATGTTCATCAGCCATACCAACTTGCTTGTCACTTTCTTTCGATCTCGACGGGCCGCCGCTACCAGCTTACCGCTATCCGGCCAGCCCATCTTCCTCAAAGAACCCTCAGCGACATCAACGTCACTAAGCCGCTTTCCTTTCTTCGCCATCACGACCTCCTAATTATCATCCAAACTCATAGTGACCGCCCCGTCTGGAACTTTCCCAGTATATTGCCCACCATATTTGATTGTCCATCATCGCCCTGATAATGTCCTCGTTTCCACTCCAGCCACCAGTATGGAGTTCCCAATAGCCATCTTCCCGCTCTACAATGCCCCACTCCGGCCAATGCCAGATGCCCTTCAAATACTCCATCAACCCGTTGAGGTCACTATAGGGCCATTCCCGGACGGTTTGTAGCTCCTGTTCGGTTGGATATCCGTGCTGATCCGGCATCACTCTTTCCTTAAGTTGCAAAAGCTACACGCTGGAACCCACGGCGCGTAGACCCTACCGCATTTTGGACACGCCCAGCCCCGTACCGGCGATTCCGACGGCCTGTTTACTCTATTATGCTCGGAATATGGACACCAATGCTGATGAAGCAGTCCGCCCGTCGTATTCATTTCGCCACAAATGGGACATCTATTAGCCATCATCATCTTCGTTACTAAAAGTCATATCCATGCGCTCAATTGCCTTCGCCGCCGATAGTAGCAGCGCGTTCAATTCTGGATCATCGGTATGAGTGTCCAGCAACGTCTTCACCAATTCCTGCGGCGATTTGCTTAGCTCAGTCATCTTTTTCCTCCTTAGTAGCCTGTTGTAGTTCCCCTAGCTCCTCCAAGCACAGCCCGGCAAGAATGCAGGCGTAGTTCACCATGTCGACGAATACGTCCATCAAAGTTTCGTCCTCGACGGCCCGCTCGCCCTTCTTCTCCATAATGCTTTCGACCCGACTCATCTTGTCTGTAAGCCGGACCAAAACACCCCGCCACGGCTCGACCCCAAATAGGGCGCTCTTACGGAAATTCCTAAACGGGTCGCTGCCGTGGGAGTAATCGGACCTCTTGCACTTCACAACCTCCAGGGCGCGGTCCATAATCTCGCGCTGAAGATTTATAGCCTGCGCATTATCCATCACTCATCATCCTCCTCATCCAATACTCACGCCACGGACTTGGCCGCCCGTTGAGGCAAGGCATTAGCATTACAGCTTTGGCGTGCATCCGCTCTGCATCTATTATCAAATCTACCAGGGCTTTGGTATCTACAGGGTTTCTCGCCTTCGAGAACCAGCTTATCTTGACCTCCATTGTTCCTCCTCATTATTCGGGGGAGGGCCTATGGCGCACCGCCAGCCAATCGGCCCTTGGATGTGGCGCGGTGACTTGACTTGTCCTACTACATACTACATCTCACCCCGATCCGCCAAGGTGGTACCGCCAAGGCGGAGTGGACGCGGCGGGAATCGAACCCGCGTCCCTGCGGCCCTCAGGCGGAAACTTGGCCGCCCGTAATATCAGCCGCAGGCTCACCTTTTCGCGCCCAGTAAGACTTACTCTCTGATAAAGTGCTCGTCCTCACTCATCTCCTCGAAGTAGCGCTGCCATTCGGGAATGCCACTCCAAAGCTCACGAGCGTTCGACCAGCAAGACCTAGCCAACGTCCCAACGAGCGACACCCACGCCAAGCCGATCATAGACGTACTGACGATAAAGCCGTAAGGCTCCGGCAGCGTTGCCTCACCGATGAACTTAGCCGCGGCAATAACAGCCACGTAGCCGATGATGTATGGGACCACCATCGTTCGGTAGAACGCTGCCATCCGCAGCCACTTGAACTCCTTCAAGCGGATAGCACGAGCGATGCCCAGCAAGACATCCACCGTGACCAAGCCCATAACAATTCGGATGGACCACGGTAGCAGTCCCGGCAGGGTATCCAAAAATCCAATCACCTCATTCATAGTAGCCTCCTATATTGATTCGAATCAGCGTCTCCAACTCATCCCAATTCCTAACCGTTACAAGATGGTCAAGTTCCGGGTGATCATTCCACGGAGCCTTAAACCTAATTACTCTCAGCCCATTTTCCTCTCGCGTAAGCTGAGACAGAACGACCGGGTGGTCGTCAACGACGTAAGCTGCGATATTGTATTTTACCACATTTCTATTAATCCATGCAACCTTTTCCAGCGCACTTCCCGTGCAAATCACCGGAATGTCCGGCCCAAGATAGTGGTGTACCCATTGCCGAGTAACGCGGTCACTCTCTCCACCGGGTTTGGTAGCCGTAAGGATTCGTACCGGCCCGATCTCCGCCAGCCCTTTAGTACCTTCGACGGCCCCCGAAATCGGACTGAGATTTCTAAGAAACTCAGCATGATGCGGCTCACTAAAGTGAGTGACCCAATCGACATTCGGGAACATTCGATGCAGCGTCCACGCCTTAGGATTTTCGGGCCACCCGTAGCGCGAAATCAATTCCAGAACATAGCCCGCTATAACATCGTGCAGGTCTAAGAAGATAAAAGGGATTTCATCCATACTTCTAGCTCTCCTTATTCTCATTCTCCACGATGAAGTAGACAAGTCCTCTAGGGACGCTCGGGTCTTTCAGTATTGGTATGCCATCCAGACGATTGCACCCAGAAAGCCGCTCATGAACATCCGGAGCTACCGCCACTTCGATAATCGACTCATCCGGCTTCAAGCGCCCGGCGGCCTTTTCAAACTGGCAGTCAATCACCCGAAGAATCTCGTCACTACTCGGCTTGTCGTCCTTCCCCATAACTAGAAACATGTAGCCGCGTCGAAGAGTTTTCATTGTAAATAATCCTCCGTGCCGATGCCTTTAAAGAACTCTTGAACCGACGACATTACCTTAACTGCTTCTGCCACTAGCTCTGCAAGCCGTTCATCAGTCCCGATAATCAGGCTGGCAATTGCAGTAGCAAGAACGACGTGCTCGGGGGCAATCTCGTCCGGTTTATCGTACATGCTCTTGGGGATAGCAATAGAGAATGACCCGTCCTCGCGAAAGACAAGCACGGCATCGTCTTTTTCAATCTCCAATTCTGGATAAGCCTTCGTCACTTCCAAGCCCATATTACACCTCCATCGTCCCAAAAATGATATCCTTCGGTAAGTTCAAACCCCAGGTGAACCAAGCAGATTCGAACCAACAAGCCTTCTTGTTAGCAGCATACTCAAAATTCACTCTGCGCCCCAACATGATCATCTGTAATCCGTACTGACGATACAAATTTTGCCGTCGCTGGCCTCCGAGCGCCGAAATGGTTATAAGCATAGCCCATGGCCTGCCTAGCTCATAACATCGCTCGATAAATTTGTCTTTCAGACTATATGGCGGATTGGTCAGGATAACGTCTACATCGTCAATCCAGCGGGGCGTCCACGTTAGGAAATCAAACCGTTCGCCGTATAATATATCGGTCCCGATAACGCGGTATCCTCGTCTAGATAACGCTCTCACCAGATTACCTTTCCCACACGCCGGTTCCCAAATAAAACCGCCCTCGGGGAGATAAGGCAGCAACGGATTTAATGCTTCTGGCGGCGTTTGAAAGTCGTCCTGCGACCCGTGCTTCATCAATTTCACAATTCTATTCACCTCTGCCTGCATAAGCATTCCTCCCTTCAATCTGCGAGGTAAGGATAAAATACCACACATTTACGTTCTTGTCAAGAGCACATCCACAACCGCCTGTACTGGTTTTGGTCCAATACAAGCCCTGCGACTTTCTACTCAACATAATCTGCTGCCTCTATCAGCTTCACGAGGTCATCCCAAAACAGCGGAAAATTCGCTTTGATAATTTGAATGGCGGCAGTAGTTAGCTGCATTATCATCTGCTCCTTAGCCTGTTCATCCATACCCCAAAATGTCGCCATCCGATAGCCTGCCGCCTCAATAATCTCGTGGATTAGGGTATCAATTTGCTCATCAATTGGCCCTTCGTTCACAACATAAATACGACCCAAAGTATTATAGGTCGCGCCAAGCGAATCTCGCAGGTGCTCAGTTCCCCTCTTTGTCCTAAAGATTAGATAATCCGTACCCAAAACATTAATCTTCGCCATCATCGTTACCTCCTATTTCTTGAAGACAAGAAAGTAGCTATGATTCCTACGGGCGTGATTCTGGACTTTGTGCCGCATCGTCGGTGTCGTTTTGCTTACCAGCACAAACAGGTCCTCGGATTTGAAGCCCAGAATTTCGGCAAGTCTCTGCATCTCCCAACCCATCCAGACCTGTTTCCCCGACATAACTTGATCCATGCACTTAACGATGAGAACACCTTTCCGCCTCAAAACTCGATATGCCTCCGACATCCCGGCGGCATATAGCTGATGAACCAGTGCAACCCCATGGATGCCGGACCTCGACCGCTCCTTGTTCTTGTAGCCACGGTCAATCGAGTCCTTCAGCGTCTCAATGCCCCCTTGATACAAGTAGGGCGGGTCCAGTACGACTGCATCGAACTGCTCCGTCCATTCCAGGGGCAATTCCCGAAAGTCAAAGCTAAAGGTGCCCTGGTCGGGATCGATATCGTTAGCAAAGAGCGTGTAGCCGTCATAATCTGACGACCGCAACCAATTGAAGTAGTTTTTGTTATAAGGATCAATCCCAAACTCTACATTCTTGACCTTCCTCCAAAACACGCCTCGCCCATAGGTCATATCGAGAACGAGAGCAGGCGGCGGGACATAGAGCGCCAAGACATCCGGGAACTGGTCTGAGTTGTCGCCCACCTTCGCCGTCAGAATGGGCGGGTGGTCGTCGTCAATTTGATATTTGTGGCTCATTCTTATCATCTCCGTGATATTCCGATGAAAACTTGTAGACGCCGATGCGGCCAGTACTATAACGAATTGAGCAATCCTCTCCCCTATCTCGGTGCATTGCCCGATGTCTCGCGATGCCGAGATGGTGAAAGTACTTCTTACATCTGAAGCAGTAGCAATCTCCCATTACCTATTCTCCTCTTCATCATAAGTAATGAACGATCAACTGCCCAGGCGTTCGAGTGAATTCTGGTAGCTCGGAATTTTGGATAATCCACCAAGCGTGGGGCCGTTCGGAAATCTTCAGCACGTCCGCGGCGGTATAGCCCTCGGGCGGCACATAATTCCCTCGCTCTGTTTCCTCCTGGATAATCTTCTCAGCGATCCGCAATGCCTCCAATTCGTTATGCGCTACAACCACTAGTGACGCCATAGCATACGCATTGATCGGGATGTCCCTCCAAACATATAGTAGTAGTTGATTATCTGTAGAGTTCATCTTACTCCTCCGTCGGTGGGTCCGGTAAGAACATCCAGGAGTGAATAGCGTCTATCCAAACCTCCGGCAATAAAGACCACTCATCTATCCTGGGGTCATACCATGCGACCGTAATCAGCGGTTTCTCAGGGTCCATAGAGGGAGCATAGATTATATAAAGATCATCCTCTGGTGGCTTCTCATCAGGCCATCTATGCCATTTCATCTCCATTTCGTTCCCTCCTACCAGACAAACGCTTTGGTCGACCCGTATCACAAATGTCTACATTTACGTCCTTTGACGGTACGCGTGGTCGCAACGCTGCGCCTTTTGGGAACGACTCGCCGCAATTATTACACGTCACGAGCATCGTACCTTTATCAACCCTAGTATACCATCCACACACCGGGCACCGAACATATTCGCCGAACATTACTTCATGTGCTCCTTGTAAGATAGATACAGCGCAAGTAAGAGCATCAAGGTAGCAAAATGGCCGCTCCAATTTGTAGCCCTAGCCAAATCTTACCGAGCGTAATCAAGTCTTCCATTTCATCCTCCTTCCACACCGACTATATCTTCGTAGTCTAGAACCGGCTTCATCAGTGCTTTCATGTAGAAGCGGACATCCTCTGCCAATTCCTCCAGCGTATCACCAACGGGCCAAACGGGTCGCTTAGTCACAGCGAGGGGTCTGCCGTCTTTACCGTAGTACACCTCGTGGATAGCATAGGAGTATTCGGGCTCCGTCCAAGAGGCAGGGGGAACTCCCCGCTCCTCACGAAGAGCCTCGTCGCCTCCTCTACGACGAACAACACGGTAATCCCAGGTCATCGGTTTCTCCTTTCTACTACAAGCGCCCGCCGTCCTAATCGCTTTGCAACCTCCTCCACCACACCACTCCCGCCGAATGGGTCCAGTATGATGTCTCCGGGGTCGGTGTGATTCAAGATAAGGCGTTCAATAAGCGATGGCGGCTTGCGGTGCGGGTGGACTGGCATATCTACCAAATCGTGAAAGACATTCGTGTACTGTGACCAATGCCGCCCAGCCCGCCACTTCAGGTCCCCATATAGAAAAATCATCTCCACAAACCGGCTGTACCGCCGTGATGTGTTCTTGGTGCTGATGGGCTTAATCCAAAACAAGTACTGGTCGGCGGGGAGAATCCATTGGTTCTCCGGCGGCGAAAAGACGATAACGCCCGTCCGAGTAACACGGAGGAACTGCTCGTGAAGCCACCGCTTCTGGTCCTCGGCTAAATTATAGGGCGGATCCGTCAGGACCAAATCGAATTGCTCGTCTTCAAAGCCACGAAGCAACTCGAAGGAATCATCATGAATCATCACTCATCCTCCTCTTTATCCTCCGGGTGGGGGTCCTCGCTCTCACACAAGCCAGCATCCCCTTCCTGGAACATAACAGGCCATCCCAGCATTGCCGCCAACCGCAGAGGCTTCTCTTTGTGATAATCACACATCGGGATAGGCTCCCTACCAGGCCAATACAGCCATCCTTTTGCCGGTCTTCCACATTTCTTACTCATCACTCATCCTCCTTGATCAAGTTCAGCACCGTGAACCAACTAACAGGATAGAAGTCCCAACAATCCACGCCGACATCAATCCGCCATCCGACTTTCTGTCCAGGCGGGAGTTGTTTATCTCCAGACGGCCTCATTCTCCCTATTGTACCATGACAGTGACCGTGGAGATGCGGCATCCCATAGTGGCTCCGCTCCCACGACAGAAGCGGATAGTGACAAAGCGTGACCGTGTAGCCTGACTCTTTGATAATTACAAGGCGATCCAGCACCTCCAGGGTCGGCAGCGACCCGTCGTATTTCTTCAACCATCGTTTGTCATGGCCTCCAGGGACTACGCGGATGTTGCCGTTCAGATGGGCCACGTACCGCACAATATCCGGTCCCAGCGTGAAGTCGCCAAGATGATAGACTGTATCGTCCGGCCCCACGACTTCATTCCACCGCCGAATCATCTCGCTGTTCATCTCATCGACCGAGGCGAACGGACGCTTGACATACTTGATGATATTTGCATGACCGAAGTGGTGATCTGCCGTGAACCAAACCATATCGTATATTCACCTCCGTCCCTTTCCAATTATTCATCGTCTACCTTTTCCAGCACCAAATCCTCTTTCGGATAGCGACCCTTTAAATGATAGCGATATCGACATCCCATCTTCTCCAAAATCGGGTTGACGGCCTCGATATAGTCCGTGACACAAAACGAGCAGCCGTGGTCTATGTTCGCCACAGCCGGAAGGCTCTCTTCCAAGTAACGCTCTAAGTCAGTCTTACTCTCTGTTTCTCCGCGGCGCATCGTTCGTTCTCCTTCATCCTCCGCGTAGGCGTATACCATGTTCTGAAAGCTCTTGCCCTTTGTAGCCTTCGGCATTAATCCCACCACTGGCACAATCTTTTTGCGCAGCGCGAAGGCCATACCTAAATCGAAGAGACACCCCTGAGACTTTTCGTCCCAGCAGAAGTGTACCTCGTCAGCGGCTTCAATAGCAGCCCGATTAGTCCGACATATGTTCAAACCAGTCGGGTCATCTTGCGGCGTATCCCGCGGTGGGTCATGCACGAGATAGTCGCGAGCCTCTAAGTCCCGCACATAAGCTGCTATCCCCTCGGCGAATTCCGAGGCACAATTGCGTACCGGCCTAATAAGAAACACTTGCTTTTGCTTGTCCATCGCTCACTCCCCTTGTTTAGTCTCGGCCTCCCTTAGGCTCCTCGAAACCCTTTGCACTTGCGTCTCCGAATTCGCTGATGAGTGCAGAATTAGTCTCAGCCTCCCATTCGATGGTCTCCATTGGATGGAATTCATACCACTCCGCCTTACCTCCCAGAGCCTTCTCCAACTCGGCCACGTCATATAGGAATTCGTCGTATACCCAACCGGACCCAGCCTCTCGCAAAACAGCATTGATACCGTAGGCATGGAAGTCCCGGATTACTTCTCGGGCCTTCTCGACTACTAAATCCTTATTCATCTAAAACTCTCCATGCTTCACAAGCTCTAATCTCAGCCCGCCACCCAACTTCTCCAACAATCGCTCGAACCGCGTTCTCAGCGTAACGCTGGACCCAATCTCCTCTATTTGTTGCTTGACCAAATACTTAGCTGTGTCAAGCTGCGGCCAACCCTCTTCGGGCCGACACACCCGGTAGACGCCGTGTGGATAAACTGCGCGGACCTCCTTATAATTCTGACTAATGGAGCACAATAAGTCGCCCCACGACAAACTCCATCGCTCTTCAGGTTGCGGCATTGGATGGCAATGCGTGAGGATGCCATTGCTCTCATCAACGGCCCAGCCGATTGGACGGGTCAGGAGTTTCCCCTCTCCCTGGATATGGACGAAATCTCCGTTAGGCAAGATTATGAAACCTTCCTCGTCAATCCCCGCCGATGATACAGCAGCTAGGTATAATTCGGCAGTCCGCAAGTCGTTAATCTTCGTTGGGTCCAGCATAATAGCCCTCCTTGTTCACATTTACTTCTTACAAATGACCGCCCCTTTTAACTGTTATTTCACGCGCTATCAAACCCCTCATCGAACCCTTCACTATACCCGTCGTCATACCCTTCACTATAAGCCTCGTCCATACAGGCCGAGCACGGCCTGACGTACACGCACCCGTCCGCCAGGATTTGGAAATCCAGCGGGGCGTGGCAGTTAATACATCGAACTTGTCCATCAAGAAGCGTCATCATCTAACTTCACTCCCATCAGTTTCAAGAGTACTGCTAAGGCCCAGAGCAAGAGAAGTGAACCGTAACAGACGGCCTTGGCGTGGATCGTAATTTCACGCATCAATTGATATGTTTCCCAGTCACTCATCATCACTCCCCTTTTCTGGCTTCTATTAGGATTCTAATCTTTTCTCTGCTCTGTCCTTAATCCCTTGGAAAATCTCCTTGCCCGTCTCCTGGACCCCCTTATCATTCAGGAAATCCATCAGCACCTCGTCGCCACGCTCATAGGCCCGTCCAAGCATGAACATGGTAATCTTCACCGCGGAGTCGACCGTCTCGCTCGGCGCACTCAGCACCGAAGTGATGTAGATAACATCCGTCAGGACTCCAAGGGCATCAAACAAGTCCATCCATTCGTCGTCCCCAATGCTCTCGGTGTAGTCTTCGAGCATTCGAAGAACGGCGTTGTACTTTTCTTCAAAGCGCATCACATCATTCTTTTCCATCAGGAGCCTCCCTTCCTCAGATACCACCCAACGCCCTGGCGCAGATCACAACTACCAGGAACAAGAGTACCTGTATGACCACAATGAGCCGCTTTGCCTTGTGAGACACGAACAAGCAAACGATTGCCATAGCGGCCATCACAACCGGAACCCAATTTAGAAGCAGTTCGTACATTAGGAACCTCCCTTCTTTTTCCGGCGAGGCTTGCGCTTGGACCGCCGACGCGCCCCGCAGTACTCGCACTCCTCCCGTTCCATATATACCCACGCCCCAAATCGCCTGGGGCAGTAGTGCCCCCACATCTTCCCGCTCATAAAATACCACACCTTTACGCGATTGTCAAGGGTTCCAGTCCCGCGGAGCGCCCGCCTCCAGCCACTCCACGATAACGTCTCCGTGACAGGGCAGGGGCTTACAGAAGCACCCCAGGACCTTCCCTCGCAGTGCTAGACAGCGGCGATAGAACTTATCGTCCGTCCTGATCCGCTCCCTGAACCACTCCCTGTACTTCTGTATCACCTCTTCCCTGGTACCATCTGGACCGATGCGGAACGGGTTGCCAAACGGCCCGCCCCGGCCAATGTAGACATCATAAGGGCTATGGCGCAAGTTTACTACTCGGGTCATTGGCGGTTATCAAGCCAAGCTGCGAGCCGAACGCCGTCGATCACGGCTGAGATGAGTATCAGAAAGACGACGGCGGGGGCCGGGATATCGTAACCTAAAGCTAGTAGCGTGAATTCCCATAGCAGGAAAAGCATTATGTGGCTCATGTGTATTCCTCCTCAAAAATTTCATAGTAAAGTAGTTCCAGATCGAAGAGAAAGTCATCGTCACACAGGGCCGTATACGTCTTCGGTAGTTCGGAGAAAGCCTTCGCCACTGCAAACGCCACCATCATCGGCGTAACCTCATACATATCCTCCGGGTCATATTTGTCCCGTACTTGCTGGAAGTACACGTGGAGTAGTCGGGCGAGCTTCTCCGCCATGCGTAGCACGCTCTTATCCGCGTTGAAGAGTATATCACCGACCTCTTTTGCAACGTTCTCGAACGTGTCTTGGAAATGCAGAGTATAGTTCGACAAATCCATAGTGGCACCTCCCTTCGCCTACGTGCGTAAATTATACATCAGTTGGGCGGGCGTGTCAAGGGGGCGGGGGAGATAAATGTAAATTTATTTGTGTATGACCCAAGCAACCAAAACCAACCAACAACCAAAAAGG
>Ga0180301_10003301_pt1 | contig 12629 bp, 15 predicted proteins | sample GuaBasSediGuay16_FD_121797 | JGI IMG/M metagenome (GOLD analysis project Ga0180301, IMG submission 121797) | Subseafloor sediment microbial communities from Guaymas Basin, Gulf of California, Mexico - Guay16, Core 4569-2, 12-15 cm | ecosystem: Environmental > Aquatic > Marine > Hydrothermal...
CATATTGCCAGGGACAAGAATCATGCCCTTGTGAGCAGAAGCCTTTTTCATGGTAAAAGGCTCCCCCATGTGGCAGGAGGCACACCCTATGGCCCGGGGATCATGGGCAGGCAGGAAGCCCTCTATTGGCAAGTGGCATATGAGGCATCCTTCTCGTCTGCCCATTACCTTTGGCAACTCTTGAACCTTCTTGTTGCCCGCAGTGAGGAACCAAACCACTGATAGGGCCAGGGCGACTAACCCCATTGTTGTCGGAAGAACTGTCTTTATGCCATGGAATTTGTTCATGGCCTTGCCCACGGTGTCACCCACTGCCAGTTGGCCCCACGAAATAGCCATCCCACAATGATTAGGGCAAGGTAAAGCACAAGAAGGAGCAACATTCCCCGCTTGATCTGTTGAGACCATGGTACAGGCATGAACGGAAGACCATAGAGCAGCAAAAGCACCAAGGCCCCAAAGGCCAAGATCCAGCCGGGATATGAGGTCCAATGTAAAACCTCCTGTAGGCCCAGCATATACCAGGGACCTTTGACCACCGGATTAAGCCCATCGTGAAGGCTTGGTATTTCAAATGCGCTTAAAATAACCGAAAGCGAGAGCATATAGATAAATGAACGCCACTCAGGCCATATACGACGGGCATGTTCAATGCTGATTATTAGGATTACAAGGGTGCTTGTTGCAATGTGGTGGAGATAGATCACGCTCAGGTTATCAGGTAAGCCCAAGGTGATAAACCGGATGGTCTTTGCCACAACAGGGACAGTACCCAATAGGCCACCTAGCACCTGTCTTGCCAGTGTCCCCTCCCTATCACCCTTTAGAATAAACCCAGAAATCATGACATAGAGAATAAAGGGGATGGAAAGGACCAATCGCAGCCAAATGCCTTTGGGGACCTCCTGCTCCCCTCTCCGGCTTAATTGCTCTATCAGGTGCCAACTGGCAAATATCAGGAAAAGGTCTGCGCTCCAGTAATGTATGGCACGGAAAAATGCCCCTGCTGGATTTGCAATAAGGATGACTTGTAAGGAGTCATAGGGCTTGGTCATATCATAGGGCAGGGCCAGGACAATACCCGAGACAATAGCAACCCATAGGGCCCCGAGACAAAGCAGACCCCCGCTGGGAAACAAGCGGTTCCATGAATCAAAAAACCTGCTCAGCAGGTGGGGATGATCATCAGGCGGGCTGTTCAATGACTAAACTGTTCTCCTTTGAGTCAATACGAAACCGCAATGGTACAAGATCATGCGTGGCAGGCCCTTGCAACAGGCGGCCGTTAAGGGAATAGCGCGACCCGTGGCATGGGCATACTAGGGTGTCTTTATCTGTCCGATCCACAATACAGCCCAAGTGAGCACACCTGGCAGAAAATACATGGTACTCGTCTCCATCCCGAACCACGATCACCTTACCGTGAAACGAAAGCCCTTCAGGTAAGTCCAAAGGGAGCCGTAAAGGCTTCTGTTGCTGTTTTAGATACAGGCGGTGACCTTTTACTGCAGAGCGGAAAAAGACAAGAAGCATAACAAGCAGCCCACCCCCCACCCATCTGAGGAACCTGCGTCTCCTATGATCCATATGCTGCTCCACGGCCATAATATTCTATTGCCCCGCGAATATATCGCCTCTCGTTTTGGCTTGAAGTTAACCCTCAGAAAAGTCTTTCCTGCCTGCCTTCCGGGCCCCTATCCTCTGCCTCCCTCTCAGCCCTAGCCTCCAGTTCGCCCTTCAATAAGTATCGTTCAAAAAGTCGATTATACTCTGTCCAGGCTCCCTCTTTCCGGTCTTGTTGCATGAATCTTTCCAGGCCGTTCATCTTGGCATCCAGATCATCTATGAGATGAAGGGCAAAGGCCTCTCTAAACTTGGGCCTCTTTGGAGAGCCAAACTCAAATTGACCGTGATGGCTCAAAATAAGATGCTTAAGCCGCAATGCCAACTCCTGAGGGAACCCTTTCATATGAGCCAGTTTCTCTTCCAACATCATGCAACCCAATACCACGTGCCCCAACAGTCTTCCTTCATCTGTATAATCAATATGGAGGTCCCACTGAAGTTCCCTGACCTTTCCAATATCATGGAGAAAGGCCCCGGCAACCAAAAGATCACCATCCAGATCTGGATAATGTGCCTTTACCTGTTCGGCCAGTTCACATACCGAGAGGGTGTGCTCCAACAGTCCCCCCAAATAGTTATGGTGAAAATGTTTTGCAGCCGGCGCCTTTTTGAATTTGTCCATAAAATCTCTGTCATTCAAAAATCGCTCGGCCAGTTTCCTGAGTTTTGCCTCTCCGATCCGTTTAACAATAACCATGAGAGAGGCGGCCATTTCCGGGATATCCCTGGGTGTGGATTCAATAAACAATTGAACATCCACCTCTCCCTGCCAGAGTTCAAGGTTAGAGATGGTGATTTGAATCTGATCCCTATAAGAACTGACAGTGCCCTGAATCTTTATTATGTCCCCTTCCTTGAAAAGGGAGCCGAGTTCCCTGGCCTTTTCCCAGATCCTACCCTCAACCTCTCCTGTCCTGTCGGCCAGTGTGACACTGACGTAGGCATCCCCCCTACGGGTAGTCCCGGTTTTCTTTTCCTTTACAAGGTAAAGCCCCTCTACCTGACCTTCTTCAGTAAGATCTTTAACCCATAGATGCCCTGTCTGGCCCAAAACATCACCACTGTTCATCAGGAACCCGTCTCCCTGTTACATCTAATCATCAAAATCCCCTTTAGGGCCTTTGTCCGAGCCAAGGCGCTTGGCCTTCTCCCGGATCTTCTCCTCAGTCCACTCTGAAGGATCCTCCAGCCTGCCCACTTTAGGCCCCAAATCATAGGTGCCTGCTTCCAGAATGGCCTCAATGGCAAGAGGGGCGGTATCGGCCGCATTGAAGACATTGGTGAGCAGATCATACACAAAATCCTCCACGCCTTTTGCCATCCTCTCTCGAATCCCCTTTGGAAGGGCATGAAGCTTGTTTTCAAAGGGCAGGTTAAGTTTCTTGTAATTTCCTCCCTTCAGACCCTTTTCTTTGGCATAGGCCACCATCTCGACCCATAACTCTTGGCTAACCCCCTGATCCGGCATCTTCACGAACTCTCCGTTTTCATCCAGGAGGGCATTGCCATAGTCATTTACCTTTACGCCCCACGTGATCATTTGAAGGGCAGTGGCCACATTGGCCTTTGTGGTATTGGTCTCCTGGGCAATACGACGCAGGCGCTCCGAGCTGTTTCCCGAAGTACCATGCTGGGCCCCTGAGACCTTGTACTTGGCCAGGGCCTGATGAATCTCCTTTGTAAGCTCCACCTGTATGCCTTGGTCGCTTTCTTCAATACCATGGGTCGTGCCGTTGTTCAGGGCGATCCAATCCGGGAAGATGTCATGGGCATTGAGGCCCTGGATCAAGAAGAGGGCCTCTTCAACAGTGGAAAGACCCTCCTTTCCTTTTATTTCGCCCACTTCGGTCTCGTAACCTGCCCATTTGGGAATATAGGGGTTAAGCTCGATATTTGCCAAAAGGTTTTCGTCATCAGGCAGATGTGAGGCATCCACGGCAATAGAGGTAATCCCAGCATCAAACATGGAAGGGATTTCCACCTTTGCCATCTCAACATCTTCTCTGCTTTTTATGCCATAATGATCCGCATGAACTGCCATAGGGACCGTAATACCCAGCTCGTTACAAATGGCATCCACTTGCCTTGCCAGATTCCAGTAGTTGACCGCACAGTAGGCGGATTTGCCTCCTTCGGACTTGGCGATCTCTATGATGATCGCGGCATTGGCCCTTTGGGCTGCGGCTAAGGCACCCCTTATGACAAAATGATTACGGCCATTGGCGGCAATGGTCATTGCCTTGCCCTTCTTGATCATGGCACGATCAATGACCTTGCCACTGACGATCAATGCCTTGGAATTGGGAAACAGCCTTACAATGTTCGGCGGTCGACCTATGTCCAATGCCTTTTCAAACTCAGGACTCAATTTTGTTTCCATGGAACTCATAGCTGTCCTCCTTTCCGTTATTGCTGCGGTTTGACAATCACCTTGATACATTGGTGTTCAGTGGGCGAACACACCGCTTCAAAGGCCGCCGGTGCCTCCTCCATGGGCATCCTGTGGGTAATAATCTTCTCCACATCCACAGCCCCTGCCTTTATGAGTCTGAGGGCCAAATCACAATCACCCGGACTCCCTGCATAGGTACTGGTAAGGGTAATCTCGGTCCGCCAAAAAAGGGAATTAATGGTGGCCGGAATTGTTGCCCCTTCAGAGGCGCCAGCAAAAAACAGAACCGTTCCACCTCTTTCCACACATTTCAGGGCCAGGGGGATAAATCCCTCGTAACAGATAATCACCAGATCGGCCAGGTAGCCATTATTGGCCTGGCAAAGGGGTTCTATAATGGATTCATCTGCCCGCAATGCCAAGTGGGCCCCCATTTCCTTGGCCTTTTCCAGGCGATAGGCAATGGTATCAGCAGCCACTACCAGGCCGGCTCCCATAGCCCTGGCCAGGCCCACATGGAGAAGGCCGGATATGCCACTTCCCAGTACCAGCACCGATTGGCCGGGCCGAAATCTCCCGTTTCTCTGGCCCCTCAAGACACAGGCCAGGGGCTCCATAAATGAGGCCTGATCATAGGATACACCCTCAGGTATGTGAAACACACCTCGATCCACGTTAATGGCAGGAATCCTGACAAACTCGGCGAACCCTCCAGGGTAAAATGCAGTGCGCTTGAGAAGCGTCTCGCAAACGGTATGATGACCGCTTAGGCAATAGTGGCAGGTATTGCAGGGCACATGGTGGGTTGCTGCCACGCGCTCCCCGGGCTTGAACTTTTCCACGCCTTCGCCTATCTCCACCACATCGCCTGCCACCTCGTGTCCCAAGACTAGTGGCACCTTATCCCGCCGGTACCACTCCATTACATCGCTTCCACATATGCCACTGGCCTGCACCCTCATGAGGATTTCTCCAGGCCCGATCTTTGGCACGGGCATTTCCTCCACCCGCACGTCACTATTGCTATAATACATCAATACCCGCATACCATCTCCTAAATGAAAACTAGCCTTACTCCATTGCGGAAGCGTATTTCACATAACCCTGTATTCACCACCCGATCGTCAATGTCAAATGCTAAAATCCAAATATCAAATGAACAAAAAGGTCCAAAAAACACTATAGGATAGGTAGACTCACGGCGAAGGGCAATTTGATATTGGTGCTTTGACATTTGGCATTTCGGGGCAATCCTTTGGTCTTTCACTTCATTCAGCTTAGGAGTTTTATGGCTTTGGCATATTTGTTCAGCCCCCAGCACTAAGCTGCTCCCTATATCGCTCCGCAGCCTGCTTGGGTGTGAGGCCCTCATGGATGATCCCATTGAGCGACCGCATCATGGCCACAGGATGGGGGTTCTGCCACACATTTCGGCCAAGGTTGACGCCTATTGCCCCCTTCTGCATGCCATCATAGACAAATTCGAACACCTCCAGCTCGGTCTCACACTTGGGCCCGCCAGCAATAACCACAGGCACTGGGCAGCCGTCCACTACCTTTTCAAAGCCCTCAGGACAATAATATGTTTTGACGATTTTTGCCCCCAGTTCTGCGGCAATCCGGCAACTAAGGGCCAGATAACGGGCGGTTCGCTTTTCAAGCTCCTTGCCCACAGCCGTGACAGCCATTACAGGGATACCGTAATCCTCACACTCATTAATGAGTACCGCCAGGTTCTCCAGGGTCTGTCTTTCGTAGTCGCTTCCCACAAAGATGGACAAGCCCACAGCCGCTACATTCAACCGTATCATCTCTTCCACGGAGGTGGTGATAACCTCATTGGCCAGGTCGTTGCCCACCACTGAGGTTCCGCCAGATACCCTCAAGATAATTGGTGTATCTGTATCCGGATCCACACAGCTTCTAAGCACCCCCCTTGTGACGAACAACCCGTCTGCATAAGGAAGTAAATCCTTGATAGTCTCACCTGGTCTTTCCAGGCACCGGGTAGGCCCCTGAAAGTATCCATGATCTATGGGAAGAAACTGGCAGTGTCCATCCTCCCTAATGAGCCTTGAGAGGCGGTTTCTCATTCCCCAGTCAAGGGACTCAGCCCCCTTAATGGCCCTTTTCATACCCTTTACACCCTCACTGGAAGGGACCTGGGATGGGTCCCTTTGTTCCATAAGTCCACTTGCATCTGGCATGTCTCTTCCTCCGTTGTTGTTTGGATTATGTGAAATTGATCGGAACTTTTAATGATTCCTAATTGTTATGGAAACCCTCCCCATTGTCAAGAAGGATTTGGGCTGACCTCACATTGACCTGACCACTCAGATGACTTATAGTAAATATCTCTAAATGGAACTGGTCATAACCATATGAACCAAGGCTCTGCAGGCTAGTTGAGCAATGGACGACAGAGAGATTGAGCAGGGATACGCAAACTTCCACCGAGGCCTAAACCGTATACTCAGGCAAAGGGATGTAAAGCGATTCAAGGCCTTTGTTGCCACTCACCCGGGTCAAGCGGGAAAACTTTCCCATTGCCTAGGGCTTAGTGATGAGCTGGCCGAAATTGAAATGTATAAGGCTATTGTGGTCCGCTCACCTCTCAAAGATCTGCATGAGGAGGCCTCGCAGTGGCTAAAACAACGCGGGATTACCCCGCCCAAGGCCGGCTCAGGGAAACACCGAAAGACACAAAGAAGGAGGACAAAGCCCCATGGATAAGGGTCCCGAACCCAAGATTGATGATCTTCCACCCTGTCTGATTCATATAGATAAAGAAGGAAAATGGTATCACCAAGGTGCAGAAATCATACACCCTGGTTTTGTTCAATTTTTCTTTGAACATATGGAGCTGGATGATAAGGGCCGATATGTTATCAACTGGAATGGACAACGATGCTACATAGAAGTGGAAGATACCGCCTATGTGGTGCGTCAAGTAGATTTCAGTGGTGGCAATGGAAAGGAAGAAAGGGCCATCCTGCATCTTAGCGACGGCTCCACAGAGGCCTTGGCCCCAGAAACCCTTTTTATAGGCAAGGAAGATGTGCTCTACTGCCAAGTTAAAAATGGGACCTTTCCAGCCCGCTTTTTGCGACCTGCCTATTATCAGCTGGCAGAGAAGATAATGGAGGAAGGGGGAAGCTTTTATCTCTTATTGCAAGGGAAAAAATATCCCATCAAACCCTCAAGGGATAAATCGGGACCAGTCAGTTGAAGGGGACAGAGATTTAATATCGAATGTCGAATATCGAACCGCAGAATCATAAAATAGCCCTTCTACATTCCATATTCCCTATTCAAGATTCTGCTGTTCTTCTTGATTTTGGTATACGAAAAAATTTTCCCAGTGGGAGGGTTTCCTATTGGTCTAGGGGCTGCAATTATCTAGCCCTTTTCAACCGGAGTAACCAATTCGATCTGGGCCTTGACCTTCAAGGCCTCCAGCCATTTTTCAAAAAGCCTGTTCTGCTTGGCATATAGGATGGCAAAGCGGTATTTTTCCTTTTCTTTTTCAAAGGCCTTTTGATCAATCCCTTTCCTGGCTTCGAATTTGATCACAAAGCTACCTGCTTCATTTTGGAAGACCGAGTCTGGATACGGATTTTCCTTGCTAAGGGAAAAGGCCATCTCCTGAAGCTCAGGGGCGTAACCGATCTTGGGCACACTACCGGTTCGGTTGAAGAAATCCGTTTCCTCAACCCTAAGTCCCTGATTCTTGGCCAATGCCTTCCAATCCTTACCTGACCGGACCGCTTTCAAGAATTCCTCGGCAGCTTCTTTGGCGGCCTGGGCAGCCTTGTAAGATATGAATCGTTCGGTTACCTTTTCCTTCACCTCCTCGAGTTTGGGAAGATAGGAAGGCCTTCTTTCAGCCACCTGAAATATATAGAATTTCCCGTCCAACTCAATAAGATCAGTGGTTTCATCTTTACCTAGGACGAAAAGGGACTCTCTCAGCTTTTGGGTGCCGCCCAGCCCAGGGATCGGATCCTTATCGGAAAAGAAATCCGTATATTTGACGTGCATGCCATGGTCTTTTGCATACTTTTCCAGATCCACCTCATAAGGCATCTGATCAATAAGATTCAATCCCTTGTCGTTGGCCAGCTCCTTACAGGCATTTTGGGTCAAGATCTTTTTGATTTCTGGCCTCACCTCTTCCAAAGATTTGGTCCTGGCCTCTTTTATGTCCTCCATCTTTATAATGTGATAGCCAAATCGGGTCTTGATCAAGTTACTGATTTCCCCTTTCTTTAATCTGAAGGCGGCATCTTCAAAGGGCTTTACCATCATTCCCCTCTGAAAGTAACCCAGGTCACCACCTTGAGATCTTGTGGGCCCTTCTGAATACTTCTTTGCCAGTTGTGCGAAATCCTTACCTGCCCTGGCCTCTTTTAACACAGCTTCAGCCCTTTTCTTAACCTTTTCCTCTTCCTTCTTAGTGGCATTGGGCTTGAGGCGAAAGAGAATGTGCCTGGCTCTAACCTGTTTCTTTACCCTGTATTTGTCCAAGTTATATTCGTAATACTCCTGGACCTGTTGGTCTGTAATCTTGACCTTGTCTTCAAAGGTCTTTGGATCAATAACGATATATCTAAGCCTGATTTTCTCAGGGACCCTGAATTCTTCCTGGTGTTGCTTGAAGAAGGCCTTTAATTCCTTCCCTTGTACTTTAACTGATTCCTTGAAGCGCTTTGGTGCGAACCTCACAAACCCTATTTTGACCTTCTCATTGGCATAGGTATACCTGTCTTTGATCTCCTGTTCTGTCACGGGGACAAAGGCCCAAAGAAATCCCCTGATCTTCTGCTGGAGCAGTTCCATGGCAATGGAGTCTTCGAAATCCTCGGGTTTCATACGGTTTTGCCGCAGTAGTGATCGATAGCGGCCTATGTCAAAGCGCCCCCCCACCTGAAAGGCAGGATACTCCATAATCGCCTTCTGTATCTCTTCCTCTGTAACACTCAAACCCAAACGTTTTGCCTCATGGGTTATGAGTTTTCTTTCGATCAACCCATCCAGTGCCCTCTGCCTGAGCTTCAACTTCTTGATCAATTTGTCGTTCCAAAGATCACGGTACTGGCGCCTCAACCCCTCTACAAGATCTCTGTAAGCCTTTTCATATTCAAGCCCAGTTATCGGCTCACCGTTCACATACGCGATTTTCACCACTCGGCGGGATCGAAATGAGTATCCAAAGTAAAAAATAAAAACGATGGCAATGATCCCGATCAAAAACTTGATCAGCCACGATTTGGCGTGCTTCCGCATGAGACTTAGAAGCATTTACTTAACCTCCCAAAACGAGTCTTTGCGCTCCATCCTCTCACCCCTGAGCCCGTATTTTTGGTCCACTGGGCAGTGGCCTGCCAGAACCTATATAAGCCCATAAATAACAATTCGCCCTTAAGGGGATTGGCTAAGGGCAGGTAAACAGAACCCAATGGTTTTTCAATTGAATTTCGTCAAATAGCATGATTTAATGGCAAAGTCCATTAGAAATTGGGACGTAGCTCAGGTCATTGAGCATCCCTAAAGGGAGAATTCCGGAGGCTAAATACAATGAAAGAGGCAGAAAGGCTTTGCGAAATACTGCGAAAAGCCCAAGAGCCAAAAGGCTATTACTTTAACAGGGACAAAAACAAGGCCCTCGAGCTGTTGGAGGGCCTTTTGGTGAATAAGGCCCGATATGGATACATGTCTTGTCCCTGCAGACTAGCCACCGGGGACAGGGAAAAGGATAAGGATATAATCTGTCCCTGCGCCTATCGAGAGGCAGACATTAAGGAATTTGGCAGTTGCTATTGCAACCTTTACGTATCTAAGGAATGGAACGAGGATAAGATTCCTCACACCTTCGTCCCTGAAAGAAGGCCTCCCGAGAAACTCCTTTAGCCTTTACAAGCCCTCATCTGCCGGGCCGCCTGAGGGGCGGCACCAAACCTTCCTTGGCCAAATGTTCATGAATCTCTCGTGGTGCTAGCTTTGTAAGGTCTTTTGTATACTCTTGAACCTCAATACCTTCGCGTTTCAATATATTCAAATCCTGTCTCAACACGCCAAGCATCCGGGGTTGGGCCGCCAATATTACCTTTTTTGTATCTTCCTTCAGGGCCAGGTCCCTGACCTTCTCTATGATGGATCGAGAAAATTTCCTATCTGATTCTTCCTCTCGCTTGGAGCGGTGATCATCATAGCCATGGGCCGGACCTCTGCGGGGCGCCCGCCCCCTGCCCGTCTTGGAATCGGTATAGATCTCCCGGTCCGGTATCCTCTTTTCTGGATTGTATATACCCGCCTTTTCACACAATTTGGGACCGGATTCCAGCTCGGGAAATGGTACTGGTTCTAAACAGTAAAACCTTGCTTCCGCCTCGCTTACAATTGCGATGCAGTACTCGACCATTGTCTCCCCCTTTTTCGCGAAAGTGGTTAAAGGGTTTTTCCCTCACGGGTCTGCTGGCATGGAAGCGTCCCTATCCCCTCCCTTCTGCAATGGCATTTTATTGGCATATGCCTGATCTTGACTCCTTCCGAGGCCATCTTGGCCATATGACCTTTTTACTTCCATGTTACACGATACTACATCACCTGCCAAGGCTCTTATGCCTGATAATGCCTTACCCGCCCTTGATATATGAAAAGGCCGATAAAAAGCGCAATGCCCGCAGTCAGAAAAAGGGCCCCATATCCTCCGGCCTGGCCGATGTATCCTAATACAATAGAGCCCAAGAAAGACCCAGCATCAATCCCACCTGTAAATATCCCTGTGATCTTCCCTCGCACCTGAGCCGGTTCATCCCGGATAATAAAGGCATTGAGACATGGGAACAAGAATCCATGGCCACAGCCGGAGAGCACCCCTGATAAAATGAGCACAACGTTGGCCCCAACCCCAAGTAGGGTCAGGAATAAAAGGCCGAGTCCTGTGAGTACCATGGCATAGGGAATCACCCGGTCTTCACCCACCCTGTCGGCTATTCTTCCACCCAAAAGTCTCGTCGACACAGCAGCTACGGAATAGGAAATATAGTAAAGTGAAACAATGCTTATCCCCTCTTCCTTTGCAAAAGGGGAAACAAAATTGCTCGACGCTGCCAAACCGAAACCGAACAAAAATGCCAGCAATGCCACCAAAAAGATCCTTTCTTCAACCAACAGGGAGAAAAAGGATCTGGAAGTAACTACCCGTGTGGGCCGAAAAGACTCGGGCAGGGGGAGGTGCAACACGAATCCTGCTGTACCAAAAGCAGCACTGATCAAAAAAAATGAGGTAAAGCCGAACTCTCGGATCATGGCCTCTCCCGCAAAAGGACCCAAGGCAAGCCCCACCAGACCCGCAGCCCCAAACATACCAATGCCTTCATTAATCCTTTCCCTTGGCAGCACATCGGCAATATAGGTAAAAGAGGCAGTAAAACAGATGGCCAGCCCAATTCCATGAATCAGTCTCACCACTACTAAAGGAAGATAGATCTCCTGGATATTTCCCCGAAACACCAGGTACACAAGGGGCATGAGCGTCATAGTCAGGCAGCCAATGGTATAGCTGCGTTTTCGGCCTATTCGGTCGATCATCTCCGATATCCAGGGCCGACATAAGACCGAAGACAGGGCAAAGGCACCCATGATGATACCGATATCCGCCTTGCCTCCTCCATAGGCCGTTATAAAGAGGGGAAAGATAAAAAAGGTGCCAAAACTGGAAACCGTAAATAGGTTGGAAATGGCAAATTGCACAAAGGTCTTAGTATACAGCTTAGGGGCGACTTTAGCTTCCATGGGACATCAATTCACAGACAGATCAAGGCTTACGCACTCTTATGTACATGTACAGCTCGAACAGACAAGGAGGTCAATCAAAAACCTAGCACATCGTTAATGAGTATGACCTTTATCCGCCCCTTTGGAAATGACTTCTCCGTGATAGTCCATGTGTTGCATATCCGATCAGGGCTGTTGCATTCCTGGCAAAGGGATGTCTCCACACAAGGCGTCTTCTTGTTCAGCCTCATAGCATTGACCGGAGCTGCAAAATCCTTTATACGATACATGGCGTCATCCAAATCTGGAACGATTTTATTTCTTCCTGCAAGAACCACCACGGCTTTTGGCCCAAATGTAAGAGCCGCTACCCGATTACCATACATATCCAGATTTACCAACACCCCTGATTCGGTGAGGGCATTGGTTCCTGTAAAGAAAAGATCCACCATTAATGATTTTCTTCTCAACTCCATTTTCTGTTCCTTAGTGAGATCCTTTTGATACGTATCAATAATCTCATAATTGGGGTGAGCCACCAATGCTTCATACAGCCCTGTGGATACAAAAGTCATTGATCCTCCCCAAGATATGCTCTTCGCCTCGAGCTTGCCCAGGATCTCATCAAAGACAATAGTCTTGGCCTGTTCAGAGTCATCAGCGATAAAGCATTCAAAATTATTTAACTCCAATGCCTCTTTAACCCTCTCAAGGCGCATCTTCCAATACCTATCGATCGTCTCTTTCATGGCCCTACCTCCTTTGAGAACTCTGGGCGGTATTTCATCATACACATTTCATGGGGCCTAAGCCACAAGATTTTATCTCTAAA
>Ga0180301_10003302_pt1 | contig 12628 bp, 13 predicted proteins | sample GuaBasSediGuay16_FD_121797 | JGI IMG/M metagenome (GOLD analysis project Ga0180301, IMG submission 121797) | Subseafloor sediment microbial communities from Guaymas Basin, Gulf of California, Mexico - Guay16, Core 4569-2, 12-15 cm | ecosystem: Environmental > Aquatic > Marine > Hydrothermal...
ATCTTGTTAGCAATTTCTAATATTGATTGCTGATACTGTGCCTTGGGGTTTAGCTTACCGTTATCATGATTCTTTATCGCAATATCCGCAAGCTGCTCCCAAGTCGAACCATACCGGTGAAAATGAGCAGCAGCTATCGCGGCATATAATCCGGGGAAAGTAAAACCAACAGCAGCCTCATAGCTGACATCAGCCGCCATCGCGAGAGTATCAGTAACCTCACCTGTACCCAACGTCCTCATCTTCTCGACGCCACCCACAAGCACAACATCATAGAGACCAGACGCAATAGCCATTATCCCCATGTTTACAGCTGCGCCGCTTGATGCACAGGCAGCCTCCACACGAGTAGCTGGAATTGGGTTGATGCCAAGGGCGTCAGCCATCATTGCGCTTGTGTGGCCTTGATGTTCAAACATATCGCTGCTAAAGTAGCCGAGATAGAGTGCTTCTGAGTCCTTTAGGTTGAACCCGTTGTCGACGCTCCCAGTTGCTTCTAGCGTAGCCTCTACAAACATCTCTCTGCTTTGTTTTTCCGCATGCGCTTTGTGATGAAACCTTGTCATCCCCGCGCCGATTACTGCTATTTTACGAGAAAGTGACAATATAATCAATAATCGCGTATGTTCGAAATAAATTAAAGCTTGTGACGTAGGAAACATCGACAAAAGACGAATGAATGATCGGGATAAAACGGGGAAATAGATCAGAGAAAAGTTCTGCAGTATATATTATACATTCTGTAAGCTTTGAGGTTAGAAAATGTTAAAAATTGAAACACCAAGCTCCTTTTGGTGTTAAATGTGAGCACAGCTTTCGTGCTGATCAATACAGACTTAGGCGAAGGGAACGAAGTTTTCGATGCCCTGAAAGAGGTCCCAGAAGTAAAGGAAGTCTATGGCGTTTACGGCGTCTACGACTACGTTGTCAGGCTCGAAGCCGACACTATGCAAAACCTCAAAGACACTATCACCGTAAAGATCCGGCGCCTAAATCACGTACGATCAACCTTGACCATGATCGTGGTCGAGTAAAAAAGAGGGTTAAAGATACCCATTTTTCTTTAAATATTCTAATACCTTTTCTACGCTCTCATCCACAGACTCTTTTTCAGTATAGACAGTGATCTCTGGACTGGGTGGAGCCTCATATGGGTCGTCTACGCCTGTGAAGTTCTTGATCTCCCCGGCGAGGGCTTTCTTGTACATTCCCTTGACATCACGTTTGATGCACTCCTCAACGCTAGCATCCACATAGACCTCAACATAGCTTCCAATCTCTTCTCTGGTCTGTTGACGCCTTGCGATATATGGTGAGACGAATGTTGCAAGTACTATCACATCGTTGCGTGTGAGTAGCTTTGCTACAAATGTTACCCGTTCGATGTTCATGTCTCTGTCTTCTTTACTGAAACCAAGGTCTCTTGTCAAGCCTTTCCTTACGATGTCTCCGTCAAGGCGTTCAACTTTCCTGCCTTTCTCTTTGAGTACCTTTGCTAGTTTATCTGCGATGGTTGTTTTTCCGCTACATGGTAGCCCGGTGAACCATACTGTTACTCCTTTACTCATACCAACACTCTCTATATAGTATTCCAATACAAGACACTGAGGTGCCTAAAAACTTTACCAAAAACGCATCACATCCCGTAACACGATGAAGAACTGGCGGAAGTGACGTGTCTGAATACGCCTAGGGCCTTCACGCTCTCTAATGCTAATAGGCACACTGGCGACCCTTGCTCCTAGTCTCGCTGCCTCAATCACAAACGTACCACACGTACACTCACCATAAACATTCATCTCCGCTGCTATCTCTTGTTTGATTGCCCGGAAACCAGTGGCAGCGTCCTTGACTGGTACCCTGAGGCTTGTTAGCCATGTGAGAAACCATTCACTCCAGTAAGGGAAGGATGGACGTGCCCCCATCACCAAGTCAGCCTTCCCATCTAGTATGGGCTGGATTAGTATGGGTATCTCCGTTGGATCGTGCTGACCGTCGGCGTCAAGAGTGACAATAATATCTCCTTTTGCTTCACGCATACCTCTTCTGATAGTTTTCAGTACGCCCATGTTTTGCGAATTTTCTATTACTCTGGCTCCTGCGTTTCTAGCGTTGATGCTGGTATCGTCTGTGCTTCCATCATTTACAACCAAGACCTCATCAACAAAAGGAAGACAACGCGATACAACCGATGCGATGGTTTTTTCCTCAAAATATGCTGGAATCACGGCAGAGACGCTTGGTTTTGTCTCCGCCATGATTGATTACTCCTTTAAACGGTATTCTATTAGCTGCTTGATGCCGTCTCTTACTGTCCAGTCGTTCTCGAAGCCTAGCTTTGATCTGATCTTTGTTAGATCATAGCTGAACTTCTTTGTCTCTCCCTTGCGTGGTGGAGTGTTTATTGCCTCGGCTTCATCGCCTGTGGCTTTTTTCACTTCCTCCATGGTCATGGCTGCGATCTCGTTGATTGTCAAAGTCTCGCCTCCAACATTGAATGCTTCACCACCGACACCTGGTACGGTCATGCCTAGCATCATGGCTTTCGTGATGTCCTGAACATGCACAAAGTCTCGGCTGTACTCTCCGTCACCATAGACCGTGATCTTTTCTCCGCCTATAGCCTGATTTACGAACTTGGGGATTACCGTACCCCAACGTGTGTAGAGGCCGACGCCATAGATGTTTCCAAATCTGAGGTTTACGGTCTCAATGCCATAGTTATCATAGTAGGTATCGATCACCTGTTCACCTGAGACCTTTGTGACGCCGTAGAGGTTCAGTGGACGCTGAGGATGGTCCTCCGTCACTGGCATCTTCTGGGGCACACCATATGTCGCTGCGCTACTGCAGAATACGACTCGGTTTATATCGAGTTTGCGCGCTGCTTCCATCACTTGGTAAGTTCCGTAGACGTTTACTGAGACTGCTTCCTCTGGTTTCTCATTGCATAGCACTAGTCCTGGTAAGGCTGCTAGATGCGCTATAGCGTCACAGCCTTCCCATTTCTTTGCGAGTAAATCTAGGTCTCTAATGTCTCCGATTACTCGTTCTGCATTTTTACCAACTGGGTGCTCCGCTAAGTGACTATAATCTCCTATCATCTGGTTATCTACGCTAACAACCTCATCGCCTCGTTCTAGTAGCTTCAATACTAGTGTCGATCCGATGTACCCTGCTCCTCCAGTTACCCCTACCTTCAATCTTGTTCACCAGAAATATGTATAATTAGAATAAAAGTGGGCGGTTAGGCGGTCCACTTGATCTTTGGATCAATGGTGTGGCGCATTGCCTCAATGCGATCCTTGTACTCCATGAGCTTGGGGATCGTGATGTGAAGCTCGTCCTCTAGACTGTTTGTAGGCTTGAAGCCTAAATTAGGCAGATGCTCCATGTCGGGCTCATAATAGTGCTCTTCAGCTTCGAGTCTTGGGTTGGGGATGTTCCATATTTTTCCTTCCAATCCGTACTCCTGAGCTACTTTGGATACCCTCTCAGCTAGATCGTTGACGCTATAGGTCTCATCGAACTGGTTGAATACCCTGTACTCGCCTTCCTTTGGTGGGTTCTCGATGGCGATTGTGAAGCACTGCATGCTATCACGTAGAGCAAGATAACCTCTTGTCTGTCCGCCTTTACCATAAGGAGTCAAATCGTGTCCGACTACTGCCTGTGCACAGAATCTGTTGATAGCTGTACCAAACACCTCGTCGGCGTCATACCTTGTTAGGAGGTCCTCGTTGACCATCTGTGGTGTGTTTAAGCCGTGAACTACGCCCTGCATTACGTCAGTGGCTCTGATACCCCATATCTTGTTTGCGAACATGAGGTTCCATGTGTCATGGACCTTTGTTAGGTGGTACCAGCTTCCGGGTTGACGTGGGAACGGTAGCTTGTCCTTGCGTCCACGGTATTCTATCTCGAAGAATCCTTCTGGAATGTCTAGGTTTGGTGTACCGTATTCACCCATGGTTCCCAGTTTTAGTAGGTGGCAGTCTGGGACATTGTCTTTGATTGCGAATAGGATGTTGTTGTGTCCAATGATGTTGTTTACCTGTGTGAAGTTACAGTGTTCAACATCGATCATGCTGTAAGGTGCGGCTGGTATCTGTCCAAGCTGAACGATACAGTCTGGCTCTTCTTTCTTGACTGCAAGGTTTACGAAGGCTGACTCTGTGAGGTCTCCTTTGTAGAATGTGAGGTCGTTGCCTGATGCTTTCTTGTATGCGTCCAGGCGTTCTTCCATTGACTTGATTGGGGTGATGCTTTGGCTGCCTATCTCTGCTACCATCTTTCTGCGTAGCATATTGTCTATTCCGCTTACTTCGTGTCCCTTGTCTGCAAGGTACATGCCGAGGGTCCAGCCTAGATAGCCGTCCATTCCCATTATCATTACTTTCATTGAGTTCACCATTACTCCATTCTGAGTATATGTTACTACCTTTGGATGGTAAGTTTATCTCTTATAAATCCTCTTATCTAACCTCTTACTACAAAAGGTGAGTAACATGGAACCCCAAATCAACCAAGTAAAATTTCAGCTAACAAACATGGGACTCAATGAGTACCAAGCATCAGCACTAGCTCACCTCATGTTTTTAGGTGAGACAAAAGCTACAACACTAAGCAAAGCAAGCGGGGTACCAAACGCTAGAATTTATGGCGTCCTCGATGAGCTCAGCCAAAAAGGCTTGATAATTGTCAGACCCGGTAGACCTGCGCTATATGCTCCGTTGACTCCACAGGAGATAGCGGATGCTTTGGAGACCGCGACTCGTGAGGATATAAGACGCGAACTCACAATAATCCAATCCTACAGGGGTGAGTTTGAGAAAGCCTCAGAGAAGGTGTTCTTGAAGGCGGGTACATCGGAACAGCGTACAAGCCTCATTAGGATAATCAGCGTAGGTGAGGTAAGCCTAGAAGAGACAAAGAAGCTCTATCGACAAGCCAAGGATAGATTGTTGATTTCTACTCGAGCTATGGAGTATTTTGATGATGTTAAGGATGAGCTTCTCGGTGCAAAGGAGCGGGGTGTTGATATACATATGTTGATGCGTAAACCAGTTTCTTTGAACGCAGAGGATGCCTCTACACAGAAGGAGACAATAGCTGAACTGAGAAACCTTCTTGGGGATGATATTAAGATACGTTTCAGTGATGAGGTGGAGATTAGAGGCTGTATCATCGACCATGAAACCGGTGGAAAAGCATTGTTCTTGGTTGAAGAGGAAGGTGTCCCGTTGTTTCTCCGTGAAGCAGCTTTGACTGCTCATCCGGGTGTCGTGAAGGCTCTAGGAAGTATGTTTGATCTTAAGTGGCGTAGCGACTCTGAGTCAGCCTAATCCCTTTAAACCAGTTGTATATCAGATTCACTAGAATACAATGTCCAGATGCTCTAAATGCGGTGCAAATAACGACCAAAACGATCTATATTGCTGGAAATGTGGCGAAAGACTCACTGCAGAATATAGGGTTGAAGGCTTTGAAACACTCCTACGTGATTTCCGGTTACAAAGTCTATGGGCTCTCAGATTATTCGCCTATATAATCGACCTGATAATCGTAGGCGTATTATCATCTCTTCTCTCGATTTTCGCCTTCATACCATTGTTAATTGGATCTTTGTTTGGTGGTAACTGGACTTGGAGTGGAATCTGGGCGCTTCCACTGTATCTAGGCTTAGCTCAGTTGGTATACTCCGTTATACTTGAATGGGTCTATGGAGCTACTTTTGGTAAACAGATACTTGGTTTAATGATCTTATCACGGAATAGTGGTAAACCCGGACTCTATAGTATCATCGTCCGAAACCTCTCAAAGATTCACTGGGTACTACTAGTGATTGATTTCCTCGGCGGGGTTTTCACTACCCATGTTCCACGAGACAAATACCTTGACAAGATCAGTGGAACCTATGTGACCTATAGTGGTAGAGGACTGAATATTCCGTTTATTCCTCGTCCAAGGGTTATAGAGTCTGATTCAAGAGAGATTATTCGTCTCGATGATATACGAAAGTTTGACCCATTCTCGATAATAAATTTCGGAGTGTTCCTCGTAGTCTCTGCGACCATTCTCGTGAATACTCCCAATACACTAGGTGCACTAATTGGATGGATATCATCTATACCAGAGACTGGTCTAACGGCTCCTCCCACCATACTCCTTCAAGCGGCATACTGGTTCTATATGGCAATGGGTGTATGGGGTATTGTCGTTGGTGTACTACGTTATCTGCTTCGTGTTTATCCGTTAAAATCGGTGCAGGAGGTATTCAACGGAGTGTTCGGTTTAGTGCTAGCTGTATTCATTCGATTCTATATGCAAGGCGTATTCAACTTGACCTATTTTGTGAGCTCGGTGGTTGTCTTCTTTGTCGCACAAATCATTTTTGGGTTATTCTATTGGCGGTACTCTGGGTAATCATTTAACGTAGAACCCCAACATATTCTGGAGCACAATTGAAGGCATTAGTGACAGGTGGGGCAGGATTCATAGGTAGCAACATAGTAGATAACCTCCTTGCAAAAGGAAAACCCGTTCGTGTAATTGACAACCTAACATCAGGCAGTTTGGAAAACCTATCTCAGTGCCTAGACAACAATTTATTCGAGTTCATAGAAGCAGACTTGCTAGACAAAGAAAACCTGATTGATGTAGTCAAAGGCTGTGATGAGATTTATCATTTAGCAGCCAACCCCGAGGTAAACGCCAAGAAGGCAACTCCCGAGGAACATTTCAAACAGAATATTGAGGCAACCTATAATCTACTTGAGGCTATGAGAGTTTGTGGTGATCAAAAGTTCATTGCTTTTGCTTCTACTAGCACTGTTTATGGTGAGGCTGAACAATTACCCACCCGGGAGGACTATGGTCCACTGGTGCCTATTTCATTGTATGGGGCATCAAAACTAGCATGTGAGGGATTACTTTCAGCCTATGCATCAATGTACGGTTTCAAGGCAGCCATATTTAGACTTGCGAACGTGGTGGGTCCACGCAGTAATCATGGGGTGATCTATGATTTTGTGCATAAACTTAGAGCAAACCCTGATTTCTTGGAGGTGCTTGGTGATGGTTCACAGTCAAAATCTTATCTTTATATTGATGACTGTGTCAGCGGGTTCATGTATGGCGTCCAGTCTGATGAGAAAGTAGCCATCTACAACATTGGATCAGAGGACCGAACAAATGTACTAGCAATAGCCGAGACGGTGAAAAAAGAGATGGGGCTTAGCTCAGCCGAGATCAGACTTACTGGTGGAGTTGATGGTGGACGAGGCTGGAAAGGTGATGTGAAAATTATGCAGCTTGATATGAATAGATTGAAGGGGGCAGGCTGGTTCCCGAAGTATGGTAGTGCTGAAGCAGTAAGGCTTACCGCTAAATCAGTTATTGCTACGGCTTAGCTCCTTTTCTTACTTGAAATATAAGCGTATAATGTGGCTACGAAAAAGCATCCGCCAACAATGTTACCTATGGTGACTGGTATCAAATTTCTGACGATGAATCCCCCCCAGTTTAGACTACTGAGATTTAGACCAGATTGGGAAACCACTGCAGGTAATTCTTTAAGCATAATTCCCATGGGTACAAAGAACATATTTGCTACGCTGTGCTCGTATCCGCTTCCAACAAAAGCCATTATCGGGAAAATGCAGGCTAGAATCTTGCCTGTTGTGTCTTCTGCGGATGTTGCGAGCCAGACGCCTAGACAGACTAGCCAGTTACAAAGAATTCCTCTAAAGAATGCTTGTGTGAAGCTTAGGTTTACTTTGCTGTTTGCTATTGTAATAGCTGTTACTCCTAACGCGTTTGATGCTGTCGAGTATAGCCCTGCTTGATAGATCATATAAGCCAGAAGAACAGATCCGAGGAAGTTACCGAGATAAACAATGCTCCAGTTACGGGCAAGCATGGTAAGCTTAACTTTTCCACCCAACACAGATAGACTGATCAAACAGTTTCCTGTGAATAATTCAGCTCCACCCAGAATTACAAGCATCAATCCAACCGAAAACACAGTACCAACAAGCACTTTTGATGTTCCTACTCCAAGATATTGAGCTGCATCTATTGAGACCGTAGTAGCGATCTGTGCTCCAAAGCCTACGTATGCTCCTGCGAGGAATCCTAGTACTAATAGTTTTGAGGTTTCTAGGCTTGTTTTTCTTATACCGCTTTCTTGTATTGTTTCGACTATTTGGTCTGTTCCTTTAGTCATATTTTATTCCTCTTTTGCGGAATCTCACTCGATTACCGTTTAGCGTTATTAACTGTTCCTGATAAGGGGGACTCTTTATTCGTTTAATGTCGATTTACCTACTTTTATCTTAAATTTAAGCACCCAAAATGATAATTATCATAAATATAGTAATTACGTTCTAAGGGTTAGGGGATTGACAGAATCACTTTATAAAGTAATAACTAAAGAAGAACTGTCTCAATTCGGCTACGCTCTCAGAGAAACAGGTACCATATATGCACCAGTAAAAACAAGCAAAGAATCACACAGCTTCAAACAAGTAGACACACTCACAGAAGCAGACCTAGAATACCATCGTACAATGATACCGCCGAAAAAGTTCTTCATATCGCCAAAAGAAACCATATTCACCTTCAACAAGGAAAAAGAAGAATACAACGAGACACCAGCCGTAAACGAGCCACTAGTGCTCTTTGGAGTACATCCATGCGATATAAACGCGTTAAACCTCCTCGCAAAGGTCTACCTAGAATCGTTCACAGACAAATACTATAGCGAGAGACGGGAAAACACCACTATCATAGGCATAAGCTGTACTCCTGACGAGTATTGTTTCTGCAAATCAACGGGAACAGACTATGCTCGCGAAGGCTTTGAGTTATTCCTCCACGATATTGGTGACAGATATCTTGTAAGAGTTGGCTCCTTGAAAGGATATAATCTGCTTCAGAAGCACGCTAGTCTTTTCAGAGAAGTAACAGAGGAAGACCTTTCTCTATATAGACAGGCTGAGAAGAAACGGCTTGCCTCGTTTACCAAGAGTCTTGAGATGTCTGGGCTTCAGGACATGCTAGACATGAGCTATAATAGTCCTATATGGGAGGAATACGGCGAGAAATGTCTATGCTGTGGATCATGTAACCTTGTCTGTCCAAGATGCAGGTGCTATGATGTTCAAGACTATATTGATTTGAACCTGAACACTGGGCAACGTGAACGAAAATGGTACTCATGCATGCTAAAGGAGCATGGCTTAGTGGCTGGTGGACATAACTTTAGGGCAACATCAGCGGAGCGCCTAAGAAACAGGGTCAACTGCAAGGGTAGCCTCAAAGAAGATATGACCAACTGTGTTGGTTGTGGTCGTTGTAGTGCTTACTGTCCCGCTGGGATTGATTATGTTGAGATTTTACAGAAAATACGAGGTGATATTGAATGACTGAGAGTAACCCGCTTTCCCCAATGAAGGCAAGAATAACCGAGATACAGCAGATGACAGACATCGAGAAACTCATCAAGCTACGGTTCCAAAACAAAACAGACGCATCAAACTTCAAGTACATGCCGGGGCAGTTCATCAAACTAGGTGTTATGGGTGTAGGAGAAGCCCCCATCAGCATCTGCACATCACAGTCAGACGAACCCGGACTAGAACTCTGCATAAGAAACGCAGGAAGAGTCACCAAGGCACTTCACAACCTGAATGTCGGAAACACGATCTGGATACGTGGACCCTATGGGAACGGTTTCCCAATGGAAGCTATAGAGGGAAAAGACCTCTTATTGGTTGCAGGTGGATTAGGAATAGCGCCTATCCGCGGTGTACTTCAATACGCACTGCATCATAGGGAGCTTTTCGGTGAGATTAGCTTCCTATATGGGGTCAGATGCTATGACTTGATGCTCTTCAAGGACGAGATACTAGACTACTTCAGGCACGGAGACGAGAAAGGCGTCAAACTCTACCTAAGTTACGAGGATGAATCCGACAAAGTATGTTATGACCTCTCATGTGAACGAGATGACCGATGTACACAGGGAATGGTAACCAAACTCTTCAGCATGCTTGATTCTAAGAGCAATAACTCTGTTTCGTTAATTGGTGGACCCCCAATCATGTACAAGTTTACAGTACGTGAACTTGAAAAAATGGGGTTCCAGCCTGATGAGGTTTACATGACTCTTGAACGCAGGATGCGTTGTGGTGTTGGTCAGTGTGGTCATTGTATTGTAGGCACAGGTAAGTCCATCAAATATGTCTGTAAGGATGGACCTGTCTTCACACTGTGGGATGCCATGAACACAAAGGGGATGATCTAAATGAGTAAACCAAAACTAGGAATATTTAGCCTCACAGGATGCGGAGGAGACCAACTCCAGATACTCAACATGGAGGACCAGCTTCTCGACCTCGTAAGCCGGTTTGATATTGTTGATTTCCAAGAAGGAAGCAGCCGAAAAGTAGATGGAGATATAGATATTGCCTTCGTTGAAGGCACCGTCTCGACAGAACACGACTTAAAGAAGCTCAAGGAGATCAGGGCAAGAAGTAACGTGCTCATAGCGCTTGGGAACTGCGCAATAGAAGGCTGTATACAGTCTATGAGAAACGGTGAGACTACCCTATCTGAGCGTCTCAAGGATGTTTACGGTGTCGAGGAGGGCTTCTTTGACGCAAAGCTCTCCAAGCCAATAACCGAGTACGTTGATGTTGAGTTCAGTATACCGGGTTGCCCCGTGGAAAAAGAGGAAACACTCCGGGGGATCACATCACTTCTCCATGGAGACAGCCCCCCATACTACTCATACCCAGTATGCGTTGAATGCAAACTCAACGAATATCCCTGCGTCATCGTAGAAGAAGGCAAACCATGCCTCGGACCACTAATCAGAGCAGGATGTAACGCAAGATGCCCAAGTCTTGGACTTGACTGTATCGGATGCAGAGGCCCTGTAGAAGGAGCAGAAAACTTTGCTGCAGAGTACCAGATGCTACTAGACAAGGGATATACGAAACAGGATATCATGAACCGGCTACGAGTATTTTGCGGTGAGTTGGGTGATGATTTCCTCGGAGGTGGAGACGATGAGTAAGAACATAACAATAGACGAGCTAACAAGGGTTGAGGGACATGGCGGAATAGAGATAAGTCTCAAGGATGGGAAAATCGAGGACGTAAAATTCAACGTCTTTGAGGGACCTAGATTCTTTGAACACGCCATTAAATCAGTCTACTACGAGAAAATACCTGATATAACTCGAAGAATCTGCGCTATCTGTACCGCGTCTCACAGTCTAGCATCAATCGGAGCCATCGAACACGCCTTTGATGTGAAGGTTACACCTCAAACCCAGGCACTGAGGGATATACTGATTCACGGTGAGATGATCGAAAGCCACGCATTACACGTATTCATGCTAGCCCTACCAGATTTCCTAGGATTCCCAGATGCAATCCACATGGCGTCAAAACATTTGGACGCAGTAAAGGCTGCATTGGAGCTGAAGAAGACTGGAAACATGATCCACACAGCCATGAGTGGGCGAGATGTGCATGGGATGAATGACCGTGTAGGCGGATTTAGTAAAATACCTACCGAGAAACAGTTAATCGAGATCAAGGAAAGCCTTGAAGCCGTAAAACCGACAACCGAGCTAGCTGTCAAACTTCTCGCAGGATTCGATTTACCAGCTTATAATATATCAGAAAACACCTTGATGGCAATCGATCCAGGTGAACAATTTGGATTCCTCGGCGATAGTATACTAGTCTCAGACCAGACCGTACACCCGGAAACAGATTACGAGAAGCTAACAAACGAGAAAGTAGTTCGCCACAGTTATGCGAAACACAGTACCTACAAGGGAAAGCCCTTCATGGTTGGAAGTTTAGCACGAGTCCAACTCAGCAACAAGAAACTTGAAGGAACCGCGGCAAGCCTCTACAAGGAGCACAAGGACAAGTTACAACAGAGAAACACCATTAGCAATAACCTTGCGCAGGCAATAGAGTTAGTACACTCCGTAGATAGAGCACGTGATGTTATTGAACAGCTTCTAGCAGATGGCTTGAAGCAGGAAGCTCTCACCGAGTTTGAGGTCTATGCTAGTAGGGGAATAAACGCTGTAGAGGCGCCAAGAGGCTTACTTTATCACGATTACACCTTCAACGACGACGGTACAATAATGAAATCAAACATTATCACGCCAACAGCACAAAACGCAGCAAACATCGAAAAAGACGCCCGAATAATAGCCGAGAACCTCTCTGGTAAACCAGAGGCTGAGCTAGTGAAGGCGTTGGAGATCATGGCTCGTGCATATGACCCATGTATCAGTTGCAGCGTCCATCTTGTCCACCTATAGCAAACATTTTCACACACAACCTCCTTTTCTATTCTATGTACTCCGAGAGCCACTGTCATCTAGGCGATATGACATACGAAGACCTAACTGAAGCAGAGAAAAAGGGATTCAAATTACTATTAACATCAGGAATAGACCTACCTAGCTCAAAACAGGCAATAGAAACCGCCCATCGCCACCCAATAGCAAAAGCATGTATCGGGGTCCACCCATGGTACGCAGACGAGTACAACAACAGCGTTAGAGACGAGTTTCTAGTATTGGCTGAAGAC
>Ga0180301_10003303_pt1 | contig 12623 bp, 8 predicted proteins | sample GuaBasSediGuay16_FD_121797 | JGI IMG/M metagenome (GOLD analysis project Ga0180301, IMG submission 121797) | Subseafloor sediment microbial communities from Guaymas Basin, Gulf of California, Mexico - Guay16, Core 4569-2, 12-15 cm | ecosystem: Environmental > Aquatic > Marine > Hydrothermal...
CCTTTCGACCCTCGGCGAACTGGCCCGGCGCACGCGCCTGCTCGGCACCTCCCTCACCAACGCCCACGCCACCCTGTCCTTCATGGCGTTAGAGGTGATTCCACACCTGAAACTCACGGACCGGGGGCTTTTTGATGTGGGCGCGTTTCGGTTTGTGGGAGAGCCCTGGTGACACGCGGGTGTTTCAGCTTCACGCAGGCATGATATCCCAGGTGGTCGGAGGCAGTGCGATAGGGTTCCGAGGTCAGCCCCACGTCGATCACGGACAAAAGACGCGGATCCACCAGGATGTAGTCCAGACGGTATCTGAAAAGGCCCCCTGCGGTGCCTGTTCGCTCGATTTCGAAAGCTTTGGGGGGAGGCGCCAGCTCACATGTGTCCGCCAGTCGTTCCAGCAGCGGTTCGAGGGCCCCTTCATGCCTGCTGAAATTGAGGTCCCCCGCCAGGATAAGAGGGCCCTCTTGTGCCTCCTGGACAAGTCTCACCGTGGCCGCCACCTGGCCTTGATAGCCACCCAGATGATAGTGGACGTTTATAAATTGGAGTTTGGCGCCCGCCAGGTCCAGCGTGTAGAGCACACCCACCCTTTGATCCCTTCCCTGATGTATTGGTGCCGTATGAACACCGAGGATCCTGACTTTTGAAAGCAGCGCAAGACCCCAGTCCACGTCTTTTCCGCCGTGGGGTGTGTAGGCGTAGTTCATCCCAAGTTCTTGAGCCAGGAAGGCCGCCTGCTCCGAGCCGCGGACCTCCTGCAGGGCCACGAGGTCGGGACGCACGGAGGCTATGGCGTCGGCGATCGCCCGGAGTTTTTCAGGGGAACTCGTGAGGTGTGAAAGACAGGTGAGGGGCCTCTCGGGGCCCGCGCCGACCCGGATGTTGTACGTGAGTACGCGCAGGCATTCCCCCGGGGCTCTCTGGCAGGGGGATTTCACGGCCGTTCCGGATGACGGTGAGGCCTGCCCCCTGCTTGGTCGCACGCCCGGAGACGCAGGCTGAAAGCAGGACAAGGCAGAGTGCCCCCACCACCAAGGACCTTGCGATGAAGGGTCGAGGGGAGGATAAACGACACACGGCGCAGCCTCTTCATGGATTACCCGAGCCGGTCTTTCTCGCACCGGGAGGGTGCGAATCATCTTCCCTGTTCAGGGATGCCGGTATTGTCCCGAGGATAGCATGTTCTTGTTCCCCCGGGCAATCTTATCGGCGCCATCCTTGTAGCACGGAACGCGGTATGGTATAGGTTCCGGTGGTACGTAATGAGTTCCCACATCCGGAATTCCCCGGTCCCCTCGCCAGGCAATGGACCGGATATCAAGCGACGTGGGATGAACGAAGAGTTTCGAGATGGAAGTTCTTATTCAAGGAGGAGCGGCTATGAGCAAAGAGAAGCTCTGGAAGGCATTCCAGCAACACATGGGCTACACGGACGAGGAACTTGCACTGTTTCGGGCAAACCCCAGGAACACGCGACTGGTGGAGGAGACGCCCGAGTTCATGAAGTACAAGATCATTGCCGAAGTCATCGAATCCCACGGGTGTCACTCACTACACCGGGTGGGTGATCGGATCGTCATGAACGGCAACGGGCAATTGATCCGTGATGAATGCCCGGAGGTTGTTTGTATTTGGGCCCTTCAGCCCCTGGCAGGCATCGTAGGGATCATTTTCGAGCGCTTCGCAGAGCACCTGGATCCCAACCAGATGCTGTTCAATCGGGTGCACTGCCACGATGTGGGGCTGCGCTGCGGGGGGTGGGGACAGATCCTGATGAAGGTGTATGTGGAGCCGTGCTAGCGGGTCTTGGTTCGTAGATTCCGCCGGGCTACCAGGGGCGTTTATGCGTCCGCACTGCCAACGCATTGCAGGAATGGGCGCATCGGGATCCGGCCCGATGGATGCCGGAACGAATCTCAAAAGGAGGACGACAATGAGGCCGGATGATCTGAACGTCAAGATTCTGGGCATCGTTGGTACACCCATCAAGGACGGCAACTGCCAGTATTTTCTTGAACGAGCGCTCCAGGCAGCCGAGTCGGTGGGGCGGGTCACCACAGAACTTATCCATCTTCGCGACTACCGTATCGAATATTGCGCTGGGTGTGAATCGTGTCTACGCCGGGTGCACAAAATCCAAAAACAAGTGGGCCTGGATGTCGTCCCTGTGCCGGTGAAGGGCTATAATTGCAGCATCAAGGACGATATGGAGATCATCCACCGGAAGATGCTCCAAGCAGACGGCATCCTGCTGGCGGCGCCCGTATACATTGCTACGATTCCGGGACAGATGAAGACTTTCATTGATCGGTGTCGCACGTTCGTCCACGATCTCAGGCTTCGCGACAAGGTCGCGGCCCCTCTGACCGTGGCCTTTTTTCGAAATGCGGGAAGTGATACGGCGCTTCAGGCCATGGCCCTCTCGCTTCTTGCCATGGGGTTGAATGTGGTTTCTTTCGGCGCCTCCGCCGTCAGCACGAAGGAAGGGCTTGGAATTCCCATCCGAGATACTCGCTTCGCGGTGAAGGAAGATCTGATAGGGATGACTCTCATGAGCATGGCCGCCACTCAGGTCGCCAGGAGCGCCTTGCAGATGAAGGCCGGGAGAATTGCAATGGAAGAGGCGGGGATCCTGGCCAAGACGGGAGGTTGGGGTCCTGTCACAGGTGATTGACGCTATTCGACCCAGGAAGAGATGGGCAGGCACCGACCGAAGATAAGGCGGGCACTATTGTCAAGGGCACTTCAGGTTGAAGCCAAGAGGCATGAAAGAAAGAAAGGGCTCATCCTTTCACGAGTATGGATGCAACTTTTTCCGACAGCTCCTGGAGGGTGAAGGGTTTCTGGATGAAGCCATTGTAACCCTTTTCCAGGATCGCCCCGTCCCGGCCTTCCTTACTGAAACCACTGGCCAGGAGCACGGGGATGTCGGGATTCATGAGCCGTATCCCGTCAAGGGTTTCTTCTCCACTCATTTCCGGCATGATCATATCCAGGATCACCAGATCTATTTCCGGACCATGTTTTTCAAAAATATGAAGCGCCTCCTTTCCACCCGTGGCCTTGATGACTCTGTAGCCCATCGTTTCCAGCATTCTGGCCCCTACATCCAGGACGATCTCCTCGTCATCCACAAGAAGGATTGTTCCCTCCCCACGAACGATTTCTGGCTGACCTTGGTGGATGGCAGGGGAAGGCGCTTCGGACACCGGGAGATAGACGGAAAAGACAGCCCCTTTTCCGGTCTCAGATTCCACGTCGATATAACCGCTGTGGCTCTTGACTATACCGTAAACGGAAGCCAGACCGAGTCCCGTACCCCTCCCCATCTCCTTGGTGGTAAAGAAAGGCTCGAAAACCCGGTCCATTGTTGACCGGTCCATGCCATGTCCCGTATCCCTGATTCGCAGCAGGGCGTAGTTCCCCGGTTTCGGCGTATAGAGCTTCCCGGCTATTTGTTCGCTGCTCACGACGGCCGTCTCCACAAAGATGTCTCCACCCCTGGGCATGGCATCCGAGGCGTTGACAAGAAGGTTCAGGATCACCTGGTCGATCTGGCCCTGGTCCGCGTCCACGGCGCGGAGGTCCTGGGCGAGTTTCAAATGGACCCGGATGTCCTTTCGGGTCCTGCTAAAAGCCGAAACCGCTTCACGGACCATTGGGTTGAGGTCCAGGGTGGTGACGGAAAACTTCCCCTTCCGGGCGTAGCCCAAGAGCTGGCTCGTAAGCTTGGCCCCCCGCCTTACCTGCTCCTCCACACGGCCGAGGGATTCTTGAAAGGGATGCGCGGCATCCAACTCGTGTCGGAGTAAGGAGACATTGCCCTGGATGGCCATGAGGAGGTTGTTGAAATCGTGTGCCACGCCCCCTGCCAGGGTGCCGATGGCCTCCATGCGCTGACTGTGCTGGAGCTGTTCCTGTAGGGCCTGCTTCTCGGCCTCGACCCGCATTCGGTCCGAGATGTCCCGTATAGAGACTTGAATCCCCGGTTCTCCCTGGAAGTGAAGAGCGGTGGCGGAGATCTCCGCGGGAAAGGAGGATCCGTCTTTACGCAGCATGCGGACCTCGTACCGGGTTGGGGGGGATTCGCCACGGAGCCGGGCCCTTGCCCGGTCCCTCGTCAGTTCCTGGTCATCCGGGTGATAGACCAGCCAGTGATCCATACCCGTCATTTCCTCCGCAGTATACCCCAGCATTTCCTGGAGCCTGCGGTTGGTGAACACGATCTTGGTCTCCTTCTGGACGAAGAGCCCGTCGAAGCTTTCCTCCACGAGACTGCGGTAGCGTTCTTCGCTGGCCCGGAGGGATTGTTCCACCCTTTTCCGTTCCGCAATTTCCTCTTCGAGGCGTTTGTTCGTCCGGACGAGCTCCCCTGTTCGTTCCTCCACCATCTGTTCGAGGTATTCCTGGTACCTGCGGAGTTCTTCCTGCGTCCTCTTCTGCTCGGTGATGTCCTGGCTGTAGATGGCCACCCGGGTAACCCCGCCCGCTTCGTCGAAGACGGGATACAGATGGGTGGAAAGCCACCTGCCTTCTCTTTCGTCCTCGTAGTGGAGCGGCAGGCCGCTTTCCAGCACGCGGTCGTGATGCGCCTTTCGCTCCGCCGCAAGTTCAGGGGGCAGGATATCCTGGAAAGCGTTCTTGCCGATGATTTCCTCCCGGGTCATGCCGAAGGCTTGGGCGGCCGGTTCGTTGAGGCCCAGGAACGTGCCATCGGCGTCCAAGAGGATCGCCCTTTCGGGAGGGGCGTTGAGCAGGGCTCTCGCCACCTTCTCGCTTTCCCGGAGATCCCTTTCAAGCCTTTTTCTGCTGAAAAACTCCCGGATCAGGAAACCCGCGTTGTCCGTGCGTTCCAGGAGTTTTTCCCCTGCTCGTTGTTTGAAATGGTCCTCGATGCGGGACGGATGGGCCATGACGAAGCGGCAGCAGGGGTCCCCCATGGCCCGGCATTCCACCTCCGCGGTCACCAAGGGGATCCCGAAGCTCACCTCGCACCAGCCCGAGGAATACCCCGCGTTCATGACGCACACGGGCCATTTTGCCGTTTCCTCCTTCTGGAGCCAGCTGTCCACCTCGAAGGAGTAGCTGTGCTCATAGTGGAGAAAAAAGTCCTCGCTGGGAACGGGGCGTGATTCGGAGAGGATCTTTACGTAGGCCCAGCCCGTGTATGCGAAATGGAGGGGGCCTGCCGCAAGCCTCTGGGCCGGCGTTTCCAGGCCCATCCGGGTGTGAAAACGCTGCGCATCGGCCCTTCCGATGGCGTGGGCCATGTCAAAGAGGAAGGAGTAGGCCGTGTTTCGGGCCTCCTCGGCCGGGGCGTCTCGGTAAAGGTCTTCGACGCGACGGAAAAACTCCCTGGCCAAAGAGGCGGCGCGCACCAGGATGTAACGTTCGCCCGAGATCTCGATGAATCCGCCCTCGGGGTTGAAGCTTGTTCCCTGGAAGTAGCGGAGGATATGAGGATGAATGGTTTTGAATTCCTTGGCGAGCGTTTCGGGGGCGTCGACGGGGGGTGCGTCTTCCGGGAATGACCAGAGGGTGCCGCGTGCATCCGAAGTGCGGGCACGTCCGGGATCGCCGGTGGGAGGTCGTGGATATCCGTCTTTACCCGTCATGGCGAGAGATCAGGCTCCATGAAGAAGCGGGGGCCAAGAGGCTTTTGCCTCAAGGGCCCGGTCGATTCTCTGTTATCAAGAGATCCTTTTTCATGCAAGCAAAAATGGCAAAAGGAGGAGGCCGACGAAAAAATGGGCACGCCCTCGCACCGCTGAAAACCGGTTCGATGGGAGGGCGTAGCCCGGGGGGTCAGCCTGCTTGAACGTCTTGGGGAAGCCTCCGGGTGAGGATATCCACCGCTTCCTCCACCATCTCCTCCAGTACTTGTTTCGCTGGTTTGATTTCGTGAATCAGGCCCGAGACCTGCCCTGCGAGCCCTCCCACGTAGTCTATTTGCTCAGCCTCCAGGAAGCTCCACAGGAGTGCCGATGAGATTATTACCTGGTTGGGGAATGGCAGGGGATCGAGGCCTGACTGGTCCCAGAGCCGATGAAACTTATTGAGGCTCGCGCGAAGGGTCTTGCCCGTGTAACAGGTGCTCACCCGGGTCCCCTCGTCCGTTGAGTCCAGGATCCTCTGCTTGTTCACGTCCAGGGCCCCGCCTTCCTCGGTTGCCAGGAAGCGGGTTCCGACCCAGACCCCCACGCAACCCATGGCCAGGGCCGCTGCAAGGCCTCGGCCGTCGCCGATGCCGCCTGCGGCCAGGACCGGCACGTTGCCAGCCACGTCCAGGACCTGCGGGAGAAGGGCCATGGTGCCGATGCGGCCCGTGTGTCCCCCCCCTTCATGGCCCTGGGCCACGAGGAGGTCCACGCCGGACTGGGCGATGCGGCGGCCGTTCTTGGTGTTGCCCGTGATACCCAGGACCTTCATTCCTACGGCGTGGGCTTCTTCCACCATGAAGCCTGGGTTGCCCAGGCCCGCGCAGAACAGTGGCACGCGTTCCTCGATGCAGACCTGGATGGACTCCTTCGGCCTCATGGTGGTGGTATTGAGTCGCACTATCACGTCCACCTCGGGCAGGTTCAGCTCCGCCTTGACCTTCTTCAGCCATTCCTTGTGGGCGTCAGGCAACATCTCGAGGACTTGGCTCAGGGGCAGTTCCTGGGGGCCCTCTGCCCCCAGGTCAGTGCGGGGCGCAATCCTGGCCGGCAGCAGGAGATCCACGCCGAAAGGCCTGTCCGTAAGCTTCTTGATCTCACGGATCGCATCCCTGAGCTCGTCCACGGTGAAGCCGCTTCCGCCAAGGACTCCCAGGCCGCTGGCTTCAGAGATGGCCGCCACCAGTTCCACGGGAGCCCCGGTCTTTTCGCCGATGAGCGTGGGCCCCATCCCCGCGCTCAAAATGGGGTATTCAATGCCCAGAATGTCACAGAGTCTAGTGCGAAGTTTCCTTTTCCCCATGAAGGCCTCCGTTTTGGTTATTCTACGATTATGTCGTAATGGATCGTGTAACGGGCCAGGAGTTCTGGTATGCGCCTTTCGATCACTTCGGGGTCCGTGCCGGGAGCGGCCTTGACCCGGATGGTGGCCAGGGTTCCGTGCACCTTGTCCTCTCCCACCTCCACCCGGACCGATTCGGCCAGTTCCCCCAGCGCCTCCAGTTCCTTTTCATAGATTCTTCGGGTGGCATCCCACCGCAGGGCGGGCTTGAAGATTTTGCCCACGGCCGTCAGCGGGATTTGATCCACGATGTGGATCTCCTTGGGTACAGCCGCCCTTTCCCCTATGTTATCCCGGGCCCATTTCATGATTTCATCCGGTGTCAGAGAGGAGCCCTCGCTCACCTCCACATAGGCCACGGGGACTTCCCCTGCGTGAGCGTCCGGCCTGCCCACGGCCGCCACCATGTTGATTCCCTCGAGCCGATAAAGCGGCTCTTCGATGGTGGCAGGATCAATGTTGTGTCCCCCACGGATGATCAGCTCCTTTCTTCGGCCTGTGAGCCACAGGAAGCCGTCTTCGTCCAGGCGACCCATGTCGCCCGTGTTGAACCACTCGCCGTCGATCCAGATGCCCTGGTTGTGGATTTCCTCCACGTATCCTTTGAAGACTGTCGGCCCCTTGATACACACAACGCCGATCTCGTTGGTCTCGGCCTCCCGGACGAATCGGCCGTCGGCGTCCAGGATCATGGTCTGGATCTGCTGGTAGGGGAGCCTGATTCCTACGCTTCCCACCTTTCTCTCGCCGTCCTTGGGGTTCACGGCCGAGGCACAGGTGGATTCGGTGAGGCCGTACCCCTCAAGGATCTTCATCCCGGAGTGCTCCTCGAACCGCTGGAACAGCTCCACGCTCAGCGGGGCTGCCCCGCACACGAGATAGCGGAGGGAGGAGATGTCCGCATCACCCACGGGAAGATCCAGGAGCACGGAGAGCACCGTGGGCACGCAGGAGAAAAAGACCGGCCTGAAATGCTCCACGATCTTGTAAAAATTCTTCATGATGGAAGCGTCACGGTACCCGGCGGCCGAAAGGATGATAACGTGTCCCCCCAGGGAAAAGGGCAAGAGACCAGTGATGCAGGTTCCATTGCAATGAAACAGGGGAAGGCCCACCATGACGGCTTCGCCCGCCTGGAGGCCCGTGGCCGCCATGAGGTCCCAGGTGAGCACCACTTCGTTGAAATGGGTACGCTGGGCCAGCTTTGGTCGTCCGGTGGTTCCGCCCGTGTGGTAAAGAGAGGCGATATCGTCGGGGTCGATGACCCGGTCGAAAGAGAGCCGGTCTGACGGATATTTTTGCAGGGTTTCCTCGAACCCGTAAATCCCTTCCGCTTCGTCCGAGGGGCCCATGACGCGGATCACGCTCTTGAGGGAGGGGATCCGCTTCCGGATCGCCTCCACCTTAGGCCATATATCGGTCCCGGGCAGGTCCCCCAGGGCCACCAGCACCTTGGTGCCCGCCGCTTCACAGATCTCACGAATGGTCTCCGCCTCCAGCATCGGATTGATGGGATTGGCGATGCCAGCCGTCTCTCCACCCCACAGCACGTAGTGAGTCTGTGGGAGGTTGGGCACAAGGTACGTGACCACATCCTTCGGGCCCACGCCCATGTCCGCCAGCATGTTGGCGGTCTGGCGGATCTTGCCCATGAATTCGGCGTAGGTGATCTGCTGGGGCTCCTTGTAGGAGTCTCCGTCCTTGAGGAAACTCATGGCCACGGCCTCAGGATCGATCTCAGCGCCCCGGGCTATCAGGTCAAAGGTATTCAGGGGACCGAGACGTTCCTCCAGAGGTACTTTTTCGATCTCCGCCACGTCCTCCACATTGCGTATGATGAACTCTTCCTGCATTGATGTATTCTCCTTTCAGGATTTCTTTGGAATTTTCCCGTTCTCATAGAACAGTTTGCGCGTTTTGTAAATCCCTCCGTCCGCGCCTGCGCTCTCAACGTTTTTCAAGACCCTGTTGGCGGGCGCCGGGACGGCCGACGAACACGAACCCGCCGCCTCCCCGGGGCGCGGTGGCAAGACCGAGAGCCCCCGGTCCCGGTCCGGGGCCTTTGCAGCGCGTTGGACATTGCGTCTCTCGGTCCCTCCCCGGCAGAGGCCTTGGCGCAGGCTCAAAGACCCCCGAGGAGGGCGACTACAGGGTCGTCCTTCCAAGTTTCAAAATCTGTACTTGCCTTCCATGATTTCCCTGTGGATTTCCGGCGTCAGGGGCCGGTAGGCATCCTCCCCCGGAAGGAGGACATAAAGGGGATCCGGCACCACTCCCGGGTCGAATCCCTCCTTTTTCAAGGCCAGTTTTTTGATCTTGTGCGTGGGCGTGTAATCGAAATCCTTTCGTATTCGGATGAATTTGGGGACCGCGTAGGAGGGCAATTCGCGCTGAAAATGGGCGGCCATGCCCTCAAAATCCAACTCCCCTTCACCCTGTTCCGGGATGACGGCGACCATGCCCGCGCGGCCGTCTCCACCCGGCATCATGACCCCGTAGGAGGCGGAGATGGCCACCTGGTCGAAGGCGTTGGCCACCTTTTCCACTTCCGTTGTGGAGACGTTTTCTCCTTTCCACCTAAAGGTGTCGCCCAGGCGGTCCACGAACTGGATGTGGCGGAAGCCCAGGTCCCGGACCAGGTCTCCGGTATTGAACCAGGCATCCCCTTTTTCGAACACGTCCCGGAGGATCTTGCTTTCCGTGGCCTCCTTGCTCGTGTAGCCCCGGAAGGGGGTCAGGTTCGTGATCTGTCCCAGGATCAGGCCCACCTCCCCGCGGCCCACCTTCTGCAGGAAGCCGTCTTTTCCCCGAACGGGCCGGTCCTCGTCGATGTCGTAACGCACGATGGCGTAGGGCATGCGGCTTGTGCCCACGGTGCAGTCCAGGTTCAGCAGGTTCACGAAGTAGATGTTGGACTCCGCAGCCCCGTAGATCTCGTAGACCTTTTCGATGCCGAAGCGTTCCTTGAAGGTCCTCCAGGTGTCCGGCCGCAGGCCGTTTCCGATGATCGTGCGCAGGGGGTGGTTTCGGTCCTCCGCGGTAGGGGGCCGGTTCATGAGGTACCGGCAGAGTTCCCCCACGTAGCAGAACATGGTGGCATGGTACTTTCTGACATCGTCCCAGAACCGGGAAACGCTGAACTTGCGGCGGATGGCGATGGCAGACCCCCTGGAAAAGACCCCGGGCCAGCTCAGGGCCAGGGCGTTCGTGTGAAAGAAGGGCAGGGGGACGTAGATGGTGTCCGAGGGTTTCATGTTGAGCACCACGCGGCCGTTGTAATAGCAACTGCTCACCACCCGGCCGTGGGTGACCACCGCCGCCTTTGGCATGCCGCCGGTGGTGCCGGAGGTAAAGACATAGGCGAGGACGTCGTCCGGCTTGACCTCGGGGGTGATGGAGGGGTTTTGCGAATCGAACCCTTGCACCGCGTCCGTCAACACCGTAAACCCCGGTGGGGGAGCGTTCGTTCCCCTGTCGGGTACGGAGTAGAGCCCCTGGTCTTGCGTGAGGCCCAGCGCCCCCCGGACTTCCTCGAAGGCGGGGGTTATCTCCTCACCCACCATGAACGCTTTGGCGGGGTTGAGGGTGAGGCAGTGCAGCAGGGAGTCGCGGCGCAGGTTCGTGTTGATCATGGCGTTGACGGCGCCGATCTTGGCAAGGGCGCTGTAGACCACCAGGAGGTCCTGGCGGTTTTCCATGAACACGGCCACGGTGTCCCCTTTGCCGATCCCCTGGGAGAGGAAGTAGTGGGCCACGCGGTTGACCCGCGCGTTGTACTCGCCGTAGGTCAGGGTGCCCTCGTCGGACTTGACCGCCGCGTTTTCCGGGAAACGGGCTGCGCAGGATTCCAGAAGAAGCCCCCAGGATTCCCGGTTCTCCTTCCCGATGTGGTTGATGTGCCAGATGTTCTTGAAGATGGAAGGGAGACGCCAGGATAAAGACAACCAGCCCTTGAGGTACGCCCCAAGGGTGATGAGGTCTTGCTGTGGTTGCGAGGATTCGGCCATCTTCTTTGCACCCCCGTTGCGAAGGTTTCAGGCTTGCCGGAAGGCGGGGCGGGCAGAGGGCCCACCCCGGGAGGAAAGGAACTACTCCTGCGTGTAGTCGTACCACCCCTTGCCCGTCTTCTGGCCGTATTCACCCTTTACATACTTTTCCACCACGCTGGGGCTGGGCAGGAGACTGCGGTCCCCGGTGGCCCGGAAGGCCTCCATGCCCATGATATAGGTCAGATCGATACCCGTCAGGTCCATGAGCCGGAAGGTCCCCATGGGATGGCCCGCCCCAAACACCTGTGCCTTGTCGATGTCCTCGAAGGAAGCCACGCCCATTTCCAGGAGCCATAGGGCCTCGCGGGTGATGGCGGCGAAGATACGGTTCAGGAGAAAACCCTCCACCTCCTTCTTGAGGTGTACGGGCACCTTGTCCAGCTTCTCGCAAAGGGCGAAAGAAACCAGGGCGGTCTCGTCGGATACGTGGGGTCCCTGGACCACTTCCACGAGCTTCATGACCAGGGCGGGATTGAAGAAATGGAGGTTCAGCACCTTTTCCGGCCGGCTTGTCACATCGGCGATCCTGGAACTCACGATGGCCGAGCTGTTGGTGGCCAGGATCGCGTGAGGTGGTGTCAGTTTGTCCAGATCCTTGAATATCTTTCTCTTGAGGTCCAGGACCTCCAGGACCGCCTCGATGACATAGTCGGCGTCTTTCACCGCCTCTTCCAGGCTGGATGTAAAGGTGATGTTGGCCCTGGCGGCCCTGGCCTGCTCCTCCGTGAGTTTTCCCTTTTCCACGCGGCCGGGAAGATACTTGTCCGCAAAGGCCTCGGCCTTTTTCAGAATCTCCTCGTTGATGTCCGTGCAAACCGTCTTGTACCCATGAATAGCACACAACAGGGAGATCTGGTGTCCCATGTTTCCCGCGCCGATCACCGCGATGTTCTTGATGTCTTCTACTTTCATCTCTTTTTGTCCTTTCTGTACCTTGAATGTAAGTTCAAAGAGCGCGGGCGGAGGTTGTGCATTTGCCGCCCGCGATTCGAAAAACCGCTTCTCCGGATAGCCGGGGCTGAAGGCTAGGCCGGCGACTTGGGCCTTATGACCACCGCAGGGCGCGTCCTTTCAGAAAAGCGAAATCCCTCCGCCTCTCTGCCGGTTCCGTACTTCTCTTCCAACTCTGAAAGGGGCCCTGCGTCCAAGGCGCGGACCGGACAGGCCTCCACGCAATTGGGCACCTTGCCCTCCCGGACCCGGTCCAGGCAGTAGTTGCACTTGCGCATCTTTGCGCCCTTTTCCGGCCCGAACTGGGGGGCGTCATATGGGCAGGCCTTGAGGCACTTTTCATCGCACTGCTCGTTGCCAAGGCAGGCATCGGAGTCCACCAGCACGATGCCGTCTTCTGTCCTCTTTGATATGGCGTCCACGGGGCAGGCGGGAACGCAAACGGGATCCTCGCAGTGCCAGCATGGGGCGATCATGTAACTCACGAACACATGGGGGAATTCTCCTTTTTCCGTGTAGTGCACGCGCATCCAGTTCTCCGGGCCCGCCGGAATGTCGTGCCAGTCCTTGCATGCCACGCGGCAGGCATTGCACCCCGTGCACCGGGTCTGGTCGAAGTAAAAACCG